>Ga0172381_10002192_pt1 | contig 21923 bp, 39 predicted proteins | sample Leawel6488metaG_FD_119754 | JGI IMG/M metagenome (GOLD analysis project Ga0172381, IMG submission 119754) | Leachate microbial communities from a municipal landfill in Southern Ontario, Canada - Leachate well 64-88 metaG | ecosystem: Engineered > Solid waste > Landfill > Unclassified | place...
GGATTTACCAAAAGACATTAAAGCTTTTAAAGTTGCATTCCATTTCGGTAGAGTATTTCCACATGGCTCTAAGATATATTTACCAGAATCACTTCTTATAAGAGCGCCATGATAACCATTGAATATTTCCTTAAGACTATCAACATCAGCTTTAGATTGTAGCTTTCTAATTTCATGTATAATTGGATGATCCATTCCGTCGTAAGATATTAAACACGCATTGATTATATCATTATCGCAAGGAAGTGTTTTTTTAGTTATTGTTGTTGTTTTTAAATTATTTAGAATATTATCGAGTTTATATAAAATAGATAAATCTTCCCTTTCCATCGCTCCCTGAATCGTTTCTATAATCGGTTGTAATTCATTTGATATAAATTCTTTAGCAATAAATTTATCAAATACACCTCTGTGTTTGAATGTTGTTGTATTTATTGATGATGAATTAGCTTTCTCAATAATTGATTTATTAATACAACCTATTAAATCAACAACAGGATTATCAACTGAAATTTGATGTAAAACTGAAGATATATTTCCCAAAAACCATCTACCCCAAGCTGAACCTTCCCACTTGAATCGTTCATTTAAATGATGTATATCACCCAAGTCAACATAATACAACTGATTATTAGTTTCATCGTATATCCAGTTGTTTATTGTTGGTTCTTGAAGCCAATATCCATTTTTAGCCATGACTACTATTAATCTTATTGCTGATATTACCATTTCTTTGGTCCACTTCTTAATTCTATGGCCCGCATACTTACATATATAAACTCTATTTAATTTGTCTAAATCTATATTTACTGTGTTTATATTATATGGTGCTTTGATATTTTTTAATATATTTTTATCAGAATCCAATACATCTCGTACATCTAAAATATCTATTATTTTAGCTGAATCTTGCGGATATTTAATATTTTTAATATTTGCTATATCAAATTCAGTTAAAACTATATCTTCAGTTGTATATCTAAATACAACATCACCAATATTGTATACGATTGAATGTCCGCCAAAAAATATATTATTTATTTTATCTTTATCAAAATTCATAATTTAAATATCGTTTAAAGTATTTTGAATAGTTTTTGCCCAATTATCCCAAGTCAACTTTTCCAATGCTTTTTTTCTTCCATTTTTTCGTATGTCTTTATATTTATCATAATTATTTAATATACTTCTAAGTTGTTTTATTAAACTATCGCCTGAACTATAATCCATTACCACACATTCAGTTTTTACATCTAATATTTGGTCTATACCAGATACGTTGTCAACCAATAACAACCCCTCAGATCCCAATATTTGCGGCACCCTTTCATTTAAATACATATAACTATCCAGTTGTATGTGCGTTGAAATACTTATTTTGCTATTATAAAAAACTTTATGCGCATCAACAAAATTAATCCAACCGCTATATTATTCTGGATATATTGTTTTAAATGATTCTGATCCATACAATTTAAAATCTATTTCAGGCGCATTTGTTATTATATTATCTATTAATTCTTTTCTATATATGTGTTTGTATTGATCAAAACCAGTTGAATAGAGATTGGTGCAAACCAAACTTACATCGGATATATATTTTTCATCATACTCAGGGAAATGAACATTGGGATCAAAACCCGGCAAATTATAAACAGATTTAACATTAAACTTGCTAAATCTTTCAACTGAATCCTTAGAACAAGCAAATACTATATCATAACTATCTTTACTTATGTTATTGTGCATACCAAAAACATCCCAAGTAAACATTAAAAACGGTTTTTTAACACTTTCTTTGACACATATAACATCACTCGGTAATACCGTCTCTCCAGACCACCACAAAACAATATCAGGATTTAATAATTTTAAATCGCTTATTATTTTATTTACATGTTCAGTGTAAGTATTTTCATTACGATATCGTGTCGCGGGTATAAATGAAATGTCATAACCTATCTTTTCTAAAGCTATAGCACCACCCAAGTATCCATCTGCAAGATTATAACTACCTATAATTGTTATTTTCATAGTAATGGTAAAACCTTTTCCTTTACTAAACCAATGTGTTTAGTATTTATTTTTTCATATTGAGTTCTGACAATATGAGAGAGTTGGGTTAAAACATCGGGATTTTTTATTAGCGTTTCAATTTTATCCCTGATTTCGTAAATATTTTGAACATCTTCTACTAATAAATACGTCTTTATCATGTCATTGTCTTCTGCTACTGGTATTATATTTGACACAAGTGATGGTATACCTTTAGCAAACATTTCCATAGTAGCGTAACTGTATGTTTCAGATAATGACAAATTAATACCCAAATCTATATTTTTGAATAGAAAGTCCTCATATTCACCTCTACTCATATTACCAAGAATTTGAATATTGGTGTGTATTAGCGGAATAAATGACTTAAGATTCTGTTCTACAAAAGATAAACACACTCTAATGTTCTTATATTTAGAAAGCGCGTAAATTGGCAAGAGTCCGTTTTTTCTCCCGCGCAAATTACCAGGCACCATAACATTTTTTATACTATTAATAACATGATAAGTATCCCATGTATAGGTGTGCGGCAACCACGACACCTTTCCGTATACATCATTAAAAAATATGGCATCATGTTCATACGACATCAGTACATGACTAATATTTTTATTCAATAACACCCTATGGAATAACAATTCTTCGTAATTTGGTGACGTTCCCATTTGCGTGATGTTACTATGCCAACTCACTATTATTTTTATATTGTTGTTAAATTTCTTTAACGATGTTATCAATAAATTATAAAATGGCAACCACGCAAACAATATCACCGTAGAAGGATTATATTGCACAATCTCTTCAAACAAAAGATTACATGTTGAAAAATTATTTATATGTATGATTTTCTGATTGAGTATCTTATTAAATTCGTTACATGCATTTAACACACCAGGAAAATTGGGAATGCATAATACGGTGTTAAATTCTACGGTTTTGACTTTTTTTTCACATTTTTTAATTTTAGTTGTTTCTATAATTGTTATAAAATTTTCTAATTCTGAATTAAAATCATAACTATCAGCGACAACTAATTCATCGTGTTGAATGGTTTTATATATGTCAGAATTTGATGTCAGTTCTTTTATTGCTTCAGCCCATTTCTCATTACCATCGGTTTTTGACAATATTATTCCAGATCCTTTTAATGTGGATCTGATATTACCAACATCTCTGGCTATAATAGGTATGCCATTATACATACACTCAACTAAAACCCGACCAAAGGTTTCATCTATTGTAGTGGGAAACAATAAAACATTGGTTTTATCATAGACATTGCGCATGTCTGTTTGATGTGACATTATTTTTAAATTTGGATTTCTTTTCGATTCTTCAAGTATATCATAGTTATTTTTACTTCCAACTTTTACAGCTAAAAAATTAGTATCTGGCATATTTTTTACTAAATAATCAAATGTTTCTATACCCTTACCAAATGTCGGATTTACAATAGTAACATACTTTTTACTATTGGTTTTAATTTTATAATTATCTAAGGGTATATATGGATGAAGTATATAACTGTCTTTATTTTGAAATCTTTTCAACATTTTTTGCACATATTCGGAATTAGCAAATACAACATCACTTAATTCTAAGAGTTTGGCTCCGGGAATGCTTCTATATTCTTCTACACTCTGTGTTGTCAAACTATGATATATAGTGGAAATGCTGTTATAAAATTGTTCATAATAAACAGTTTTTATACCTAATGATTTAGCTATTTGAAAAATTTTTGTAATATAATCAACATCTATAGCAGTTCCAATTATAAAATTAGGTTTGATTTTATTTATGAATTCGGAAAGATATTCCTGTTTCTTATTGTTTATATAATACGCAATTATACCATCATGATCTGTAGTATGTTCAATTAAATCATTATAACATAAAACTGAAACATTATACCCAGATTCAATGAGTTTGCGGCCCATCTGCACGTATGTAATTTCGCCGCCACCAATCATGTTATCTATAAAACTGTTGCAAACTATAAGTATATTTTTATTATTCATTATGTGATTTTATTTAGTTATACCTAAATTACTATGCATATATTCTTTTTGTAGTAATTGTTCAACATTATAATTAGTAAACAATTTAATATTTAGATTTTGAGCATATGCGATTATATTTGCCACATCTTTAAAAAGAATAAACATTGGACTTGTAGATTCCTTAGAATTAGATACAATGTCTATTAAACGCCCGCCTTTAGTTTTAAAAGTTAGTTTCATCTCGGTCCGGGGTTATCTGGTCTTATCCATTCTTTTTCTATATAACCCAATATATCAGTTTCATGAATTATAATATAAGGTTTATCATCTATTATGCTGTCAACACCACTGTACTTACCTATAAGCACCTTATCGCCAATTCTAGCGTTTTTTACCCCATCACCTATACTTACTACATAAGCGGTAGTTGGCCTCTCTTTGGACTTGCCAGGCATCAACAATGAGCCTTTGACTATGGATTCGCGAACTGGCTTAATTAGTATGCGGTCTCCAGCGGGTTCAAACTTGGGATCGAAGTCTATGTCATCATATATAGTCTTATTGGTGGTGTTGTCTGCTAATTCAATCTCTATCTTCTGTATGATAGCCTTAATCTCGTCTATTCTCTGTTCTAATGATCCTAACCAAAACACTTTTTTCATTTACTGCCCCCTTTATAATTCAATTTCTATTTTATTAATTGCGCTTTCGGCACTTGGTAGAATAACATATTTAAATATATCATCGTCATTTATTAAATCTAAATCCAATATTTCATCGGGCCGCCTATCTTCTTTCATACCTTCATTGATAATTCTCAACAATTCTTCGGGGTTAACATCAATAATAATTTCCATTAAGAACATCCATAGTATATTATATACCAAAATTTTTGATTTGTAAACAGAATTATAATTTTTTAATTCGTTTAAAATAATCTTCTACCTCAAATCTGATAAAAACAAGTGCGGCGAAACCACCTACAGACCAGTCAACTCGGACCGATATCACATATATCATAAAACATGTCAAAATTAATCTTATAACATCTACTATAGTTATTTTTTTCATATTACCCCCATAAGTCATTTAGAAAGTCTGGCATATTCAGCCATTAATAATCCATCAGCATCCTTAAATCCTTTAAAGTCTATTAGAGGAAACATTCGTTTAGCTACCTGAAGCGATGCCACTTTTAATTCGTCACCTTTCAGTCCCTCCGGCAACATTCGTTTCTGCCATTCCTTACTGTCTATGTATCTATAAGGAATTTTTAATGTTTTAATAATAGTCAGTGTACTTTCAAAAGCGCGAATTGCTGACATTGAAGCTGTCCAACGCATGGGATTAACCATAGGTCGTTCTAATAGTACCATCTTATATTCTTCTAATGGGTGATTTCTGAATATAGATATTAATTCTAACCCATCAATAAGATGAACCCATGATTTTTTTTTGGTGTAGTTTAATTCTTTTGTCACTGGTGTATGAGAAAAATAAATGCAATTTCCATCACTATCTACCATTCCTATTGATCCTGTTACGCCATTATCCACAGCAGTGTAGATAGTACGTTTTGGCCTTTCTAATTCATCATTTTCATTTGTATTACATAATGTCATTATTGAACTCCTCTATGACAAAGTCCAAATGGAACGTCATAGTTATTACCTTTAAATAAACACCAGAACTTTTTAGTGAGTTTTCCGGTTTTTTTATTTATCCATCCCATTCTAATTGCATATTTATACAGAAAATCAGTTTTATCCATTTTTTTTCTTCTGAATATATTTTACCAAATCCATTAGTATTATATTAAATTCATTATACATAGGTTCTAAACCCTTGTCAATCTTGACTACCATGTCTAACGCGGTTTTGGCATTCATAAGTCTTTGTAGCGAACATTTAATACAAGCCTTACCTATGTCGTTATTAGGTTCTATAATAGTATATTGTTTAGCTATTTTGGTCTTAAGTTCACATAGTTTATTAATAATGATCAAAAGATTAGTATTTCGGTCTTTTTGCTCGTAGTAAAGTCGTAAGGCATTTTTACCTAATGCTATGTATGTAAGACAATGCCCAATATAGAATTTAATGTCTTTTTCTTCCATTAGTTTCTCTAATTCTTGATGCTACAATATTTCGTATCGCAACATAAATATCATAAACAATGTTATTATATGCATTTGCAGAATAATCGATTTGAAAAGTAGTGTTCATTTTATACAAGGGTTGTAAAACAGAATTTAGTGCGCGGATAGTTTCACTGTATTCACAAAAACACTTTGTGTAATTATCTTCTATTATTCTGCTTATTCCTCTGATTTCATCAATTATTTCTGGCACGTGTTTAACATAACTATCCAAAAGTATGTTATCATTCAATTTTTTTATTCGTTGTGAATTAAAAAACTTATCTATATCATTTATAATACTTTCACATTTACATTTCTTCATTTATTCTCCTTTTTACATGTTTTATGTATGTGTTTATGTTCATCATAAAAACTTTGACAAATAATTTCGTCACCATCAGTAAACATCATTTCACAATTCCAACAATATTGTATTTCATCTCCACAATTATCACAAAATAACACTTTTTTAGTCAATACTACACTTTCAGTATCCATAACCCTTCCTAATAAAAATCAAATTTACACTGTGCTTTTTCAAACCTTGTTTTTTTATCGAGTCTAAACACACCCATGGCTTTATCTATAACTGTTCTATAATATTGAAAATCTATCTGATTTAAAGACGTTACTTCATCTTTCAGTAAATATCCGCGTATGGTTTTATAGTATTCAATACTATCACCAAGTTCAGCCTTCTTTTTGTATACATCTTCAAAACGCCGCATTAGTGAGGGTTGCAAGGCATTGGCATTTTTATATACAGTAGTCGCATCTACATTTTTTTTCTTTGATTCTTTAATAGACAGGGGATCCTGTTTAGTTATTTTTGTCCGCATTAAGAAGTCTTCAAGTTCAAATTGAGACATGGTGTAAAATGCCTGCACAAGTCTTTTGATATCTGAGTCTGAAGCTTCATTAAGTATCATCTTTGACACTGACATAATAACTTCATCATAAACTTTAGACATCCTAGAACCCTTCATCGACACACCATGATAAACAAACTTTCCATTATCTTTTTTCAATACATAATTCTTAGCTTTATGAAAATATCCACTACAATGCGGGTCCATGGCAAATTCAACTTTTATGTCTGGTATGGGTATACCACAGGTTTTATTTATTAATGTTGCTACATAATTGTTTAGTGTTTGAAGATCTGGTTTTACGTCAACAAACACGCCATCAGTATCCAACTCCACAAGTGAATCAGTGAATATACGATCACATACATCATTAATTATCCATCTTGCTATACCAACTATAATAATACCAACACATAAATCTGTTACAGTAGTTGTTGGTTGCGAACTAATTCCATAAACTGAGTTTTGTATCACCTTGATCGCCTGTGATATGGAATTCAATTCAATTTTTTTTGTTTCTGGTATTTCCTTTTTTAATTCATCTCTAACTTTTTTTCTTATATTATAAAACTCCATCATTTCAGTTTTCAACAAACTGTTTTTAGACATATTTATAGAAATAACAACATTTTTATTCAAAGTGTGATCTGGAACAGAAAATTGTAAAAAATTATCAATTTTTTCTAATTTGATAATATCAGTTAAATCTTCGTATTTAATAAATTTTGTTGTTTCAACACCAAGATTAAACGTCATCATTATACTAGGATAAAAACCCGTCATATCCGCCTTCCACAAATCCTTATGAAAACCAGGTTTTGAAATTTTAACTGAAGCTGCTTCAAATTCAACATTTTCATATCTATCGACATTTCTTTCAAATCCAACCATATTGGTCTTATGCGCTTGTCTGCCCAAAAATATCTTAGGTATAAAAGACTTGTAAGAATTAGTAGCCATATCAAAAGGAATACCCATCATTTCAGCCAATTCTTTTCTTAGGTTAAAGTAAATATTTTTAAACAAATAATGTGTTCCATTGACATCAGATGTATTATAATCCTTTAATTCCATTGTATTTATAAGATATTCATTACCATCATTCATAGGAACTTCTATCATGTCCACACCAAAATACTTACCAACAGTCTTAAGTTTAAAGTTTTTAACATTGCCAGTTAGAGTCTGATCGGCACGGGTAAAATTCCAGACATCGAACATGGACCTACCAAATATATGATACTCCATTTCACCTTTATGGTTTTCTCTAAATGGTAGAACCGGCCACCTGCAGAGTTTTCTCAAATCCAGTTTATGTTTTTGACACCTTTTGATTATGTACTGCATGTCAAACCCATCACTTCCATTAGTATTCCAGTGGTTGTAACCCACTACAACATCTGGATTAGCCGCAGCAAATACATTGAGAAATTCTTCACATATAAAACGGTCGCGAACAACTTCATCATAATTCATTAGTATTTGCGTAGGTTCATCGTTAATCTTATACGCAATACTGATAATGGGATCGTGTTCGGGTTTAGAAAATGATCCCCTGCCTTTTGCTCTGGTTTCTATATCCAATACAAACGTCTGAACTTCTCTATCATGTGGATATTGTAAAAAGAAATCACGTCTATCTATAAGAACTTGTTCTATGGCCGGAAACCACATAACTTGTCCAGATTTTCTATTCTGCCTGTAAAACGCATCTCTCTCCATTATAGAGTCAAAATCATCTTTTTTATACACCTCTATTGGCGTGTGTGATTTTATGTCAGTAACAAAATAAGGTGTTTGAGATGGTGGTATTTGATAAAAATCTTTTTTTACTACGCAATAGGGTTTAAATGGGTATTCTATGTGTTCACTACTTCCATTTCTTACCACAACCATGTCCGTGTTTTTCTGATAAACCATCAAAGGAACTTTCATTTAGTTATAAATTTATCCTTCATTTTATTAATATGATTAAACTCTAACCAAAACCTATACATACCAAATGGTGTTTTATACACAATTTTTGTTACTTTTCCATCGGGTTTTTTACGCATGACATCAAATTCATCTTTGACTTCAACAAAATTAGTAGTTGTTTTTTTATAATTATTAACACCAACCCATGGAATGAGTTTATACAGAGTTGACGTGGCTTTGTTTTTTGCGACAAGTTCAATACTATCAAGACAGTTTACTTTTTCCCAATCCGTAGATGCTTCATTGTATCGTTTTAATTTCTGAGAAATAATAAAAAGTTTTGTATAAAAAATATCATAAACAGAGGCATTGATATTTATCCTCTCGTTTGAAAGTAAATCCTTAAAAAATAACATCACATCATTATATGTTAAGTTTTTTCTACCAAAATCAGATATATTCGATTTTATTAGTGCTAAAATAACAAAAGGATTAATACCATACATATCACCAAAACTAAGTAAGTATTCGCCAAAATTGTGGACTCTGCCTTTAGAATCCTTATGCTGTTCTATATTTGAATATTCTCCAGTAAATGATAAAAATTTATCAATATTAAAACCCAATTCTTTATAACAAAATTCTTCATCACCGATAATATAACTGGGTTTAAATTTGTTTTTATACAATAATGACATTATTTTAATATTCATAATTGATTTTTAAGCTTTTTGATTATTTGTCCGCAAATTTTGGGCGTTGATAAATCTTGGCTTTTTATAAACTCTATAGTTTGTTTATATGCATCATTATAATTTATTCTAATATATTCAATAAACACACTATCATTACTAACTTGTAATTTTCTTTGCCTTAACCATAATATATATTGTTCTATTTTTTTATGTAAATTGTTTATTTTTTTAGAATATTTACTATCAGCCTTAGCCCAATTTTTTATGATTTCTTCTTGTGTTATATCCATATAAACTCCAATTAATTGGTTCTGGCAAAATGTTTGGCTTCACTTGACAGCGCCATAGTAGAAGTATCTACTCTCTTACTAATAAAATCTAATTTCTTTTTCACTTCACCCCATATTGCTAATTCTTCTGCGTATTCATTAAGAAGATCCATTAATTGCCGGCGATGGTCAAATACACCGTTTTCCTTCATTTTAGCCAGTGTTAGTGCCTCTCTAGCCTTATCTGAATATCTTTCGGCTTTTTCTAATGTTCTATTTAACATTACCGTTTCTTTGTTTAGTATAGCCATTTCCAAATCCGTATCTTCATCTAACTGTCTTATTTTTTCTTTGACTCGATCATGAAGAATCTGAGTGTCGGAATAAAATTTATTTGCGTCTTGCCAGAGATTGGATATGGTTGAATTGAGTCGCGCATAATCTCTAAACACTGCATCGCTAACTAAGTCCGCATCAACATTAACATAAAATTTAGTATTAATTTCAGATAATGTCATGCCGTGATAGAGACGTTCTTGATTAACTTCTCTTCTTACCTTTTCCTTAAATTCAACCATGTTTTCCATGTCATTCTCCTTGTTCAAACTATTTCTTAATTTTTTCAATAAACTGTTTTGTTATTTCCAATGCTTCGGCTCGTGCAAAATCTGTGGCACAAAACCCCGCACCACGTTCAGATGGTTCAAAAGCACCATTTAATAAAGCCGATTCTAACTCAACAAGAAAATTTTCAATATCTTCTTCATATCTAATTGTTTTATTGTAGTCTTCCATTGCCACATCATAAAATTCCCAATTATCAACACCACCCTGTTCTAATGCTAATAATTTTGCTTCTGCCCGTTCTAGTTCCTTTAAACGTTCCGCTGTAGGTATTATTTTCACTAAGTCTCCTCACTGTATAATTTAAACGTATTACATATTAAGTCAAAATTTTCATTTAACCATGTTTTTGCTTCTTGAAGCGTTTTAAATTTTTGTTTAAATTTTATCCATTTCCATTTACAATTAGGATTTGTACTTGTTTTAGGGTCATCTTTTAATACCCGCAAATGTATCATATGTTCAAATTCATCATCTATAAACCCAACTTCTATTTTGTTTAATTTGATTGCATGGTTATCAGAATAAAATGCTCTATATCTTCCTGTAGATTTTTCAGTTTTAAATGTAAACATTAGTTAACATCCCATATATTGGATATATTTTTATTTACTTCTCTGACTATAGTTGCGTATTTAGACTCTTCTTCAGGTTTAACCATAGCAAACATTACTATTGGCGCTGTAAAATTATCGTGTAGAGACGGAAGAGCAAATCCAACAAGAAAAAGTCTTTCAGTAACACCATTGACAGTTTGTGGAAACAATTTTAAATTCAGAGGATATTTATCCATTTGATCAATCAGTTCGTCTGCGGTATCACACTCATATAATTCAACTATTTTCAGGAATGGAAAAATCAGAAGTCTCACTGAATTGGGTATGTTTTGATTGGTTACTTCAATTTTATTTACCATTTTCTCTCCTATTTATGGGTTTAACTTTTTTTACTTTTTTCGTGTTTGTTATTAAATTATTTAACCATATACCACTTTCTTCATGTTTTAACATATAACCTATCATACCTATGATCATAATATTATATGAAAGTTCTTTTGCTAAGGGTACGGTGAAATTATGTTTGCATGAAAAATCACTGACAAATGAACCCACTTGTTCAGATAACCATTTATATAGTTCGGGTTCAGTACTATCCATAAATTCATGCCATTTTTCTAAACCATTTTTAGATTTTAATGCAGATTCTATGTTATCTATTATAGTATTATTTTTGTCAATTCTGTTCATTTAAAAAATCTAACTCCTTATTATGCATTATTTTAAATGTTAATTTTTTATTTGGTTTATCGGCAAATGCGGCCAAAGTAAAATTTTTATCTACAGTCATGCCAAACGATTTGACATGGGATATGTATTTATATACTAGATTGTGTTTAAAAATTTTATAAAAATGTAAAAATGATAAAAAAGATATGCGTTTATTACCGTAAAGTCTGGATTTACGCCAATACGCAATATACAATCGCAATACTATAAAATATTCACTAAGTCCAATTTTTCGCAATTTTGTCATATATCTATATTCTATACACTTTTTTCAGAAATGTCAATAGAAAAAATTGATGGTGATCTTATTATCTTTTCAGTGCCATTGTCTAATCTCAATGAAATAAATTCATCACCATGTACATTAATTAGTGTTCCTATTGTTGTAACCTTTGATTTATCAGCGGCATATGTTTCAACACTGACACGTTTATTTATATATTTTTCAAAACATAATTCATGTTTGCGCAGTATTTTTGTCAGTGTTATTACACTTACATATACTATCCTAACACATAAAATTAATACCACCCATGCGTTTTTTTTATTATATAAAGATGCCATTTATATACCTTTGTTGTTATTTTTTTTCAGTGGTGTTAAAATGAAATCGTTGACTTTTTCTTGGTCTTGTGTAAAAAACCACGTATCGCATATGTCTATATAAAATAAATGAGGTGATTTACCTACGTTATTTAGAAAATATTTTATGGGAATACGTTTAACTACTCCAACCATCTCTCCGATAGAGTAACAGGCATACTCACATTTTAATAGTTTTGCGTTTTCCATTCGATGATATTTATATCCCCCTGCTATCAAAAAACATATTACTATCGCATTCAATTCCCATTTCTTTTAACTTTTTACTGACCTTAAAATTTGTACAAAAGTTCATTTTCACTCCAATATTTTATTTACTTTAATTGTTATTCTGTCTTTATGTCACCCAATATGAATGTATTCATATAAGACAGATTAGATGGTTTAATAGATGTAGTGGTTGCAAATATAAATATTCTATCAAAATTATTGTATACTTTTTTTATAATATTCCAAAAAAATATTCTATTATCACTATCTAGTATTTCCAAATTATCAAATGCTATTGTCTTTAATTTAGATGACATATTTAAAGATATTTGCAATACCATTCCCACTCTCATTTTTTCACTTGAACTCAAACTATCTATATGTCGTTCCTTACCGTTACTATTAACATAGATATTGAAATCGTCTTCATTTATACGAACATCGATAGTATATTTTCCACCCGTTATTAAATTCATATTTTCGTTTAATTTGTCTTTAATGTTTTGAATAGCTGTATTAAGAAATATACTCTTAACTCCACTACTGCCAAAAGCGTTAACTAAAGTATCATATGCTGTTATACTATTTTCATATTTTTTTATCTTGACATTGTACTCGTCTAACATTGTTCGTATTGATAAATCCTTGTCCAGTAATGCCAAATCGTTTTGGATAGTACTTATTTCTTTATCAACTTTTTCTATATTGGGTTTTAAATCGGAACTGTTTTGAAAATCGGGATTAGATAAAATGTTTGTCAGTTCATTTTTAGCATTTGCAATTGTAACAAAGGACAGGTCATATTTAATCCTGTTTTCATGTTTCGTTTTAAGTTTTCTCAAATCGTTTTGTAATGATGTTAATGTTTCTGTAAACGTTTTCAGATGTTCTTCAAGTACAATTTTCTCACCTTTAAGATTTGTGATCATTACTTCAACATCTTTTGCCGCCATGGGACATTTTAATTTGTCACTAATAGGACACTTTCCACTGAAATTCTGTAATTGTGATATCTGTTTATCTATGACCGCAATTTTACCATCTATTTCCGAGACCTTTTTTCTATTTTTTGTTTCCTCTATTTGAACAGTATTCAGTAATGTAGCAATAACATCTACTGTTTCTTCTACTACAGTCAAGGTAGATGCGCTGGCTATGATTTTATCTAATTCAGCCTTGCGCTTTTCCATAGCGTTTACCGAACCCATTTTAACATAGAGACTATTTCTTATTTCAGATAATTCTTTTTGTTTTTTTATAAGACCATCTTTCATACCCGGTGTTAAATTCATTGGCAATGTAGTTACTTTATAGTTGGCAACATACGATTCCATTTCTTTAAGCATGCGCTTTAACTGTTTGCGTTCACTAAATGCGTGGTTATATATTTCATCTATGGCCTTAAATCCATCACCACTTATTGTTGTGGGAACGTATGTTTTCCACAAATACACGTATTCTGGTGCACCGTCAATATCTTTAGTTATACCATTTAACTTTGCCCATTCAATATAAACTTTTTTCAGCATATCTATAGACAAGACACTGGCAAACATTCTAAACATAAATTCTTTTTGCTTTTTATGGTCCATATTAGAGAACATTGTCGTATTAAGTGAACACAATATCTCTTCATCTTTAGCGCCAAGAATTTCATATAATTTATCCTGTTGTTTAGTCAAACTTCCTTCCCAGTCGCTTATAACCAGATCATGTGGAATACTTCTTGTTATTTTACCAATATCATCAAGATTACCCGATACTATGGACATGGATTCGCCTGTACTAATCAATCTCTGCAAACCCTCACCTATCTTTGTCGATATACTAGTCCGGCCCGTATATAGAAATGTTATTGCTTCTAAAACTGAAGTCTTTCCAGAAGCGTTTCTTCCCACAAAAAAATTTACGGGTTTATCAAATACGAATGAACTAGATCCATGATTTCTAAAATTAGTTAGGTGAAGGTTTTGCAGTTTCATTTTTCCTCTCTTTTCAATTTTTCCATTATCTGTATAAGATCTTCAACGTCTTTGTCATGAGTCTTAGCCGGCATACCGCCAGAATTAAGACGCAAATGCCGTTTTATTACGTCTATGTCTTGATTGATTTTATACAAATACTGTAATTGTTTGACTAATACATAAAATACTAAATTTTCTTTTTGCATCATAATGAATTTATTTTTCGTGTTAATGCCGCTTTTTTACCAGCTATAGATAATTTGAGTTTTTGTATATCATTTAAAATTCTACGAGTTTTCCATGCTTTTTCAGCTCTTATGCTATATTCTTTTCTATTCATTTTATTAACCTCATTTTCAAATATTTGTTTAATAGGGAATAATCCCTTACTTGTATATATGAATGTTTGTGGTCCAAAACAATTATTGTTATCTCTCATGTTGTTTAGAAACTATTAATATCGTAATCGACTTTTGTAATTTTAACTGCATTTTCTGAAACTGATGCAATGCATTTATCCCTAAATGCACAAGCATCGCATAACCACTTCCGACTCGAATCTGCTGGTGGTTCGGCATTTGATTCGATAGTTTTAAACCGTGGTACTAAAAAATCTAGTACCATTTGTTCATTCCATAATGGCACCTCACTTAATAAAAATTCACTATTTTCAGATTTCTTACCTCGTGGAAGTCTGACTATATCTCCACTTGTAAATGAGTTACTCATAGTCAAATATGTGATTTTTATTGCGTCTACAGCATATCCGGCTTTTTCTAATAACCACTTGTAAAAATTAGTCTGTATTACATGTTCCTCCTTTGGGCCTGTTCTTAAATACGAAAGTCCTGTACTCTCCATAGTTTTATAATCATACAATATACTATTGACGTATAAATCTATTTGCCCGCGCAAAAAACTTTCAGTTCCGGGAACTTTTTGTTCAAAATAAGTCTCAATTAACGAACCCTGTTCTTCACCTTGTTCCTGTAGTATTTTGTGTATGATATTACCACGCATTAGGTAATATAACTTTTGCAGTGGCATATAGTAATCAATCTTATTCTCCCATTTTGCTTTTCTCAAACAGTATATTATCGATGAACACGATATCCATCGCGAACGTTCTTTAATTACTGTTGAAAATATGGCCTTTCTTATAGACTTTATATAACATTTGGGATTACCTTCACAATTTATACACTCTTCTACAAGTTTTTTGTTTCCGTTAGGACAAACTACTCCGACTAATGGCATTTATTATCCTCACTCCCGATCTTTTTGGTTGCTATTAATGTATTTAAATCTATATTTTCGTTACTTTTACCAAATAAAGCAAATTCCATTAGTGACTCATATTGTATTCCATTTTCTAATTTTTCCATGGTAATATCCTATGCGACTTCTATATCATTGACAAAGTCGTTGGCTTTAAGATGAAACAGTTTTATTTTTTCTTTACTTTTATTATCAAATAACTTTTGAAGTTTCATCTCTATAGAAACGCCTGAATTTGTTAAAAATCTTATACTAAAATCATCGCTGATTAAAATACTTTTTGATTTTCCATCAGATTTTTCTAGTACAATTTTGACTTGATCCCCTTCTTTGATTTCAGCTTCTTTCTTTTCCCTGACCATCATTCCATAACCGTCAGCGTATACTTTTAAATAATTTTGCATATTCCCCTTTATTAATATCATAGGTAAGGATTTGACGAGATGGGTTCGTTTCCGATAACGCGAGTAAACTCCATAGTATAACCGTTACTCTGTCTCTCCACAAACTCGTATAGTCACCTTACATGTCCTTGTAAGACTCGGATCATTTCCCGGAACACACCTATAGAAATTCCGTATGATTCCTTAGCGTCTACCTATTCCGCCACTATGATATGAATTTAATAAATTATCCCGGATTCTTACGCGGTCCGGGTTACGCCAAGCGCGGGACATGACATCTCAGTTTCAATAATGGATTTTTATTGTATTGTCGCAGATTATATACCCATAACAAGTTCACGGTGTCTTTGTTACCTCTCTATAACCGTCTGCTGCAATTACGTAGATACCTTACCGTATTCTCTCTATTTCATTGCAACGCAATCCCGCGCACACAAGATAGTGTTAAAACGGGGCTTCATCAGCACCATTTAATATAGATGACGCAGATTCAGTTTTAACTGGTGCCGATGCGGGTTTAGTATTAGGTGTTGCAGTTGCTCTACCATAATTGGGATTATCCTTAAACAACACTATAGTATAACTCGGTGCTTTTTCATTATCACTCTTTTTTAACGCAAACAATCCAAACTTTATTTCCTTACCATCAATCTTGAGTTTGCAGTTTATATAAGGCTTCGATGGTTTGTCCTCACTCCCTTTTGTCATAGCATTCCAACCCACTCCGTCACTTTCTTTTTTTACAAAATCTGCCATATACCCTCCTATAATTCAATCGCTTTTTGAATAGCGTATTGTTCGATGTAATAATGCAAATTCTTAATCATTGATTCTGCTAATACACATTGCAACTCTATTGGTAGTTTACATTCCTCACCTCTTTCGTGGGCGCGTTTAACCCGTGCCAAATTTGTTTCAAATGCTTCTTTTGTTATAGTTTTTAATTCCTCAGAACTGATTAAAACTTTTTCCCATCTCCCATTTACATTTATATTTACATATATAGGTTTCATTCTTCCTCCATGTTATTCATGTACGTTGATTTGAGATTTAAAGTTATATATTTATAAATAAGATATCTCATAGACATTCTTCCTATACCATACTCTTTTGCTAATTTTGGTATATTTTTATTATCAAATAATATACTCTCCAAAACATAACCAAGATCGATTTTTATATATCCATTTTTTCTAGATCTTATAAAAATATATTTCTTTTGACTCAACATGAGAGTGTGAGGATATATTTCAAACATTTTTTCTTTGTTTTTAATTATAGTTTCTGCGTCGGGTGTATATGCAAGTGCATTCGATACGCCATTATTATCTGATATAAGTTTGATCATATTGGGGATATTGATTAGTTCATTAAATATAATAATAATTTGTTCTGGAGTTGGAATATCAATGCCATGTTTTATTATACTATCGTTAATCAGCGCATACTTATTTGTATGTTCTTTTTTAAACCAATTAAACTCGATGTCATTTACGGTGTATGGATGTGATGTATTATTATTAAAACAACCAAGTATTGAATCTAATCTTTGTATAATATACATATCATCTATATTAAATTCCTTGGTTGATAGATTTTTATCGTTCATATCAGATTTTTTAAATATGATATAATCATCATTATTATTTGTCCTATATCCCATTATTACATCTAGAGACACTACATTTTTTCGTGCCAAATGTTTTTGATTCTTAGTATGTCTGGTGAAATCTGTATATAACCTTCCACTTATACTGCGTATATATGTTGCGGCATTTAGATATTTATCACTGCCTTTGGATTTTCTTTTATCAAATTTCTCAGGATTAAAATATTTAATAGCTTTAACTATTTCACCATAACAATAACTTTCTACATCTTCTACAGAGATTGCCGAATCCAAATATATATTTGAATTTGTATATATTTTATACGCTAATGTACTAATATATTTTTTTAATTTGTTCAAAATAGATGCTAAAACCACATCATCAGTTTTAGATGCTATCATATCCTCTGGAGAAATATATGAAGAATTGTTTATTGATTTTGTGAGAATACTTTCATGTACCATTTTAGATTCTCTCTTATTTGTGCCTTTTTGTTGATTGACATACTATGATTCCAATTAGGATTCAGATCTATCAATTCAAATGTTTTTATGACACTATCGATCTTCTTTTGCCATAACAAAAATGACTTGTTGTTTTTTATTGCCAAACGCTTACTGTTTCTTATTAATTTTAAATATTCTACTGCTATTCCATTCATGGTGTTTTATTTGCATCTATTGTGTTAATTTGTTCGATAAGAATTGATGCTATCAGATGCATTAATACCGAACCTGTTAACTGTGTGAATATTTTTTTATCAGAATACTCAAAAACGAGATTTCCTTCTTTAGCATATATCTCTATTCGCTTATCATAAAAAACATGAATATGATAGTCATCAATTTTAAATACCTTTTTGTTCTCTACAGTTTCTGTCATATATCGATATCTCCTTTAGAATTTCATTTATCTTAATAGGTCTAAAGTTCCACATATCCACTCCAACATTTACTAAATATGAACCCTTAAGTTTTTTTATTTTAAATGCACTATTTCCAACAATAATTGTTTTTCCATTTCGTCGTGTTATAATAGTATCTAAATTTGTATTGACACACCACACAACACCAGAATATAATTCAGTTTTCAATAACCTAGTATTTATATATACTTCTTTTTTATTTTTAACAATTGATAATACATAATTTGTGTTTTTATGTAAAAATTTTCTATGTGATGATGAACAAGAATACCCATTAGTTACTAAAATTTCTTGAAGTAAATCAGCTTCTTCTTTTTTAGAAGTTGAAATCTGTCCAGTTGTATCATTATATTTAGTACCATCTGTTTGGTAATATGTTTCAATTAATACTTCAACTTGTTTTTTAGATAGATTTCTAAATTTTATTGGAAGTGTTTTTTTATTAGAAAAATAAGATAAAATACGCGAATTAAATTTTAAAAGATTTATTCTATATGGTATTAAATTTTGATAATTTGTTTTTTTGCATATATTTTTAGAAAACGCAATATTTAATTTTTGTAAAAGCTCTTCTAATTTTTTTATTTTTTTGGGTTTACTTAATTTAAATCTAATAAATGGTGTTTTTCTACAAAAAAAAATATTTCCATCAGTTACAATCCAAACTATTAAACGAATTTCGTCATCAGACAAATCCACACCTCTTCTATACATATCACCAGAAATAAATGTTTTAAAATTACTATTTTTAAGTTTTTCTATTTTATTTATTTTTACTATTTTATAATCTTGTTTACTATTATTTTTTTGTAAATACATTCTATGTTTTCTTGTAACAGCAAAATTTATACGCCCATTTTTATTTTCATATTTAAATATTTTTTGATTTTTTACTTCTTTTTTTATAATTTCGTTAATAGTGGTTGGTTCAAGTAATTTATTATGTTTATTTAATGCAATAATCATATCTGTTTTTTTTATATTATAATGTGTTTTCCAACCATTGTTGGTTAATATTTCAGTATCTTCTGATAAACAATGAACATGCCCAATTAAATTTATCTTATATGAAAAATTAGCAAATTTTGGATCATGAACCAAAAATATATTATAACCACCATAAACAATTGTCATTGATTGGATAATATTTTTTAAATTGTTTTTATTATCATGATTTCCATTTATGTGTATGATTTTACCATTAAGTTTAGAATCAAAATCTTCAGATTTATAATTACCACCCTGTGACCCGCCATGAAATAAATAATCACCTATATGATAAACAATATCATTAGGTTTAACCACCATATTGTGATTACGTATTATAGTGCCATTCATGTCATCAATGGTCTTAAATGGCCTATGAGCGAGATCTATAATTTTCGAGTGCTGGAAATGATAATCAGCTGTAAAAAAATGATTCATATTTCTATTACAATGGGATTGGACATATTCGTATACATATCGTCTATAACAGCAGCATTAATAAAAGTTGTTTTATTATTAATTATTTTACCCCGACTTCCATGAATGTGACCAAATACATGATAAGCGGGATTAATTCTGTTGACTAAAGTCTTAAGCGCCCTTGAACCTAAATTCCCACTATTACCGAATTTGGCCTTATCCATTATTTGATACGGCGGTCCATGAGTTACCAATATATCCACCTTAGGAATGATATTATATTTTTCCGACAATTCTTTTTCCGTAAGCATAAACGCCCAATCATTAAACTTGAGAGTCCAAGGTGATCCCCAAATTCTTAGTCCATTTATAATTACATCTTCATCTTCTAAATATATTGAGTGACCTTCTAATATTTCTTTTGTTTGATTTTTGTCTTGCATAATACAATCATGGTTACCAGCTATTGTTATAACGGTTTTAAATTTCAGATTATCTAAAAATTTGACATAAGATTGTAATTCAGTTTTATTGCCGCAATTCAAAGAATCACCAGCATTAATAAGAATGTCACCTTCTGGTATATTGACCTCATCATACAAACCATGTATATCTGACACACAAACTATCTTCATTTTATTTGTTCACTCATAAGTACAGTTATTAATTCTGTCAAATCCTCTATATCAGATGACTCTGTAAGAGCATCGACAAAAACATCCCAGTCTTTTACAGTTTTAGAAGATAAACATTTTTTTGCAAGTTTGTATAGAGTTGATAGGTTCTGAGAATATTTTGTATCCATAATTATATTTTACCTTATTTGTTTGAATTTGTCAAGTTAAAATCAATGTATCGGAAATATTACATTACCACTACCATTCCAACAATATTTACATTTATCGCCACAATAATGATGCAATCCTTTAAAATTATCTGATTGGCATATATGGCCATCAACCGGAGTTATATCCATTTTGTCTTGCATAAACGCGTATAAATACCCGTCTAATATTTCTACAGCCGATGATTCTTTATCATAAGAAAAATAAATGACAAGATTTTTGGGACATTTACTGAAGTCTAAGTGATGAGATCTTGTGTAAGCCAAAAACCCGACATTTGGTAATGCTTTCGCGATTTTTATAGAATTATTTAAATATCGTTGGTTAAACCAATCTCCGCTCTCATGCCAGCGAAATAATTTTACTCCACTTTCTCGTATTTACTTTATCATTTCATCAGCAAATCCAGATTTCTGTGTTGCTGTGTAATTTCTTTCTCTCATGTCTCTAGCATTAGAATATAAACGTTCGGCTTTTTTGGCGTAACACAACTTATCACAAAGAAATGTTTTGCCAGGACAAGTTTTATGAGATGGTAAATTAAACACAGCAATACTTTGACTCAATTTTTTATTATTCCCTATAGATAGTAATTTACTTTTCATTTTTTTATTTTATGTGGGCACACTCCTCCATTTTTATAACTTCCGCAGTTGCAATTATAACACAGTACTTGTAGTTTGACATCTTCAGGAAAATTATTCCTTACCAGATACGAATATAACCTATTACCGGATGGTGCGCGGCGATCTTTGCATTTTAACGCTATTTTTCTACGATGCTCAGCACCGTCCATATTAATGTGATCTATTGTTAAAAAA
>Ga0172381_10002193_pt1 | contig 21919 bp, 34 predicted proteins | sample Leawel6488metaG_FD_119754 | JGI IMG/M metagenome (GOLD analysis project Ga0172381, IMG submission 119754) | Leachate microbial communities from a municipal landfill in Southern Ontario, Canada - Leachate well 64-88 metaG | ecosystem: Engineered > Solid waste > Landfill > Unclassified | place...
TAATATCTATTGTTTTTGTTTACTGCTAGTGAATTCTTAAGTGCTTTCTTAGCATCATCACTTAAAGAACCACCATTATCTTTTCCAGAAACTATTGTAGTTACTTCAAATACGTTAGGCATAAAAGATGGTTCTTGGTCACTTGCACCAACATCATCACTTTCAAGTATCGCACTTGCTCCACCACAATCTGTTACATCCAAAACTCCATCAGAAACTAGAGCAGACATTATCTCATCCATAGCTTCCTGAGCTGTCATTCCAGAATTAATAGTGGTTATTTCGATAGCACGGTCACAAAGTCCTACAACTGTAGGTTCTGCAGTTCCGGCATCATCTACATCTACCCAAACACCAATTGACCCAGCAGAATCGCCAAGTATCATATAAGCACCATCATAATTAGAAGTTATACCATCAACACTTACAGAGATATCACAATCCGATGTACCCATGTCACCATCAGTTCTTTCTCCTGATTTAAAAGCGGTTACTTTAAAAGTTCCATCGCCATTATCTACATTTGCATCAAATCCAGCATCAGCTATTATAGCATTATAAATTGCTGTAGCTGCTGTTGGTGCATCCATTCCCGTAAGAACAGTCTTAATCTCAACTGCTCTAGCACATGCAGTAGCTTCGGCTGGTTCTGCAGTTCCAGAATCATCTATATCAAACCAGAATCCAACTGAACCGGCATCATCATAAAGTTTGAAATATAAACCGTTATAATTGTCGGCACCTTGGGTATCGACACTTACAGCACATGGAGAAGTTCCGGCATCAGCATCTATTTTTACACCAGCATCAGCACATTGAACTTTTATTGTTCCTGCAGTATCATCGTCACCAGCTTCAAATTCCGAATCGCCTATAATTGCATTATAAACTGCTGTACCTAAAGCTCCAACTGCCATAGCTGAAGTAACTGTAGTAATTTCAACAGCTCTTGAACATCCATGTACGGGAGCTGCTGTACCCGAATTATCTACATCAAACCAGAATGCTACTGAACCAGCAGAATCATATAATTTGAAGAACATACCATCATAATTTGAATCAACGCCATCTTGAACAACCGAAATTGTAAGTGGTGAAGATTCTTGAGTTGCATCTGCTTTAATTCCATAAGTAGAAGAAGAAACTATTATTGTTCCGGCTGTATCATCGGAACCAGCTTCAAACTTAGCATCACCTATTATTTTATTATAAATTGCTGTACCAGCTTGTCCTGCTGTCATAGCGGTAGTAATTGTTTCTATTTCTAGCTGTCTAGTACAAAGTAATGCACCCGCTGGGGCTGCTCCACCCGCATCATTCACATCAAACCATACACCAACTGAACCGGCTTCATCATAAAGAACAAAATACAATTCATGATAGTTATCTGTTCTACCTTGCGTATCTACACTTACAGTACATGGAGAAGTTTCAGAACTTGCATCAGTTTTATTACCAGCAGTTGAGGATTGAACTGTTATAGTACCAGTTCCAGCATCAGCACCAGCTTCAAACTTAGCATCAGCAACTATTTTATTATAAATTGCTGTACCGGCTTGAATATTTGTCATTCCATTTGTTACTGTATTTATTTCTACAGCTCTATCACATCCATGACTAGGAGCTGAGGTTCCTCTATCATCCACGTCAAACCAAAATGCTACTGAACCTACTTCATCATAAAGCTTGAAGAATAATCCATCATAGTTAGATGCAACACCCAAAGTATCCCTTGAAACACCCAATGGGGAAGTTTCTTGAGTTGCTAAAGTTCTAACTCCAGACAATGCTGATTGTATTTTTATGGTTCCTGCTGTATCATCAGAACCAGCTTCAAATTTTGAATCACCAGTAATTGCATTATAAATTGCTGTACCTACTGTACCGGCAACATCACCGTTAGCTATAGTATCAATCTTAACAGCTCTATCACATCCATGACTAGGAGCTGAGGTTCCTCTAGCATCAAGGTCAAACCAAAATGCTACTGAACCTACTTCATCGTACATTTTAACAAATTTTCCATCATAATTAGATGCAACACCAGCTTGATGTACACTTGGAGTTATTGGGGAAGTTCCGGCTTCTGCTGAAGTTCTAACTCCAGATAAAGAAGCTTCTACCTGAATTGTTCCACCTAAATCATCATTGGAAACTGCAAATTTTGAGTCACCAGTAATTGCATTATAAATTGCTGTACCTACATCACCAATAACCATTCCATTGGTAATTGTATTTATTTCTACAGCTCTATCACATCCATGACTAGGAGCTGAGGTTCCTCTATCATCCACGTCAAACCAAAATGCTACTGAACCGGCATCATCATATAACTTAACGTATAATCCATCATAATTAGAAGCTACGCCTGTTTGGTGTGAACTTGTAGTAAATGGAGAATCTCCATCTGATGCTGCAACTCTAACTCCAGATAAAGAAGCTTCTACCTGAATTGTTCCACCTAAATCATCATTGGAAACTGCAAATTTTGAATCTGCAACTATGGCATTATAAACAGCCGTTCCAACATCACCAATTACATCACCTGTTGCTACAGTTGTAATTTCAATTGCCCTACTTGCTCCGTGAGCTGGTTCTGCAGTTCCTTTGTCATCAATGTCAAACCAGAATGCTACTGAACCCACTTCATCTTGTAGTATAAAGTATTTACCATCTAAATTAGAATCAACACCAGCCACGCTTTGGGAAACAGTAAATCCTGAATTTCCTGGAGCGCCATCCATTCTAACACCAGCAATATCACATTCTACTACAATTGTTCCTGCAGTATCATCAGATATGCCTGAAAATTTAGAATCTGCTACTATAGCATTATAAACTGCGGTTCCAACTGTACCAATTAAAGCGTCGGTAGCAACTGTTGTAATTTCAACTGCTCTATTAGCTCCGTGAGCTGGTTCTGCAGTTCCGGAATTGTCGATATCAAACCAAAATGCTACTGAACCATCAGCATCATAAAGATAAAAATATTTTCCATCCAAAGAACCACCAACATCGGCTGTAGCTACAATCTCCGTTCTTTCCTTAGCTCCAGTTTCTGCTACTGTTATTATTTGAGTAATTTCTTTAACTGAAGTTTCAGCTACACAAATTAATTGAGTAATTTCTTTTACAGAAAGCTCTGCCGGGCATACCATCTGAGTAATTTCCTTTACAGAAAGCTCTGCCGGGCATACTATTTGAGAAATCTCTTTAACATCACCTAAATGAGCAGGACAAACTAACTGGGTTTGTTCTTTTAAACTAGCATCTGCTACACAAATTAATTGAGTAATTTCCTTAACTGACCCAACTACTGCAGGACAATCAAAATCACTTACTTCTTTCACTTCTGATATTACATCATCTATGCAACGAATTAATGATTTTTGCTTAACACCACCCATCATATCCGCAATTTCGTTGCCTATTGCAGTACTTCGGACAGCATCCCTTAATTTCCTTCTACTTCTAAAACTCAAACTCATATATATTACCTCCTTTCAGTAATCAGGAATCTACTTTTGTAGCCCTGAATATATGCCCTATTTATTCGTTAATCACTTCTATTCTTATTGCTGCAGAAGTTCTAACGTAATCATCGCTTGCTACTACAAAAAACCACTCATTTGGAGTTAGTATAGCATTCTGTGTATTTACATCCGGAACTGCAATATCTGAAGCTCCAAAAGCTATAAAAGCTGTTCCATTCCCTATTACCCTCAAAAGATTTCCTTTTCCAACTAAAGTAGCTGTAGATGCATCTGCTAAAACTACACTTGGAATTGGGAGTACTTTGGAGATTACCTTATCAGCTTTAGCTATATCAACATATTTATGTTGAACAATAGAACTAGCACTAACTATCTTTTTTGTTTTATACTCAGCCATAATAAAATAACCTCCAAATTACACTTATAAGTATATCATAAATAAAACTAAAACCTTGTAATTTGGCTATTTTTTAAGTTGATTTGCCCAATAAGATTTAGACATATGTTTTTTGTGTTCCACAGTAAAAGGTTTACGCTTTTTCCCTAATTTAGCTAATTTCATTTTTTCTTTGGTTTCTTTAGTCATTTTATTACGTTTCCTTTCTTTTTGTATTTTACTTATTCGAGCTTTAAGTGCTAAAGTCATTCGGTTCCTACTAGCCTCACCTATTTTTTTACGGTGGGCTTCCGAGAATTTTTTACCCTTATTTGGGGAAACCCGACCTTTTTTAGCAACACTCATTTTTTTACGAGTTATAGCAGTATGTTTTCTCCCAACCATACTACCACTTCCACCATTAGCTATATTGTAACCGATTTCGGGATTGGTAGCATCAAGTTCCTTTATCCAGTGAATTTCTTGAGCATCTAATTGGGCTTGGTTTTCACAGGATTCTATAGTGTCTTTTCTGAAGTTTTCTTTACCATACTTTTTAATAGCTTGTTTAAGTATTTTGCCCGAACCTAGATAATCAGGGTTATCATTGTGGTCTTGTCCTACATAGATTTTGTTGTTGATTAAACAAGTGGTTTTATAAATAATCATTTTGGACATATTCCAATTATATCGTATAGACCTGGTATTACTTAAAAAGAAAAATTTTGGGGAAAAATATAAATTTAAGGTAATAAAATCAAGGAGTTAATCTTCTTTTTTAATTTGCCTTAAAGCTTGATGCACTTGCTTTAATAGATAACGATGAATGGTACGGTATCTTTTAAACTCAGAATTGAGGAACACACGCTCTAAATCTAGGCAATTAGATTTAGTATCTTCAAAATAAAAATAAACTACAGAACCTTCTGCCTTACATTCAATAAATTTGATACCTTCAAAAATAAGAAAGGCGGAAACGTCTAAATCCTGAGTTTTATAAATAGGTTTTTCTTTCATAATTTTTTCTTACGCCTTTTTTTAGGTTTTTTATCCATATCCAGGGGTTTAATCTTATCTAATCGTGGGTCTATAGCTTTAAGTTTTTGCATAGTTTGATTATATCTAGCTATAAAATCAGCCATTTTGATATAGACCCAGTGTTCTGTACTATTTCCCAAATAATCGGTAGTCTTTGAATCGGGTACAAGCTTTCTCTCACACTCTGCAAGTGAACTGTAAAATTCATTTAATGTGGAGATTACTTTTCTAAGCATTACTTTTTAACCTTTGGTGGTCTGCCCCTTTTCTTCGTGTTTATTGGCTTAAGTTGTATCTTAACGCCCTTCAATGCAGTTGAACCCTCAGCACCTTGAGTTTGTTCTGGAGTTCCACTGGAACCTGCAGTACCCTCTACTTTTGATTCTGTATCACTTGATGGGGGGGTTATCAGGTTCCCTTTGTAATCATATCCCGCTTCGGTACAACAATCCTCTATGTAAAATTCACCTATGTCCTTCATGAAATTTCTTCCGGTCTTTCCGCATCTACATTTTTTATAGAACATTTTTACTCCTCCTTTTATCTTCTTTTCTAGTTGGACTATTATATCCGCAAGTCCAACAATAAATTCCAGCCCATTTTTTACGATACCAAACAAAAGTTCGATGGAAATGAAATAAACAATGTACATATACTTTCATAGTTTCATATAATCTATACATATTATTTATTAACCTTTGATTCTAGGGGTTCCAAATTAAATGTAACTCCATCCATATAAGAAATATACGCTCTACAGAATTCCTCGGCTTGAGCTGTTGTATCAAAGTGAAGTTCCCTAGTAAATTCCCGCCTTTCATGCGTTAATATTACCCACAATTTCTTAGTTAATTGTTTTAAGATAAATATCTTTAATGCACTTTTCACTGGTACACCACCCTTAAGGTTGCTATTCCTGCATACTTACCTTCTTCGTTAGTACTCAAAATTCGAGCCGTTGCCCCTATCCTGATATTATTTGCTTCTCCAAATACGTTAAAAGCGGTAGGTCCACTTATAGTAAAATTATCTACTAAAACTGTAGTTGTGGAGTCTGGACTTGTTAAAATAACTGAGGACTCTAAAATGGTTCGAGTAATAGTTCTATTCTTACCCCCAGTTGCATTAAAAATAGAAGCTCCTACATCCAGGGGGGTCACTATCACATCAAGATTGATTCCCGGTAAAACTGTATCTGGAAAAACTAGGTCTTGAATTTTAGTAAGTGTAATAGGTTTTAAGAGTTTTAAATTAATATTGAAGGAAGCATCGGTAGCTAAGATATTGAAACAAAATAAAAATCCCAAAAATCCAATAAACAATTTTTTCATCTTTAATCTCCTAATCTAATTCTATTATACCACTAAATCTATACCAAGTCAAGCTTTATTTTCGACTTCTACTAGCTCCATTACTCGAAAGTTACAATCATACATCAAATCTTTAAAGTGGTCTAATAAGAATTTGTGTAATTCAGACCTAGAAAAATCCTTGAAGTTCTTAATTCCAGGTAAAGTTTCAATAGGTTCGATGGCTTTATAAACCACAGTAGTACCAACTGATTCGTCTTTGAAAGTAAAATACTCAATTTTTAAGACTTTTAAGCTTTTATCCATGAGTCCCCCTATAAATATTTCTTCAATAATTCAAAACCTAAAGACCTTATGCCATAAATCATACGCAAATCATCCACATTAAACTCAGAAAGGTCTATATCCTTTTCAAAATCTAATCGAGCATCTTCGATTAAATACTTAATGTAATCCCCGATTTTGGTTTTATCTGGTATCATTCCGTACTTACTAAATACATTTTGTAACCTATTATCTGTAATATAACCCAAAAATACATCATGGGTATCATCTACTTTAGTTCTGGCTTGGGGTGGTTTGGGTATCTTGGGTGCTTTTTGAATCTCTTTGAATTTATCATTTTTCTTTTTAATCCAAAATAATTCGCCATTAGGGGACTGATAATTTTTTGTGGGTTTTATGACTATACCTTCACAAATATTATCAGCTATGCCTAAAATCTTAGAATCAAATTCTGGATTAAAATTTAGGGCTTCGTCCAATGAATTAACTATACCAATGTTCGGAACTATAGGGAGAGAAAAAATAACACAAAATCTATAAAAATCTGCAAGATTAAGTAAATGTTCACCTATTCGAATATCAAAAAAGAATATTTGTTTTTCTTTACCATAATTTACTCCTTTTTGGATTCCCGACCCTATCAATTCCCCATATAGAGTAACATCTTTAACTGATTGAGCTTGTATATCTCTACATTTATCTATATATCCATTTTGTTCTACCACCTTTTGAATATCGAAGAATTTTTCGTCATCGGCTATCCAAGTAGTGCGTTTACCTAGTTTAATTTCATCCTTTGTAATATGGATTTGAATATTACTGCCATGTAGTTTCTCGGTAATTAAATATGGGCAATCTTTAAGTTCTGGGTATAATTCCAGAAAATAATTGATGAATTTTTCTTGATAATGATTCTCTATACTTGGGTACTTTTTAAATTCTGACATTCCGACCCCCTTACTCACTATATCTCGGATTTGTAAACAAAAACCCTAGCTCCCTATAAAAACCTTCCTCAGAGTCACTTCCATGTACTGCGTTAGCACAAGGCGTAGCCCCACCATACTCGGCTCGGATTTCACGCATTAATTTCCGCCAATCCTTAATAGCGTTGAATTTGTTTAAAATCAAGAAAATACAAGGACCGCTGGTCATAAAATCAATTAATTCCCCATAAAAGGGCTTATCTCGATGCTCTGTATAGAAATCCTCAGCTTCAGTTTTAGTCATCGTAAGCTTTTGCATATAAAAAATTTGATACCCATTATCCGCTATTATCTTTAAAATTGCCGATACTTTTTTCTTCTTAAGTATGTCTGGTTTTATAATAGCTACAGTAAGATTAATCATTATAACTCCTTTTTTTCTTAGGTTGTGCTGTCTCTAATTCTGATTTTAATAAAGCCACTAACTTATCGAAAATTACCTTAGCTTTATCCTCTTTTAAGTTTCCAATTCCCTCACCCTTTATCAATTTAGGGTCATAAGAAACAAAATCATTAATCAATTGAATTTTAATTTCCATCGTTAGATTCCCCCGGAACTTCAATTTGACCAAAATATTCCGAACATTCTGGATTAGGACAACCAACTGTACAAAGTCCAGCTCCGCACTTAGAGCAAGTTGGGAGGAGTTGAGTTGGTTTTTTAGCATCCATACTTATTTTGGCTTCCATTTCTTTTTTACTCATTAATCCCCCTATAGTTTAGTATATTCCCCAACCCTCAAAGTTTGGTGTTTATCTTCTACGCTATTCAACCAAATGGTCTTTACGAAGCCTCTATCTGGGATTATAGCCAATAACATATCGTACTTTGCATTATAAGGTATTCGGTATAAAATCTTTATAACTTGTCTGCCTTCCATTTCTATTTCAATAACTCTAGCCGTATCAGTATTAATCTGAGGGAATAGAGTTATTGCCTTATCTCTAGCTCGGGTTTGAGCATGGAAGGAATAAGTTAAAGCAATAACCCCAAATTTAGTCTGAACGGTAGGTAATCCTAATTGGTAGTGATATTTTTTTATTTCCATTTTTGCCTCTTTCTTCTTATTGTAACACAGAAGCAAGCCGAAGTCAAGCTTTATTTTAAAAAATCTATCGGATTTTGCCAAAACCAATCGGGGGAATCACAACGTAGAATAAAGAATTCGGTAAACACAGCATACATCATAGCATTGACGCTTTTTATGGTAGCTTTTTTACCATCTAAGTTGTATATAGTTTTACCTATCTCATCCTTAGTGGCTGGTTTTTCTTCCAATGATTCTAAAATTTTGTTACTTATTTTCATTATGTGTTACCTTTTTATTTAAATTAAAATCGTATAATTGACATTGTTTTTGATATGCGGGGTCATCGCTACTTAGAAATGGTTTTACTCTTAAATTAGGAAGATTACGTTCAACAGCTTCTACTGCTTTTTTGTATAGTTCTAATTTAGTCATTTTTTAAGCCTAAATAATTTACATACAAAAATTTGTCCAAGAAGAAAACATCCCAGGATAAACAAAATCAATACAGTCACTAAAAATAGACTGATTGCCAAACTTAGTAAAACTGGAATTAACCCCAATAAAATTAAGCCAACTATGACACCTAGTAGTACTCTGAGTAAGTTCATGTAGAACCTCCTATGCTACTATTACTTTATCATATTTTGAGAATGAAGTCAAGTGTTATTTCGGAAAAATAAAAAGGGACAGTATTTCTACTGTCCCTTTTTATAGTCTAACTTTTAACTATCTAATTTTAATCAACTATATTCTTAACAACTACGCATTTTCTAGCTGCAGAAATTAGAGGCGTTCCATACATTAACTGTAGCCATTTATATGATGTGTCTGTAACAGCCAAATCATACTTTATTAAACTTCCAAGTTGTTTGAAAACAAGAACGTCTGGGTCATTCATAAGAAGATATGCTTTATCAGCACCTGGTAGGAAACTATTATAATCTATGTTATAAGTAGCACCTGAAGCAGAAGCAGCTATTCTTCCAATAAATTTATGATTAAGTACGGTTCCAACTGGCGCTCTAAATACATTAAAATATAGAGGGCTTCCAGCATAAGTTATAATATCAGTAACCTTGTCACCAGCACTTACAGCAAAACCTTCAGCTATACTAGCTAAAGTTTCACCATCTGAGTAAACAGCACTTATTCTATAAGAATAATTACCAGCATCAGCAGCAGCAAATTCACTAGCAGCATCGGCTGGGGAAGCCATACCAGCAGTAGTAGGAGCTGCGCTTGCGCTAACAGCAACTGCTAATGGGGATTTCCTTCCTCTACAGAATAGAGATGGTTTAAAACGATAATCAAGAGTTCCGCTATGTTCCTTAATTCTTTGTCCACTTGTTATTACCGCACCTGGTACTGTCCTCTGACGATTATAAATAGCTTTACTAAATTTACTATGTACGTCTGTACCTATGTACATATCCATAGCCATACCAAAGTTATTTGCGTTCATAAGAGCTGCATCTTCAGCAACTTCTTCATCAAACATTGCTCTTGAATCTATAATTACACTGTCGTTTACTCCAGCTTCATCATATCCTGCAAAAGCGGTTGATTTAAAAGCAGAAAGAGCTTCTTTTTCTACTATTTGAGCAAATATACCATCATACTCAAGAGCATTGATGGATGAATCAGCTTCAAATAAAGCTCTTTCATTTTTACCTAACAATTCAACGGTTTTGTTCTTAACTTCTCTTGCTACTACTGGTCCATGTGCAGCCTGTATAAGCGTAAGATTGTGCTGTACTTGAGCTTGTACACCAAGATATTTCACCTGATATATTTGCCTGTTGTAATCAGCATCAGTAGCTGTAGGATTTCCACCCATTGCGAAAAATGGGGAAACTTCAGCACCGTAAGAACCTTGTACGTTAAATTCACCAACAGCCTGTGTTACTTTCTCTTTAATTATGTCTTTCCATAATTTAAGATGTTCAAGACCGTAAGTTACGATTTTAAGGGTTCTGTCTAGGTCCTCAACCGATAGGGCGGAACCGCCAACTAACGTATTGGGCGCACTAGACCCGTAATTTTGAGAAATAGAAAGAGCTTTTTGTAGTTCTTCTACTTCTTTCACCGAATGAGAGCCAAACCCTGTGATGGCGGAATCATTGGCGACTTTTTCTAACATTGCATTTGACATAAAGTCAACTCCTTTTTAGGTATGTAACCTGTTTTGATTGTTATCATTTTTTCTATGTGATTTAGTTGTAAAGTTAGACTATGTTAGCACCCTTTCGGGGAATAACCAAATTAGTCAAGTAGAGCTTTTTCTAATTTAGCTCTGCTGGTTGCATTATATATGAAGCCATTATTTTCAAGTTCTATAACTTCATCATCTTTCAATTCACCTTTTCTAAAAAGTTCTTCAGCTTTATCAAGCATTTCAGCTTTTGAGAAACTCTGTGGTTTATCATCTGGACTCATTGATTTCTCAAGAGCAGATACTGAAGTTATGGATTTTGGACTTCTTGGTGCATTTGCTACTGCTTTAACTAAATCAGCAGATTCCTTCATAGATTTCTGCAATTCAGCTATTTTAGCTTCGTATTTTTCTGCAGTTCGGTCAACTATAGATTTTATAAGAGCTTCCTGATTAGCTTCTACTTCATTTTTCCTCATTTCTTCCGCTTTAGCTAATTTTTCAGCTCTAAAAGCTTCCAGTTCTTCCATTTCTGCTTTATTAAGCGGAGCTGGCATTTTAACTTTTTCTGCTGGTTCTGCCATTGGCATTGGAGCAGAAATATCCTTATCATAGTTACCTTTTTCTTTATCAAGTTTAGCTATTTCTTTTACTGGATGAAGTTCCTTGCCACAATTGGGGCATTTAGCTAGAACTGCATCAGCTTTTGTGTCTGCATCTTTAGCTATATCCAAAGGATTAGCTTTTTCAATTTCTTCTATCGGTTCAGCTATTGCTTTTTCAAACATCTCATCAATAAGTGCATCTATTGATTTTACCAATTTATCATCCATTTTAAGTCTCCTATAAATTTAATTTCTCTATAATCTTTAATTATATCACATTTTAATGATATTACTTATTCTTGTTCTATCTTACCTGTTTTGCCTGTATCAACATTTCTATGCTTCCCCTCGCTTGTGGGGTCTAAGTCTACTAATTTTCCGTCAGAAGTTTTAATAACATAATAAATGTTATTATCTTTATCAAATTTTACAGAATTAATGGTGCCTTGTATTTGTCCGAAAACTACTTTTTCTCCAACTCTATATCCTATTTTTTTAGGTTCCTTATCTTCAGCTATTTTCTTATCAGTTTCCTTAATAAAATCCTGCATTTTATCCCATTCCGGCTTAATTATAGCTTGTGCTTCTTTGGAGATGGGTTTTTGGGCAAACTCGGCATATTTTTCTTTAAACTCAGATTCTAATTGTTTATGTCTTTCTTTAGCTTCTGGAGTTGATTCTTTTCTTTCCCACGCCACCTGCTCTTTTATGTCTTTTACTGGAATTACGGGTTCATCCGTACTATATTCTTTTCCACTAGCATCTCTATAGAAATACTTATAATTTCCAGCGGAACCTTCTCTCCTTATATACTTATGTGACCTGGATTTTTTAAATTCTTCCACTTCTGGATATATAGTAGTCATGCGCTCTTTCACACTTTGCCATAAATCTGATTTATCCACATCAGGATATAAAATAGTTAGCTTATCTAGGATTTCACTCATAGTAGCCTTAAATAGAGCTTTATTTAGCATAGGAAGCTTTTTAGCTTTAGGTTCCTTAACTTTAGGGGCTTGGGGTTCTTTTTCTTCATCTTTATCCTTATCTTTCTCATCATCTTCATCTTTTTGAGGTCCCTGTCCCATGATTTTAGGCTTTTTATCCATCGATTCCATACTGAGGGCTGACCCACCAGAAAGGCAATCGGCTGCCTGGGTATATCCAGCTCCAATTCCTAAAGCTTTAAATAAAGCTGTAACTTGAGTTAAAGTAAAAATTGGTTCTCCTTGCGCATTCTCATCTTCGGTAGCATTTTCTTCAGTAGCTTCAAACTCAATTTCTGAGCTATTGAATGATTTAACTAAATCAGCATAAGTATCCGTATTAACTGGATTAAAAGTAACTGCTACATTTCTAATTTGACATTTTTTAATTATCTTAGGATTCTTAGTATCACGTTCTATTATAGAACCTTCAACTGATAGACCGACTCGACCTTTATCATTCTCCCCCATTGATTGCATAATTTCATAAACTGCTTTAGCTCTTTCATGAGCTTTAAACAGCCTACCTTCAATGAAGATTCCTTTATCTGTTTTAGCGTAGCCATCCAAAGTTCCGATTAAATTCTCGGGTCCCTTTTGGTGGTCAAAATTTAAATAACCTTTTTTCTGGTCAACTGGAGTTAGGTCAACTCCTTTTACTAATATTGTTTCCCCTTGTTTGTCTAAAGTTTCAGTACAAGCTAAACCTCGTACTCTCCAATCTCCATCTTTACTTTTTTCTAATTCGGCTGGGATTACAAAACGAAAATCATTGTTATTTTTCATCAAAAATGCTCCTTTAATACTATTAATTATATCATTCTTTATTGGGGAACATTATCTATCAACATCCTGGGTATGCTTAACTTATTTCTTCATATAAGAATCATATCTTCTATGTAAACCCTTAATATGTTTAATTCGAGTTCCACAAGAACAAACTAAATACATACCTTTATCGCCTCCGGCTACAACCCTTACTAATTCCATATCTTTAGTACAATCTGGGCATCGAACCGTAAGTCTGCCTCTATTTTCATTTTGCGCTGTATTGTTACCTTTTGCCATGTTTTTTACCTCGTTTTATTTTATTCAAAATCGGAATCTTTATAAGTATCTAATAATTCTTCTAAATCTTCTAATAAAGTATGAATCCCAGTAACTTCATTTTCAGTTAAAATGCTAAGTTCCTGCTTTTTACATACTTCTATCATTGAACTAATAGCATCTCGAGTATCAAAATGTATCTTAGTAGCTGATACTGCTAAATATTTCGCTACTTCTCCTTGTGAGAATTCTTTCATTTCTCCATCTGGATTAGAATGATTTAATAAAAAACGCCAAAAACAATAACAATCATCTTTGGAATTTATCCACCAAGGGCATTTAGGTTCAACTAAAATTCGGTCATTTATGTCACAAATAGGTTTTCCCATTTCACATGAGGTATTAGGTACAGCTTTGAGTTTTAATGGGCAACTAGACCAGAAATTATTGGGGCATTTACACTTTTTAGACACGACAACCTCCTGATTTTCGAACTTGTTATTTAAAAAGTGGAGGTTGTATTTGCTCCGAGTCTATGATATTAGTTTATCATATGGGAGAATGAATGTCAAGGACAAAATTATCACTTTTAGTAAATTCTTTTAGTAAAACATTACAAATACAATTTAATTGATATAAAGCATCATAAGTACTGAAACTAATTGGGGATTTAAACCCAATTTGATACATATGGTCTAAAATTAACTGTCTAAACTTAAGGAGTTCTAATTCTGTCCTATTCATATAAATAGTTTATCTGAAACAGAAAAAGTAATTTTTAGGAGAACTTTATGTATTATCTTTCTATTAGTTTAACTTCTTTGATTTGACTGCAATGAGCTATTTTTAAATATTGAAGTAAAAACTCCATTTCGGCTAAAGCTCCAGATTTACTATTTTCTTGAATGATGAAACTCTTTTCTTCTATCAATCTTCCGGTAATACATGATTCATCTCTAACCCAAACTAGAACTCGATAATTATACATGAATCCCCCTTTATTTTATGCCACAATCATCATTTTTACATTTAGCTCTCCAATTACAAGAATTGCACCAATCGTAAGTTTTAGCCGGAAGAATCTTATTTTTAGTATGCAATCGAATTTCTTCCATATCTTCCAAAATATTTATAAAAATAGCATCATTAGCGGAAACCGTAAATTCTTTTAGGATTCCCTTCCCATCTTCCTTCCAAGACTTCTCATCCTTATTAAAGTATAAAAATTTGATTCCTTTAACTTCAAGTTGACCTTTTAATTCTGGAATATAATCGTAAACCCTATCACTTAAATTTTTACTAAACAAGTAATAATAAATGGTTGCCTGGATTAAATGCTCAGGCTTAGGTCTAACTAGCTTTGCAAAATCATCCCCATTTATACTTTTGTACTCACCTATATAAACTTCAGAATCAAGTTTGAGGATTGCATCAATTTTTAAAGAAAGTTCCAACTCCGCATCTTTGATGGGAAATTCAAAATCGGGTTTCCCTGTGTGCCTACTAATTGCGGGAGTACCATCAGGTTGTATATAATCAATAAGAACACCAGCTTTTCTATAGACGTCACTAATAAGTTCGTGAATTTTGTCTCCAATTTTAAATCGTATTTTACTTTTATTTGAAGGTTTAAAATCTTCAAGTACTCTATTATAAGAATAAAAAATTTTACGCTTACATTTAGAACCCATTATAGAAGGTTTAAAAGCGGGAGATTGTTTATAAGTTATGGGTGTGCTATCCGCATTTAAAGTCTTAAAAAATATGTCAATAAGCTGGTCTTTCACTTATTCTACCTTTTTAAGTTTTGTAATAGTATCATCTGCTACACAACTACATAAACTAATAGATTGTATTTTAAACTTAGTTATTTCTCCTTTTTCATTTTTTTCAAGAATTTGCCCACATATACTAGGGTATAACTGGACTAAAAGCTCACTTGGCATAGAATTAGTCATCTCAAATTTTGCTTCAACTTTGGTTCCTTTCTGTTCCATATAAGCTATTCCTATGGGGTAATTAGAAAAGTCCGTATCCTTATATACCATTACTGGTTTTTTACTATCACATTCAACTTTAGCTGTAGATAATATAGAATTGCCATTTCTATCTGGTAATTCGTTCATATCTAATAAAGTAGCTGTATATTTTTCGGTATTCTTTTTTCCTTTCTTTTTAGATGATTTCATTATTTACTCCAATAAGCATACTTTGGCATTATAGGGGTTACAAAAATCGTTTTATCACTCCATCTTTTTACTATAAATTTTTGTTGACTTTTTCCCGTACCTGAATTAGCATCCCAGGTTATAATATTAGCTACCGGAACAGGAGAACTTGCCCGAATCTCCAAAAAAACTTTGTCCACAAAACCCATCTGTTGTTTCGTTACGTCGTCTATTATTCTAATATCACTGCTTTTTAAACCTTTATATAATTTCATCCACTACACCCATTTTAAGTAATTCTTCTGGAGTAAAATACGCATCAAAAGTTATTCCTTTAGTTAGCCAAAACTTCTCGTCTTTTTTACTAAAACTTGCCATCCATTTAGCCCACTGTTTTTCCTCTTTTTCCATTTGTGCAACTGTGTTCTTATTAGCAGAATGACGCCCCTCTACTTCGTAACTAGCTTCATGATGCATAAAAAAAGCATATTTAGAAATTCGACGCTTTTCACCACATGCTAAAACAAGTACTGCTGCACTCATTACTTCCCCATATCCTTCTGTAATTATTTTACATTTAGAACTTTTAAGCCTACCCACTAAAGCTAGGGTGCTATACACATCACCACCAACACTTTTAATTCGAATAGTTATAGCTTTTTTACTTTCCGCTTCCATTATCGACATAGCACCATCTAGTATGTCAAACATGGGATACTCAATAACCTCAGTTAAAGTTATGATGCGGTCTTTGAAGTTTACACCATAATCGAACAAATATTCAAGTTGTAAGGATAGCAAGGTAATAGCATTATCTGTTACGCTCTTATGTGAAACAGGTTTACTTTCCCCGTTACTAAATTTACGAGGTCTAACTACCTTTTTGCCTTTATTGATTTTGTTCTTCATTGTCATCCTCTACTATGGCTACTATATTTTCTTCACCCATGACCTGAACATCCGTTCCGGACATTCGGATTTCCTCTCTTTTAGCTCCATAATATACCCTTTGCCCCACTTCAAACTTGGAACCCTTAAATGCATATTTTATTATACCCATAGAATCTGCTATATTAACTCCGGCAAACATCGCTTCGGTTTCTTTTTGTCGAGGTTTTCCGACCTTCTCTACAGCTAATTTTTCATTAACCATTACAATTTTCATAAAATTCTATTCTCCTTTAGGGGTTTCAACATTACAGTTACAATCCTTTCCATCACAACTTTCACAATCACAATCTTTTACTGGTTCTGTAACTTTTATTACTTTCTTTTTTGTAAAAAAAGCTTTTAATTTCTGCATTATAGTTTTTTTCTGTGGAATTAGATGCTTCGGTCTGGAAACCATATTCATAACAACTTTAACTCTATAAACTTTACCATTCTTTTCGAAATCAAATTCCTTTACTTGTCCTTTTTTCATAGCAAATAAGTTTTTCCTAATATCTTTATCCAAGTTATCCGTAGGAGAACCTAATGCTACAAATTTTAGACTTTGTGCTGGTGGATATTTTACTATATCCTTTTCTTTAAAAGAGATTTCGCATCTAACTGTGTCTTGCGGTCTTGCTCCACCTTTAACTTCCACTAAATTATTCCTGGTATCTTCTACTTTTGCCATAGTGGTGGCTAGAGCAGTTTTATTAACCCCAGCTACGTTTTTTATAAGAAGCAACTCAATGGTGTGAATTCGATTCGACAATAGAGTTAAAACCTCATCAAAAGTTTGTTGCTGAATCATTAAATATTCTTCAACTATATTCCTAATCATGGGTTCCAACATTTCTTGTCTAACTTTTTCTGAAGTTTTCTTTACATCCTGTGGTAATTCAACTGAATTTTTCTTCTTTGGCATAATCATTCTCCTTTTTTATTTTTATCTATTCTAATCGCTTTTGCGACTTTTTTTACCATTCTCGGTACGATTTTAACTAAACCTTTTAAACTTTGAAAAGTTTTATTGGAAGTAAAATTTCTTCCCCCTTTCAAATAAAGTTTTAATGCCTTTTCTTCTTTTTTCAAATTTTCACGATACTTTTCGAAACTTTCGCTTGATTTCCTGGGTCTGTTCATTGTTTACCTCTCTCTTATTTTATCTAATGCTATAGTAGCTCGAAAACCAGTAACAGTCTCCACAATCACATTGGGTGCATCTAAGCCTACTACTGTACCTAATACCTCTCCATTTTTAGTACTTATAATTACTTCTTTCCCATCTAAATGTCTATTTGCGATTGCAAATTGCATTTTATCCTTTTTATCTAGTTTTTTGATGGAGTTTTCTTCTAAATCAGGAGGGTTTTGTACTAAGTTTGGTCCAACAATTTTTTGTATTAAAGTTGTATCAGTTTGGTCTAAATCCTCACCATCTTCGAGTTTTTGAATCATTCTATCAATGAATGTGGTAAGCTCATTAGAAACTTCCGTGGCTATCTCTGCCAATTCTGGATTTTTTGTATCTTTTTGTCTTTCCGCTAGAATCTCTTTAATAGCTAAATAACAACATACTTTTTCCTTTAGTTTGTTTAGTCTAGTTAATTGTTGTTCTAATTTGGAAGCCATTTATTTATCTCCTTCTGAACACTTTTTTTATTTTTTCTTTAATTTTTGTAAATAAACTTTTATTACTGCTACTTGATAATTTCAACAAAGCACCCTCTAAGGCTAATATATAAGATTGCACTTCTACAATAGTCCCAAAAGGAGTCTTTATGAATCCATGATTTTCTGCTATAAATACTTGAGATATTTTAGCTTTACTTCCCAGTTTTTTGAAATTTTCTAATTGTTTCTCGGTTGTTATTCCAAAAGAGGCCAGATACTCAAGCTTGGCATAAGCTTTTTTGTCTGTTGCTACTTCATTTACTCCATTCATAGTCTCAATCATAAGTGTATCTAATTCCCTTCCGCCTTTACTATCTTTAAGATTACGGGTCTGTTTATCTTGATGGGCTAATCTAAGAGTATCTTCATCTCGCATAGAATTTATACCTCTAGTATGATATTATCATAATTGGGGTATAAAGTCAAGGATTATTTTTGATTATTTTTAAGATTTTGAACTAGGTGGGTCTATGGGTATAAAACTATAACCTTTTTTACATAACTTACAGTACCTTTTTAAAGTAGTCGGGGGTATCTTATTAACCAAACTAGCCTGTAAAGCCGTTTCAAACCTTCCTTGTGGGGTTCCATAATATCCTTTCCATACGGGATTGCTTTTTCCTTTTGTTTTATACTTTGTATAACATTTTCTACAAAACTTAGCTTTGGTATTTTTTAAGAGCGTAGAACACTTAATACAAACCACCTTTTTACCAAGCCCTTTATTCCAAGGAGTACAGCCCATTTTTGTTTTCCTCATTTTTGCAATAGCCTTATCCCCCAAACACCCACCCCGACCCCCAATAGCTCTGTTATAACATTTTCGAGATTTTATTAATTTAGGGGTTACTATCTTATTTTCATAATCATACGCTTCTTTTCTAGTATCAAAAAATTTTATTATTTCTCTTTTAAAATTATTAATACCATGTTTTTTAATAGCTTTTCTTAAAATCAAGCCACTTCCCAAATATCCATCATTCAAATCATCCGTTGAATGAACTCCCAAATAAAATATTCCGTTAAGTAAATTAATGGTTTTATAAACAAAATTATATTTTTTAATCATTTTACTTTTCCTTTAATATACTTTTTCCATTTTTCTAAACCAATAAAAGTAGTTTTTCCACCTGGGAGTAATTTCCATCCCGGCTTTAATTCTAATGCGGGGGAACAACGGTCATAAGGATGTACAGCCCCCAAAACAGGAAGCCAATCAACCGCTTTTTTTCCATAATTAGTTCCATTCCCTAAAAGTTCAGAAAACCGATACAACTTAGGTGTGCCATCATTATCTAAATAAAACTTCCTACAGTATTTACACAACTTGGCATCGTTTTTGATGATTCTATATACATAGACATCTTCTGCGTCTTTATCTACATTATCCTTGGCTATTCTATCTGCGGAACCCATACCTATAGCATTTCCCATTTCTGTAGATACTATTCTATCCCAATTTCGACTTGATTTTCCCGTAGCATCTCTTAGTTCTTGCTTAATTTTAGACATAGTTAAATCCCTGATTTCTTCTTGTTCCTCGAGAGTTTTATCAGGTTTAGCTATAAGTTCAAATTTATGAAGCATATTGTTTTCCAAAATAACCTTTGACATATTAGTAACTACTTCTTGTTTTAGCTTATCTAGGTATCCCTTAAAGGTTTCATTTAAATGGTCAATTGCCATAGTCTCTAGCCCAGTTAAAGCCAATTTACCCGATTTCTGTTGGGCTAACATAGCTCTTAAACTTGCGGGCATGGTATCTATGGATGCATTATTAATTAAATTATGTACATATACACTTCTTAAAAAACTATTGGGATTACTTGTATCAATTCCCATAGTTGCAAGTTGAGCTAACTCCTCTGCTGTAAAAACTCCATTACCTAATATAGAAATAGTTAAATGATTAAAATGATTTTCTATAATTTTTCTAATTTTATTTAATAAGTCTTTGGATACTATCATTTGATACTATCCTTGAGTACTTTTTCTATTTCCTTTAACATGATAGCAGTTGTACTTTTATATTTCTGTAATATCTTTTTATATAAATCATCCATAGCGGGGTCATCAAATTTAGGTTGATGCATGGTTCCGGATGCTTGAATAGAAAAGGCTTTGATTAGTTCTTCTTGAACTTGCTCAATAGTCTCACCTTTTTCTAATATAATTTTTACCTTGCTCATGCGTAATCCCCACAATTACGAACCAATTTTATAATACTCTATTTTTAGAGGCTGTTTCATTGATTTTTGTATTTTTTCTAATGTTTCGGCACTAGGGTTTTTATCTTTTAAAAGAGATTTGAATGCTTCATCCATTCCCTCATCCCCAAAAGCATTGCCTCCAAGCATACCACCCATCATAGCTTGCTGTTGCTGTTCCTGCATCTCTTTAGCTTTTTGAATAGCTTTTTCACTAAACATTGAATACCATTGCCAATAAACGGTATCAAGAATAACATCATCCATTCCTGGAAGTGGTGGAAGATTATCTTCAGCCCTAATTTCATTTACGGTCTTTTTAAACTTAACTTCCTCTTTTTGTCGGTCTAAAGCTTCTTTTTCTGATTCCGAATCAATTCCAGTAAATTCTAATATGAACTGTGGGTCTAAAATTTCAATTATATGAGAATTTATATAGTTAGCCAAAAAAGTTAGTAAAGGTTTCAGTCCCTTATCTTTACTAGCACTAATTTTAGAATCAGTTTCATTTCCTTTTAATCCACCACCACTTTTACCCATCTCACTGGAGTTAAAACCAATCTCTGCGGGGTCGATTTGATATATAGCACATATCATCTTCACCAAATAATTAATCCAACCTTGAAACTCCATCTCTGAGTGATTTTGATTCAATGGAATCCAATTAACTTTATCCATACCAGCAATAATCGGAGTTGCAAAAGAGTTTCTATTTCCTTTAATTAAATGATACCATTGTTGCCTAATAGTTTCTAATTTACGTCTATTTATCGGAGCTTGAATATGCAAAATACCCTTAGAACTAAATCCCTGGGTAAAGTACGCAATATTAAAATATTCTGTATTTAAATGAGAAGTTACCAAACCTACAAGTAATTCAAGTTCAGCTACGCTGTACCCATTATTATAAATATCAGTAGATGCATTTCTTTGCCCTACTTTCATTTCTTCTTCTGTATAAGCTCTCTCTATTTTACCTCTAACTACTTGAACATATTTATATTTTTCCGCTTCTAATTTTTGCTCATCTAGCTCTAAAACATCTTTCTCATTTACTAAAAACTCCAACTGCTGTTCTGAATAAGCATAATCTAAATTGGTAGTAGCTGTAGGAAAAGTTTTATATTTTTTCAAATCTACCGTTGCTATTTTAATGGTACTAGCATCTACTGGCATAAAACTATGAATCTTATTCTTAGCATCCGGAATTATTTCAGTACAAATCCTATCATAAGTTAGAGAATCTCTAACTATCGCTCTAAGATAAGCATCAAAATTCCATTTTTTAGTTTCAAAGGGGCGTTGATGCATAAAACCACAATGGGTTATAAATTCTTCTACTGTTTTTCTAGCTTTTTTAACCTTTTCTTCCAGTTTCTCTTTAGCTTGACGGTCTAACTCAAAATTATAAATCTCAACCTCATCATCCGTATTTCCATCCTTATCTTCCATTTTTTGGTCTTTGAGATTACTAGGATTTGAATCCTCTGTTATATCCTCAGCCTTAAACATTCCTAGTAAATTATTAGTTGGATTAGCTGAAACTTCTTCCGGTTTCTTTTCTTTCTTAGCTTTGTTCTTCTTATCAAATTCTACTTGTAGTTCTTCTTTAATCTTCTCTAATTCAGTA
>Ga0172381_10002194_pt1 | contig 21918 bp, 12 predicted proteins | sample Leawel6488metaG_FD_119754 | JGI IMG/M metagenome (GOLD analysis project Ga0172381, IMG submission 119754) | Leachate microbial communities from a municipal landfill in Southern Ontario, Canada - Leachate well 64-88 metaG | ecosystem: Engineered > Solid waste > Landfill > Unclassified | place...
AATTTTTCTTCAAATTGAACAAGCAAAGCATACTCAAAAGATTTTCCGGTTGTCATTTGTCTTGATGCAGTAGTTGTCATATTTTTATTATTACATTTTTCCCCTTATAAATAAATCGTTTTCGTAGCGGAGCGGAGAAAACACCTTATACCCCTCTTTAATTAATGAAAAAGAAATTTTAAAATTTTTTAAAACAATTGGGCGATAGCCCAAAAAAGAAAAGGAATATTTCAGCTAACTACTTATATACCAACTTATAGAAAATTTGGCTTAAGTATGCTATAATCTTACCATAAATGTGAAATCAAAAGCAAGGTATGAATACACATTATCGCCCCAGTCGAGATCCGATGATTTTGTTGCGCCAGGAGATGAAATTGCGTAATTTTAGTCCAAAAACCATTGATAGTTACATCCATTATGTAGATGAGTGTCTGCGCTTCGCCAATCAAGATCCCAAAAATGCATCTCAGGCGGACGTAAAGGCATATTTGGGATATTTAGCCGACAGTAATTACTCTGCTTCCACTTGCAACACGGCCTATAGCGCCCTTTTGTTTTATTTTGAAAAAATTTTACAGCGACGTTTCTTTTTGCATTTGCCAAGAGCGCGCAAGGAAAAGCATTTGCCGGTAGTTTTGTCCAAAGAAGAGGTTCAAAGAATGTTAAATTTGACGACTAATCCCAAACATAAGTGTATTTTGTCCATGCTTTATGGCACGGGCGCGCGGGTGAGTGAACTTACACATATAAAAATGATAGATATTGATCTTGATCGCATGCTACTGCGAATTTACCAGGGCAAAGGTAAAAAAGATCGGCAGACTCTAATTCCAAAGTTATTATTTGTGACTTTAAAAAATCAAAGTCGGTTAAAACAGGCGGGCGATTATTTATTTACTAATGGCCGAGGAGGCAGGCTGACCGAAGCGAGTATTCAAAAAATCGTGGCACAGGCGGCACTGCGCGCTGGCGTGAGTAAAACTGTTTCGCCCCATACTATGCGCCACAGTTTTGCCACGCACTTGCTTGAAAATGGTACGGATATCAGGTATATTCAAGAATTGTTGGGCCATGCCAAGTTACAGACCACGCAAATTTACACGCATGTGGCCACGAGTAGTTTTGATAATATAATGAGTCCACTTGATGTATGATAAAAAAGAAAGAGATCCTTCGCTCCGCTCAGGATGACAGTAGAGCAGATTCCCGCTTTCGCGGGAATGACAAAACAGAAAAATTTATTCTCGTCGTTCCTAATATCCGCTCGGCCCACAATGTCGGTGCGATGTTTCGGACTGCTGATGGAGCTGGTGTAGACAAAATTTATCTTTGTGGCTATTCGCCGGTGCCACCGCATCCTCAACTTGATAAAGTATCGCTTGGCGCAGAAAAAATGGTGCCATGGGAATACTCGCGGCAAACCGGAAAAATATTAAAAAAATTAAAATCACTGGGATATAATATTGTCGCCTTGGAGCAAACCAAAAATAGTGTTAATATATATGAGTGGGAGCCGAAGTTTCCTTTGGCCCTAATTGTTGGCAATGAAAAAACCGGTGTAACTAAATCCATGCTAAAATACTGCAATCAAACCGTAGAATTGCCAATGCGCGGACAAAAGCAGAGTTTGAATGTCAGTGTAGCCGCTGGAGTGGCGATGTATGAGATTTTAAGGAACAAAGAATAAGGAAAGTAAATTTATTATTCCTTACTCCTTATTCCTTACTCCTTTTTATGCAATCTACCATTCAACTTTTTAAGCGTTTATACGCCAATTTGCCCCCGCTTTTTCCAGCAGATACAGCCGACAAAATGAGGCATGTTTTAGAACATTTGGAGAAAGATCCAACGGTTACCGCCGTCGACGTGGAAAAAACTATGGTTGTTTTTGGTTATGAAGTTTGGCCATGGAATGAAGCTTTTCGGGAATTTGTATCTTTGGCCGAGGGCAAAGTGGGTGAGCATTTTTTACTCCCGCGCTTGTCGCTTCGGCTACAGGAACGTTTTCGTGATTTTAAATTGTATGGCGGTACTTGGAGCGATCTGCACAGCGGGCGCCCGGCGGAGTTTTTTAATAATGAAGATTTGTCGGAATTATGTTTGGCCTTGGTTGATACGCAAAAGGATCTGCGCGATTATGCTACGCGCGAAGTAATGGGTTTGGCGCGAGAGAAATATTTGGAACGAGTAACCGAATTTAGAATGTCTTTAAAAAAAATTAGAAATAAATTGGATGAAATGCGTCAATGCGCCGACGCCGAGCAGGATCACCCACAATTAGCCAATGAGATTCGTGAGCGAGTGCGCGTATTTGAACAAGGTTTTTGCAATTTAGCGCCCAGCTGTGATTATAATGGAGTTTGCCAATCAATTGAATTTTTTCAAGGTCGCAAGCACGATCTCAATCGTTTGCGGGGATTGCACATGCCAATTGAGATTAATTTTTATAATGTTGGAAATTAACAACTAACAATTAGCAATTAACAAAGTGAATAGCCGGCTGGCTTGTTCATTGTTAATTTTTAATTATGTCAATATCACCATTAGAACAACGCAATGAATCCGGGCAGCGAAACTCATACGAAGGTCGCGAGGTCGTTTTTGAATCCAAAGAAGACAAAGAAAAGGCGGAGTTAAAAAAAGCGGCAGCGCGCGAAAGAGCCGAAGTTGTGTCCAAAGAGGTAAAAAATACCAAACAACAAATTCAAAGTATTATGGCTAGCATGCAACAGGTGATCAAAGCCGTGGCGGCCATTCGCGCCCAGCTTCAGCTAGCGCAACAGCCTGAGGACAATATTCCTTCGGTACGCTCCGATAAACGCCGAGTCGGTGAGCTGAATGTGAAATTAATGGATTTGGGCAGTCAGTTGGATGGTTTAAAATCGGCTCTTCTGGAAGAAGAGAGAAAGCGCTTGCGCGAAGAAGGCAAATTAAACGGCGCTACCCTGGAAATAGAGGCCAATCGCCTGGTTGAAGAAATTTTAGCAAAATTAAAAGGGTAAAACCGTTGTTTGGCAGTCAATTGCCCGTATGGCGGCGAGTGCAAACCTGCCTACATGGTGCAGTTAAGTACAAACCTGCCCGCGTGGCGCCGAGTACAAACCTGCCCGCAGGGCGTAGCGAAGCGAAGCCCTGTGGATAACTCATTTAGTATGAGTTTTTTGTTTGTAATATTTTGGCTGAGATAAGAGAAAACATTGAGTAGTTGGTGGTGCGCTTGACGATGTGTTATAATATACCTTGCTTGTGGTGGATACACAACATATAGGGGCTAAAATAAAATTTGAACACAAGATATAGTATTTTTAAATAAACAATTAATAACTAACAATTAACAAATCGGTCGCGGGCTTGTTAGTTGTTAATTGTTTATTGTTAGTTAATTTATTATGCAAACCACTGTCGCCACTAAGACTTTCAAAGTTGATGATCAGTTTCGCTATAATCCCGAGAATGGCCTTAGGTTTAAACGCCATTATACCCAAGAAGAGACATCGCCGTTTGATTTGTTTGAATACGAATTGCGCTCCTCCTTAATTCGCGAGCCGTCTGGCAAAATTATTTTTGAAATGCACGATGTGGAAGTGCCCAAGTCGTGGTCGCAAGTGGCCACGGATATTTTGGCACAAAAATATTTTCGCAAGGCTGGTGTTCCTCAGTATAATGATGATGGTTCGCCCCAACTTAATGCTGATGGCACGATTGTTTTGGGCCACGAACACAGCATCAAGCAAGTTGCTCATCGTTTGGCCGGTACTTGGAGATATTGGGGAGAAAAATATGCTTATTTTACTTCTTCGCAAGACGCGCAGGTTTTTTATGATGAATTGGCTTACATGATTGTGGCGCAAATGGCGGCGCCTAATTCTCCGCAGTGGTTTAATACCGGTTTGTATTGGGCTTATGGCATCAATGGACCGGCGCAAGGGCATCATTATGTTGATCCCGATACCGGTGTGATGACCAAATCTACTGATTCCTATACCCACCCCCAGCCCCATGCTTGTTTTATTCAATCGGTAAGAGACGATTTAGTGAATGAAGGTGGTATTATGGATTTATGGGTGCGCGAGGCGCGGTTGTTTAAGTATGGTTCTGGCACCGGCACAAATTTTTCCAATTTACGTGGTGCCGGTGAAAAGCTTTCCGGTGGCGGCACTTCTTCGGGGCTGATGAGTTGGTTGCGCATTGGCGATCGCGCGGCAGGAGCGATTAAGTCCGGTGGTACTACGCGTCGAGCGGCCAAGATGGTGATTTTAAATATCGACCATCCGGATATTGAAAAATTTATTGATTGGAAAGTGAACGAAGAGAAAAAAGTGGCAGCATTGGTAGCTTATGGTTATGATAGCGCTTACGAAAGCGAGGCTTACCAGACCGTTTCCGGACAAAATTCCAACAACAGCGTGCGGGTTACTCACGAATTTTTGACCTCGGTAGAAAATGATAATGGTTGGGAGTTAAAATGGCGCACCAATGGTTATGCTTGTAAAAAATTAAAAGCGCGCGAACTGTGGGATAAGATTGCCAATGCCGCTTGGGCTTGCGCCGACCCCGGGCTTCAGTTTCATTCCACTATCAATGATTGGCATACTTGTCCCAAGTCGGGCACTATCAACGCTTCCAATCCGTGCAGTGAATATATGTTTTTGGATGATACTGCTTGTAATTTGGCGTCTTTAAATTTAGCGCATTTTTATGATTCCGAAAGCATGAGTTTTGATGTTGATGGTTTTAAATATTCCAGCCGGCTTTGGACCGTAGTTTTAGAAATTAGTATCTTGATGGCGCAATTTCCGAGCAAAGAAATTGCTCAAGGCAGTTATGATTTTCGGACCTTAGGTTTGGGGTATGCCAATATCGGATCGGTTCTCATGACCGCCGGTATTCCTTACGATTCTCCCGAGGCTTTGGCTTTTGCCGGTTCGGTAACAGCGCTTATGACCGCGCAATCTTATGCCACTTCGGCAGAGCTGGCTAAGGCTTTGGGAACTTTTTCCAAATTTAGAGAGAACCGTGAAGATATGTTGCGGGTGATGCGTAATCATCGGCGCGCGACCTTTAACGCTAAACCGGAAGAGTATGAAGGGTTGTCGGTAATTCCGATGGGTATTGATCCTCAGTATGCGCCGGCATATTTGCTCGTGGCCGCCCGCGAGGGATGGAATGAGGCTTTGGAGATGGGCGAACGGTATGGATTCAGAAACGCGCAAACCACATTGCTTGCTCCGACTGGCACAATTGGACTTTTAATGGATTGCTCTACTACAGGTGTGGAACCGGATTTTGCTTTGGTAAAGTTTAAAAAATTAGCGGGCGGGGGATATTTTAAGATTGTTAATGAATCGGTACCGATGGCTCTTAAAACTTTGGGTTATACCGAGGCGCAAATTAGCACCATGACCAACTACCTCAAAGGCCATGGCACTCTCAGGAGCTCTCCCACGATTACCTATGAGTCTTTGCGCGGACATGGATTTAATGACGAAGATATTGTCAAGATTGAAAAAAGTTTGCCCACGGTTTTTGAACTTCCGTTTGCTTTTAACGTTTGGACTTTGGGTGAAGAGTGCTTGGAAAGGCTTGGATTTAGTAGTGAACAATACAATGATGCTAATTTCAATTTGCTTACGGCTTTAAATTATTCTCCAGAAGAAATTACTTTGGCCAATGAATATGTGTGTGGCGCTATGACGATTGAAGGCGCGCCGCATTTAAAAAAAGAGCATTATGCCGTGTTTGATACGGCCAACAAAAACGGCAAAAAAGGTCAACGTTACATTCATTATCTCGGTCATATTCGGATGATGGCGGCGGTACAGCCGTTTTTATCCGGTTCCATTTCCAAGACTATTAATATGTCGAGCGAAGCCACGGTGGAAGACGTAAAAATTGCTTATATGGCTTCATGGAAGTTGGGTCTTAAATCCAATGCGCTTTATCGTGATGGGTGCAAAATGTCGCAGCCTTTATCAGCCAAATCAAAATCCAATACCGAAGAGAAAAAAGAGGCCGCCAAAGTGGAAGCTATGACAGCCACGACTAAGTCAGAGCAAAAAGTTGTTGAGGCAAATTCAGCTAAACAATTTGCGTTGTCTAGTAAAAATTCCGCTGTGGTTAATCAAGTAGTGGATGATGCGAGTGCGCAGATTAAGTATGCGCATGATGGCACGGAGCAAGGCGCCAAGATTTATATTCACGGTGAACAGCGTCGCATGCCGTATAAGCGCAGCGGGCTGACTATTAAAGCCAAAGTATCCAATCAAAAAATCTTTTTGCGCACCGGTGAATATCCGGATGGTAAGTTGGGCGAAGTATTTATTGATATGTATAAAGAAGGCGCTTCGTTTCGATCGTTACTTAATTTATTCGCGATTGCTATTTCCACCGGATTACAATATGGCGTGCCACTTGATGAGTATGTAGATAAATTTACTTTTACGCGTTTTGAGCCATCCGGAATTACCGATCATCCCAATATTCGTAATTGTACTTCGGTGGTAGATTTGATTTTCCGAATTTTGGGTATGGAATATTTGGGGCGAACGGATTTTGTGCAAGTTAAGCCGACCGGTATTCAAAAAAATCGCGCCGAACAAATGGCGCGGATCGCTTCGGAAATGCGCGGTCAGCACACTATGGATCTCAAACATAAGGATGATGGTGAAGTGGAGAAAGAAAAAATAATTTTGAAAGATAAAGATATAGAAGAAAATGATCAGCCGACTTTGCCAAATATTCCCAAAGTATCAGCTAAAACGGCAGCGGCTCCGGTAGTGGGCGGAATTGACCAACAGCTTTCCGGTATGATGGGCGACGCGCCGCCTTGTTCCACTTGCGGGCATATTACCATTCGTAACGGTAGTTGTTATAAGTGTTTGAATTGTGGGAGTACGACCGGGTGTTCTTAATTAAGGAATAAGGAGTAAGGAATAAGGAAAAAGCGAATTGTCATTCTGAGTAAGGACGAAGTTAGAATTGAATAATCTGAAGGCCGCTCGCGAGGGCGGCTTTTGTTGCCAAAAACAATAAAAACAAGTAAAATATATCGGTAAATATATGCTTAAAATATATACAAAAACCGGGGATCAAGGCGAAACATCGCTACTGGGCGGAGGGCGAGTGACCAAAGATTGTATCACTATGCAGGTAGCGGGGGAGTTAGATGAGCTTAATGCTACATTGGGTGTTGTTGCATCTGTCATTGCGAGACCCAAAGGGTCGAAGCAATCCCAGTGTAGTCAAAGGGTTGCTTCGTCGTCGTTATCACTCCTTCTCGCAATAACAAAAAAGATTCAATGCGATTTATTTAAAGTGGGAGCGGAGGTGGTAAGTGGGCAAATCAAAAATCAAAAAGCAAAAATCAAAAAGCAAATTGTGATTAGTGAGAAAGAAATTTTGGAATTGGAAAAAAGTATTGATGAGATGTCGGCGCAGTTACCGGAGTTGAGAAATTTTATTCTTCCCGGCGGATCAGAAGTATCGGCGCAGTTGCATCTAGCGCGCGCCATTTGTCGTCGTGCCGAACGCGCCCTCGTGGCTTTTGGCCAGGAACAAAAAATCAGAGCGGAGTTATATCAATATCTTAATCGTCTTAGTGATTGGCTGTTCATTGCCGCGCGTTATGTAAATTTTTTAATTAAAATTTCGGACATAAAAGTTTAGTTTATGGCTATTGAGAGTAATATTTATAGTCCTCAGATGGAGATAGAAGATATTGATCGGACGATTAATATTATAGATGAAGATTTATTGGCGGGCGCGGCGGCGGTGAGAGATGCTGAAGGCAAAGTAGAACATAATCAACAAGTGATGGATGAACTTTTGCAATTACAAAAGCAAATAACCCTAGATGATTTTGAGAAAGAAATATTGGAGCGGCAGAAAAAATTAAGGGAACTATATTTAAAAAAAGCGGCTATGATACGTTTGGCTTTTGAAGCCGATGAATTTGAGTGCAACCGAAGAAAGAGAGAATTATTAAAACGTAAAGAAGTATTAGAGAAGCAAATTAATTAAATTTGTTATGCTGTGGGTTTTAGCGGCGGTTTTGGGTTATTTTTGTTGGGCGCTGGTAAACGTGGGAGATAAAGTAATTCTTAATCATCGGATCAAAAGTCCGTATGTTTATTTATTTTTGTTTTCATTGACCGGGCTACTGGGATTATTTTATCTACCTTTTAGCCATTGGACACTGCCAAGTTTAAAAATGTTTTTATTTTTGTGTTGTTCTTCGGCTTTGTATACTTACGGCGGTTTACCATACATTAAAGCGATGAAAATAGAAGAAGTTACCCGTATTAATATTTGGTGGAATTTGATTCCGGTGATTACTTTTGTGGGCGGTTGGATACTATTAGGCGAGAAACTTTTTTTTGGTCAATTGGCGGCGCTTAGTATTTTGGTTCTGGGCGCCGGTTTGGCTTCGATTCATTTTACCCGGTCGTCTTTTTTTTGGTCTCGCGCCATGATTTTAATGTTAATTGCGTGTTTTTGTTACTCGGCCACCATTCTTATCACTAGACACGTGAGTCAAACTTTGCCATTTAAGCAAATGTTTGTAATTAATAGTATTTTGAGCGGTGGTTTTGGTTTTACTTTTTTTCTCTCCCGTCGTTTTCGTGAGGATTGGGCAGCGGAAAAAAGTGGATTAAACTTAAAATTAGGGTTTCAAGTGTTTGGGCTTTCTGTTTTGGATCGTTTGGGAACTTTGTTTAATTTTTGGGCACTGGCCATCGCTCCGGCGGCGGCTTTAGTATTTGCGCTGGAAGGGTTTCAAACAGTTTTTATTTTAATTTTAGCGGTGGGGATGTCAGTCTTTAATTCCAAGTTATTAAAAGAAGAATTAGATCAGAAAAATATTTTATTAAAATTTATCGCCGTTTTATTGATAGCAATTGGTATTGGGGTATTGTATTTGAATTAGGCATTGACTTGGCTGATTATATTTGATATAATGTTTGTGCTTTGGGAGACGCACGGGCTTGTAGCTCAGCTGGTAGAGCAGCGCCTTTGCAAGGCGAAGGTCAGGAGTTCGAATCTCCTCAAGTCCACTAGGCCGAGCTTGCTCGGCGTAGCGAAGCGAAGCCGAGGTAGCTCAGTGGTAGAGCGAAGGACTGAATTTCGGTCCGCCCAGCAGTAATGTTGGGGCAATAATTGGGTGAATTCGGGGAAACCCTCCCGCCAGCTGGCGAAGGGCAATCCCGAGCCAAGCCGGATAGGCATAATATTTTCCGGAAGGTGTAGAGACTAGCGAGTGAGTGCCAACGATAATCTCGCAGATAGCGCCCAACACCCCGACTTAGTCGGGGTGAAGATATAGTCCGACACTTGGAGAAATTCAAGCAACAGCAAATAGGAAAATCCTTGCGTCGCGGGTTCAATCCCCGCCCTCGGCACTTCATAAAATTAAAGACTCATGGTATAATATAGCCATGAGTTTTTAATTTTATCTATATGTTTGAAATCTATTTTTTGTGTCATATTATTTTAGCCATTATTTTAGGCGCGATTTTGGGTTGGCAGAGAACTCACTTGGGTAAATCCGCCGGTTTGCGTACTTATGCTTTGGTTACCGGTGGAGCCACTCTTTTTACCATTTTATCTATTCACGCATTTGGCACCACCATCGCGCCAGTAGCAGCGGCGATTGTTACCGGTATTGGTTTTTTGGGCGCGGGAACGATTTTGCACCGTGAAAATCGTGTAGAAGGGCTTACCACCGCCGCTGGTCTGTGGATGGCAGCGGCGATTGGCATGGCAGTAGGGGTTGGTTATTATATTTTGGGTATTGGCACGACTATAATTGCTTTCGTGCTTTTGATGATTGACGATAGTGGTTTCAAACACCTGGCCAAGCCAGAAGAAAAAGCTTAAATGAGCGAATAAAAGTTATATTTTTAACCACTCTTTTTTGCGAGTGGTTTTTTGTTTACTTATCCACAGTTTGTTGGTGTGATTAGATGCAGAAAAGTGTTATAATACAAGGCATAAAAGAATTGTTAGAATGGTTAATTATGGGAGGCAATTCAACACAAAGGTTTTGTAAGAAAAGAACCCGAAATTTTTTGTTATTTGGGCTATTTTTGTTATCTATAATTTTTGGATATTTTGGTTTTATATTTTCTACTCACGCCGCCACCCCACCCTCCATAATCACTTATCAGGGTAAAGTGTTGATTAACGAAGTCGCGGTTACCAGCACAGTTGAAATGAAGTTTGTAATTTATGATTCTTTAACCGGAAGCAACGAAATCTATACCGCTTCAGGAACGGAGAATATTGTTAGTTCCAGTATTAATGTTACGCCGATTAATGGTTTGTTTAGTGTAGATTTGGGTGGTAGTGGCACAAACGCATTGGATCCAATAATTTTTGAAAATAACAGCAGTTTATATTTGGAGGTTTCTATCGGCGGAGAAACTTTAAGTCCTAGAAAAAGAATTACTTCCGCCCCCTATGCGATTCATGCGAACACCGCGGTAACTTCCACATACGCAAGCACCGCCGGCACTTCTACTTATGCCGAAACTGCCGCAACATCTACCTATTCAGAAACTGCCGGCACATCCACTTATGCTAACACTGCTGGTACCGGAAATATTTCTTTTTGGACCAATGATGTGGGGTACGTTTCTTCCACTCAAATTGCCGAGTTGGAAACGGATCCGGTGTGGATTGCCGCTTCTACTTCGGTGGCATTTCTAGCCGGCAATCAAACTTTTTCCGGAGCGAATATTTTTGCTTCCACCACTTTCAATACGACTACTACCTTGCCGGGTGGTGTTTGGAGCAGTAATGGTTGGGTGGGTATCGGAACAATTACCCCTTCAACTTTATTAACTGTCGCCGGTACTTCTACTTTATATAATGTTTTGCCAGATATGACTGGCGGTACTGGCAATGTGTCTTTATATACTTTAGGCAACACTACCAACCGTTGGGCAAGTTTATGGTCTAATGAAATAAATATCGGTTCTTCCACTTGGAAATTATCGCAAGAAGGAAATGCCCGATTGGATATTACCAATTCCAACACCACCACTCCCGCTATTTCTATTACGCAAAATAATAAAGTGGGGATAGGTACTACCGCACCAACCAAAGAGTTGACCGTGGTGGGTGAGATTTATAATCCGTTAACTTCGGCGTCTAAAATTCAAAAAGTTGGTACCACGTCGCTTTTCTCTTTAGGTTCAGTTGCTATATCAGGTAAATATGCATATGCAATATCTTATACGGGTGATAACTTTTATGTAATTAATGTATCTGATCCTACACATCCAACACCAGCATCCACGCTTTCTATATTGGGGGATGATCCACCTTCACTGTCATCGGTAGTTGTCTCTGGTGATTATGCTTATTTAATAGATGATACGGGTGTTTTATTTATAGTGGATATATCGAGTCCGTCTAATCCTACCCAAATTGCTAGCACCTCAATTGCTGGTGTTTTGCAATCAATTTTTATATCTGGAAAGTATGCCTATATTTCAGCAGGATCAGAGGGTATGATTTCCATCGTAGATATATCCAATCCTTATAGCTCATATCAAGTTGCTACCACATCAGTTGGTAATGGTAGTGGTAATGGTAATCAGTCAATTGCTGTCTCTGGTAAATATGCCTATGTGACAAATTATGGTGATGATACTATTTCGGTCGTAGATATTTCTAATCCTTATAGCCCCCAACAAGTTGCCATTATCTCGGTTGGTAACGGTCCATGTATATTAGAGGTGTCAGGTAAATATCTATACGTTGTGAATAATATTGACAAAACTATTTCTGTGGTAAATATATCAAATCCACTCGCTTCTGTTCAAATTGCCACCACTTCGATCGGTGGAAATAATAAGTCAATTGCTGTTTCTGGCAAATATGCTTACGTAACAAGTTATGGTGATGATACGATTTCTATCGTAGATATTTCTAACCCATCCGTCCCTGTTCAGATAGCTGCGCCATTAGTTGGTAATGGTCCGTCCGGGCTCGCTTTATCCGGTAAGTATGCTTATGTAACCATTAATTTGGATGATGAATTTGCCGTAATTGATCTCACTGGCACCGAAATCGCCAATGCTTACGTTAGTTCGTTATCTATTGGTCAACTTTCTACGGAAAATAATATTATCGCTGAAGGTATTATTACCATTGGCGATTCATTGTCTGTCGGCTCTGGCGGTATTTATTCCCAAGGCCCATTGGGGGTATTTTCTGCGACCACCGGCACAGCCAGCAGCATTTTTTCAGTAGCTTCAGGCGACAGTAGTAATATTTTTAATGTTTTATCAAGTGGTCATGTCGGCATCGGTACTAGCACTCCCGATTACGCTCTCACTGTGAATGGCGATATCAACATCGTTTCTTCCACCGGTACTTCTACCATAAGATTTAATGGGGTAGACTTCGGGCAATATTTTATAGCTTCTGCTGGTAATAGTGGAGAGCTGTGGCAGTCTGTTGGGTCTGGTAGAGGACAGTGGGTTTCAACTAATACTTTGGGGATTGCTGATTCCAGGTTAACTTCAGGTACTTTAACTGGGCAAACTACTTATTGGAGTGGGTCAGCTTGGACACCAACATCTAGTTTGTTTATATCTAGTAGCGGATATGTAGGTGTTGGAACATCAACTCCGGCTACATCATTACATGTATTATTAAGTGGCGTACAAGATAGGATTTTCGCGCAAAATACTGTTAATAATTCCATAATTACTGTCGGAGAAAGTGCTGGTCCGACTGGCAATAGTGGTTCAATGACTTGGAATTTAACTGGTAAATATTTAGCTTTTAGTACGGACCACGATTCAGGACATTATACTGATACTTTGGTAGTTAAAGATGGTTTAGTTGGTATCGGCACGACTACTCCAGGATATGGTTTAGATGTCCAAGCAAACTCCGGTTCGGGATATTTTTCTGTGGCCAATTTATTAACCGTTAAACAAGCCACTAATACTTATATTGGTGTAATAGATGAGACTGGTAGAGGGAGCGATTTGTTTGATATCCAGGCCGGCTCAATATCAACCCCCATTACTTCAAAGTCAAAGATTTGGAATGCGGTTGGTTGGTATGGACCAACAGATTCTTCCACTATATCGTATAATGTTTTGATGTCCAATTCCATAAAGAGTGCTGGCACTGCCGCGTATAATTTCTTAGTTGCAAATGAGTCAACGGTGAAAGGGTCATCCAGTGATGCTCTTGGTTCATTAGGTATTGGTTTTAGTTCATATATGGATCCTTCACCGCATGGGTCAATGAATTCAATAGCGTTTTTGTCGAGAAGCAATAGTTATGATACATCATCAGATGATTGGGGTCTTGATTACGTTACCCTTAATAGCGACATGAAAATAAATGCTTCTCATATCGGTTTGAGTCCTGATTATGGAGAAAGTATTTATTTGTGGGGTGGTGGTGGCAATATTGAAGACGGTAATGTCATTTTGGCGTATGATTATATAAATTCCGAAGCTTTTGGCAAAGTCGGTATCGGTACTACTACCCCCAACCATGCTCTAACTGTTAACGGTGATATCAATATTGTTTCTTCCACTGCCACTTCCACTTTGCGTTTAAACGGTGTGGATTTTGGTCAGTATTTTATTGATAGTGTCGGATCAATTGGCCAAGTGTGGGCATCTGACGGCGATGGTCGCGGATATTGGGACACCCTAACCACTGGGGCATCTAGTGGGGTCGGGACAAGTACAATTAATTATTTTGCAGTGTATGACAGTGCCACTTCAGTTACTGGTACGAGCGCCATGACAGTTTCAGGGACTCAAATTTTAATTGGTACCTCCACTGCTTATTCTGCTACTACCACTTTAACAGTGAGCGGGGCACTTTACGCCGATCATATTTATACCAGTGGAAATTCATTTTATATGAATGGTCAGAAGATATTAGAACAGGATGAAGATACCCTTATTTTCCAAACAAACAATACGCAAGGTATGTGGTTACAAACCACTGCACTTGCTGGCAATATGCATTTTGATGTTACTGGCAGTGGGGGAGTACTGCAATTAAATAGTTCCGGAAGTACCTCCTTAACTTCAGAAGGGGCAACAGTTATTAAAACTACTGGTATCGGTTCAAATTTAACGTTAAAGACTGAAGGAGATAGTAGCCAAGTTATTATTAATGCTAGTGGAGTCACTTCTAATGTTAATATTTACGGTACTAGCGGAGTGGGACTTTATGCGCCCACTATCACCGTATCCGGTACGATTTCGGGCGCGACGGCGGTGTGGCACGGCAATGCGATTGGTGTTGGTTATGGTGGTACGGGTTTGTCATCTTCTGGCGCGACTGGTAGTTTGATGTATAGCAATGGCTCGGCTTGGGCATTGACTAATTCCACAACTGCCAATTATATTTTAATGGCTAATGATTCGGGCGTGCCGACTTGGATGGGGACATCGTCTTTGGGTTTCACCGAAATGCTTAATGCTCGTATTTCCTCTGGTACTTTAACTGGTCAAACATCTTACTGGGACAATACCACCAGTATGTGGAAGCCCACTTCAAGTTTATTTATTTCGTCTGCTGGCTATGTTGGTATCGGCACCACTACCCCTCGCTCAAAATTAGATTTAAATACTTACTATTTTCCTGATACCGCCGGAGCTGCTAATCAGATTTTAAAAACAGATGCATCCGGTGAACTTACCTGGCAAGACACCTCGGCAGTTTCAATAATAGATGGTACGGTAACTGGTTCGCTTACTTATTGGAGTGGATCAATTTGGACACCGACAACTGCCGTTATAGCTTCTACTACAGGTATAACTATTGCAGATAATATATACAATCTTACAAAAGCCAATGGTACAGTAGCGGAAGTTGGGTCAGTAGCGTCAACTGGTATTAGACCATTCGTTCAAGGTAATTATGCTTATACAGTTTATGGTGACGGAGATAGACTTTATATTTTTGATATTTCCAATCCTTTAGCACCGACTGCGGTCGGAAACGTGGCAGTTGGCGATAAACCTACAAATGTTATTGTATCAGGAAAATATGCTTATGTTTTCTGTACTGGTGATGACACGATGTCTATTGTTGATATTTCAAAACCATCTGCTCCTGTTCAAATGTCAAATATTTATATGGGTGCTGATGCTGGAAATTTTTATGGTGGTTTAGCAATTTCAGGACATTATGTTTACGCGGCAATGTTTAGTGGAAAAGGTTTGTCTGCAATTGATGTGTCAAATCCATCTGCCCCTGTTATAATATCTACCCTTACATTAACTCCAAGTCCAGTAGATATATATGTACAAGGAAAATATGCTTATTTAGGGACTGCTCCGTCTTCAGGAAATGTTAGACTGACAGTAGTTGATATTTCAAACCCTGCTTCAATGACTGTAGTTGGTTCAGGTGATATAGGAGTCAATAAAGCAGTCAATGCAATAGCGGTGTCAGGTAATTTCGCTTATGTTTCTTGTGGGTATCACGAAAATAATCTAATATTTATATTTGATATTTCCAATCCAGCATCTCCTGTTCTAAAAAATACTGGTGGTACTTCGTTAGGAACACAGTTTTTCGCTCCTGTTGGAAAGTTAAAAATATCAGGTAATTATTTATATGCAGTTGATACCGTATATAACCAAACTGGCACTTACTTAAATATAATGGATGTTTCTGTTCCGACTGCACCAGTCAATTATACTTCTTATCTTGGTGAAGAAGCTAACGATCCATCAGGAGTAGATATTAGAGGTAATTATGCTTATTATGTTCGTGGTGGTTCATTGAGAATTGCTCGTATCCCGGGGACAGAAGTAAATACACTTTCGGCTAGTAGTGCATATTTAGGACAAATAAATTCTACTGGTAATATTTTTGCTGGTGGTAAAATAGTTGCCGACACATCTCTACAAGTTGGTAGTGGTGGAATATTCTCTTATGGGACAATAGCAGTTGCCGATACTCTTGGCACTAACTTCTTTGGTGGTAAAGTCGGTATAGGTAATTCTTCTCCTGTGGCTCAATTATCTGTCAAAGGGGTTTCTACCAATCCTTTACTTAGTGTTTATACTTCTTCAACCTTACCTGCTATATACATTGATACTTATGGAAATATTGGTATCGGCACCACTACCCCTCGCTCAAAATTAGATTTAAATACTTACTATTTCCCAAATGCCGATGGAAGTTCCAATCAAATATTAAAAACTAATGGTAGCGGTTTATTATCTTGGGCAAATGATGAGAGTATTGCTACTGGTACTTTAACTGGTCAAATTACTTATTGGAGTGGGTCAGCTTGGACACCAACATCTAGTTTATTTGTTTCCAGTAGTGGGTATATTGGTATCGGTACCACTACTCCTTCAACTTTATTAACTGTCGCCGGTACTTCTACTTTATATAATGTTTTGCCAGATATGACTGGCGGTACTGGCAATGTGTCTTTATATACTTTAGGCAACACTACTAATCGTTGGGCGAGTTTGTGGGCGAACGAAATAAATATCGGTTCTTCCACTTGGAAATTATCGCAAGAAGGAGATGCCCGATTGGATATTACCAATTCCAACACCACCACTCCAGCAATTTCTATTACACAAAATAATAAAGTGGGAATTGGGACGACTACACCGACTAAAGAATTGACTGTGGTGGGTGAGATTTATAATCCGTTAACTTCGGGTTCTAATATTAGAGAGGTGGCGACGACATCGGTAGGAAATAGGCCTGGTGGGGTGGCTGTTTCTGGGAAATATGCCTATGTCACAAATTATGATGATAACACTATGTCTGTCGTAGATATATCTAATCCAATAATTCCAGCGGAGATCGCGACGTTGCCAGTTGCCAGTTATCCGGCTAACATTGTAGTGTCAAATGATCATGCTTACATTCAAGGACAAAGCTTTTTATCAATTGTAGATATTTCTAATCCATCCGTACCATTATCTGTTATTAATTTTAATACCTTTCATGCAATAGCTAGTTTAGCCATGTCTGGTAAATATATATATTTGTCAGAGCCAGTTAATAATATTTTTTATGTAGTTGATATTTCTAATCCACTATCTCCAGTACAGGTAGCAACTACTTCAGTAGGTAATTCAGAGGGTATGACTATTTCTGGCAAATATGTCTATGCAACAAATTATGACGATGCCACCATTTCTGTCATAGATATTTCTAATTCGTTATCTCCAGTAAAAGTAGCAACTACTTCGGTTGGGTCTGGGCCTGCTGGCATAGCTGTTTCTGGTAAATATTTATATGTTTCTAATAGTGGTGATGCGACTATTTCTGTAGTTGATATTTCTAATCCACTATCTCCAGTACAGGTAGCAACTACTTCGGTAGGGAGTACTCCGTTCGGGGTAGCTGTTTCTGGTAAATATTTATATGTTTCTAATGGTGGTTCTGGCACCATCTCTATTGTTGATATTTCTAATTCACTATCTCCAGAAGAAATAGCCACAGCTTCAGTTGGATCGTCTCCTGCTGACATAGCTGTTTCTGGCCAGTATGCATACGTTGCCAATTATTTGGACGCCTCTCTTTCTGTAGTTAATCTCACCGGCAGTGAATTTACTAACGCTTACGTTAGTTCGTTATCTATTGGTCAACTTTCTACAGAAAACAATATAATCGCTGATGGTATTGTCACCATTGGTACTGCATTATCTGTCGGTTCGGGTGGTATTTATTCTCAAGGCCCATTAGGGGTATTTTCTTCTGCCACTGGTACTGCCAGTAATATTTTCTCGGTGACCTCTGGTGATAACAGTAGTATTTTTAATGTTTTATCAAATGGTTACGTCGGTATCGGTACTTCCAGTCCATCGCAAGCACTAGATGTTGTGGGTAATATTAATATTACCGGCAGTTACCTTACCAATGGTGGCGCTGATTATGCTGAGTATTTTTATAGTAAGGATGTGGATTTAGTATCGGGCGAAGCGGTGTGCGTGGACGTGACAAAAAATAATGCCGTTAAACGCTGTACGCGCGGTGCTGATCCGGATATTATGGGTATCGTATCTACTCACCCATCAATTATTGGTAATAATACTGGGCATAAAGAGGGTGATCCGAATTATAAAATAATCGGCATGCTCGGTCAGGTGGCGGCTAAATTAAGTGCCGAAAACGGCCCTATCCGTCCTGGTGATAGTCTCACGAGCGCCAGTAGCACACCCGGGTACCTCATGCGCGCCGATGCTGGTGATTCCACAGTCGGTGTAGCTTTAGAAGGGTTGGACTCTGGAATGGGTATGGTGAATGTGCTTATTTCGCGTCGCAATAAATCTATTACTGTGGAGCAAGTGGAAGAAAAAATCACCCGCCATATTGCCGACATGAAGATTGAAGATGAAGTGCAATTACTTGTAAATAATGCGGTTGGTAGCTATGATTTTGGATCAGCTGAACAATTATCTGCTCTAGTTGATTCAAAATTGCAAATTTTTGGCAGTGGTTTAAGTGCCAGAATAATGGATAATGAGATTGATCCTCTTAAAAATTCGCTTACTTTATTTGTCAGCAGTACCGAACAGTTATCCTTGCGCGTGGATAATATGTGGTTGGATTTAAGGAATGTTTCCAGCACGCTTAGCACAGTGGCGAACGATTGGGCGCTTTCCACACAATCGCTTTGGGACGCTATCAATGGTGTGAGTAGCACGGTGGCGCAGTTATCTCTATCGTCCACTACTACTGATAGTAATCTGACAGTAGAAAATTTACATGGTTATCTTTCCATCCAAAATAATATTTTGGATTTAAGTGGTGCTTTGATAACCAACTTAGCTTCAATTGCCGGTAAAGATAATAAGTGGCGGATTGACGAAGACGGTCGATTCGTCACGCGTCTATCCACTTCTGAAGGCGATAAAGATATGTACGCGATGCAATCACCAGCCGCGGAGTTTGTGTTTAGCAGTTCGTCAATATTAGTGGGTGGTGAGGCCCGTATTGAATTTGATACTTCTACACGCGAAATAATCGATGAGAATCAGCCAGTGAAAGTGACAGTATCTTTGACTTCAGGCGAAGGTGAGGGAATCTTTGTAAAAGAAAAAGGGCTGTGGGGTTTTGTGGTGAAAGAATTAAAGAACGGTTTGAGCAATGCGAGTTTTGATTGGATTGTAGTGGCGAAAAGAAAAGATGCGGGTAGTATTTCGGCCGGCGAGGTTATTAGTGAAAATCCCGAAACTATTATTGATGATCTCGGAGAAATAACTACACCGGTAGATGTGGCGCCAACAAGTGACCCAGTTACTTCCACTATAGAGAATCCGACAGCCACTACTACTACCACAGTTACCGAAGATGATAATACCACGCTAGAAACACCAGCACCGGTAGTCATCGATATTCCTGCAGAAACACCACCAGCTAATCCACCGCCAGTTGAAGAACCAGCTCCGATTGTAGAGACACCAGTAGAGCAACCACAGGTAGAACCGCCAGCTTCCGAGCCGGTAGTTTCGGGCGTTGAAACGCCGGCAGAATAAACGATTGACAACCAAGCGATTTTGTGCTATAATAATTTGTTGATATAAAAAGAGAGAGTGAATTTGCAAAAAACAGTTAAGTTAGCCAAAATATTATGAAAACTCTCTCAAAAATGGGAGTTTTGCTATTTTAAGATGAAAATTGGGTTTTTGCGTGTAAATTTTAGAACCCAGTTTTTACCTCAAAAGAGGTTTGCTCTTTAACAAATCTCACGCCGGTGGGTGTGAGTAAGAGAATAAGAAAAACAATTCATCGGCGACCCGGAAGGGCTGCCAAAACAGGAGAAAAAAATGGCAAAGATAATAATAGTATTGGCATTTGCATTGGCTTTGTCGGCGTGTTGGGATGTTCCTGACACTCCTGAGCAGGGCATAGAATACCTGGGCTGTATGTGCCTGGGAGTTTCGTCTTATGGCTTCTCAGAAGAAACCGAGGAATATCTTCAGGAGAAGGTAAATACCGTAGGGCTCAAGGCGGCGTTACTTATCCTGCAAAATAAGTATGGGTGCGATTGCACCGATGCTCTCGCCGCATTGGGTGACGATGGGGATAAAGAGTTTGAAACAGAAGACGGCGACGAAGAGACAGAGGCAGAAATTCCAGCGCCCACTCCCGAAGTAGAGTGGGTCGTGGGGTTCGATGGCCCCCTCACTGATCCGGTCACATCAACCGGTGATGTATTTGTGGGTGTGGGTAGTTTCAGCCCCAACCCAACTGATGATGGCTGGATGTTTGGGGTATCAACTTCCGGTAAGAAGGATATCCAGGTCAGCATGTCTACCCCGGTATCCGTGAGACCGGCAATCAATCCATATACCGGAGAGATCGCTGTCGTCAGTGGTGATGAATTCAGAGTAATTCATCCCGAAGGGTGGACCGTGGCCATTCATAAGTTTGAGAATCAGCAACTCGGCGCCGTGGAATGGGTCACCGATACAGAGCTGGTGTTTTATACCAGCGATGGCCAAATGGTGAAAGTTGCCATCGCCGATGCCGCCGTGGTGGTTGACTGGACTCTGGATATGTTTGATCCAAATAGTTCGGCAGCTGATTTGTTTTTCTTGTCCGACAAGCCCTTGGCTTACTCGGATAAGATTTTTGTCGGTGGCGACTGTCTCCGGATGATTAATTTATCAACCGGGACAGTGGTCCATGAGTTCTGCGGGGATTCCGGAGAAGTATTCTGGTCCCCGGTGCGAATGAGTCAGCTCGGCGAAGAGCTGGCCGTCGGGTGGATAAGTTCAGTGGGGCGATATGGGATAGGAAACGAGAGCAGTTTTGTCGAGACCTATTTTGTTATCAAAACAGGAGAGGTGTTTGCCACCCGACCGATATATATATCTAAGGTTGGGTTGGTCTCGGCATTGTTTAGAGGTGATTTTACTCGTGTTTTCGGTTTTAATCCGGAGACTGGTGATGTCACAGTCGCTTTTAGCCCCGAGCCGGTTGACGGTTGGCTCTCCGATCCCGTAGCTTTCGACGATGAAAGTTTTGTCGTCGCGACTGCGACAGGGCTGGCTTTCATCGGCTTAAGCGGATCCGAGGAGTTTCCGGTGGATTATACTATCACCGGTAACCCAGCCGTTTCCTCCGATGGCAGTCGGGTGTATATCACGACCGCCAACGGAGAGTTGGTATCAATCAGCATCCCCGCTGAGGGCGCTGAATAAATCTTATTCTCTTAAATCCGGCACGTCTCTAATTTGTAAACAGAGGCGTATCATTAACAAAGCCGCTTGGTTCATCCAGCGGCTTTTTTCTTTGACAAAGCTTTGTGTTCATGATATACTATTCATGTAGTAAATATGCGTTTTGGCTTAACCAGGCGCATTTTTTGCGGAAAAGGTCGACCTTTAACAACGCTCTTACCAAAGAGCCACAACTAACCACCACGCCTATGACTCTATTTTTCATTGGAATTATTGAGATGATAATTATGGCAACTTGGACTAAAGTGGTGTCTAACACTCAAATCGTAGCTAGCGGCATTATTACTATGATGAATATTTTTGTTTGGTATTATGTGTTGCGTATAGTAATTGATAACATTAACAATTGGCACTTAGTGCTGTTCTACGCGTTTGGTTGTGCCATTGGCACGGTACTCTCTACCGCGTATTTTCAATATCGGTCAAAAAATATTGAGAGGTCTGTGTCCGAAATTTAATTCTTAAATCTTCATATGGAAGATCACCCTTTGCCGGACGGCAGTTCGGCGAAAACTTAAAACTATCTTGTATTTTTGCAAGATAGTTTTTTGTTTGTCTTAATAAGGATATAGGTATGTAATGGGTCAAGACATCTGACACACTGGAGTTAAAAATAAATTGAGTATTTGGAGTGGTGTTTTCCCTTTAAGCCCCCAGTGCGGTCGTTCGCTGTTGTACATAGTCATATAGCTGGCGA
>Ga0172381_10002195_pt1 | contig 21918 bp, 28 predicted proteins | sample Leawel6488metaG_FD_119754 | JGI IMG/M metagenome (GOLD analysis project Ga0172381, IMG submission 119754) | Leachate microbial communities from a municipal landfill in Southern Ontario, Canada - Leachate well 64-88 metaG | ecosystem: Engineered > Solid waste > Landfill > Unclassified | place...
CCAGAGCAGAATTTCTGAAAGCTCTCGAAAGATTAGCTAAGGATGGCGACCAGCTTTTAGCCAAAACCGCGAAGATAGAATTTTGGTTAGTTCGTAAGGAATCATAAAGGAGGTAAATGGATAATTCAGTCTTACGTGGCGAACAGTCTCGCCAAGAAATAAAAAAGGGAATCGATCTTGTTGCTAACACGGTAAAGATAACTCTCGGGCCGCGCGGTCGCAATGTCTTGCTTGACACTGATCCGTTTTCTCCCCTAAACATTACCAACGACGGTGTGACAATTGCTCGGGAAATTATCGGTGAAACTCGCGAGGAAAAATCCGGTGCAAAATTAGTCAAAGAGGTAGCGGGAAAAACTAACGATATCGCCGGCGACGGTACTACCACGGCTACCCTACTCTTCCAGTCGATAGTGACCTATGCCATGAATTTACTAGCTAATAATGGTGATGCAGTAATGATTCGCCGAGGAATTGAGCATGCCGCCGAGCAGATTATTAAGAGTATTAACAACGAAAAGGTGGAAACCAAAGACCTGAAATCGCTTATCTCGGTAGCGACCATAAGTTGCGGCGATCCCAAGATTGGTAAAATAATCGGCGAGGCTATTTATAAGGTTGGCTCAGACGGTCTAGTTACCATCGAAGATAGCGAGACAGAGGACACTAGCTATCACATTACAAAGGGCCTTGAGCTACGCGGTGGAATTGAACAACCTGTCTTTGTCACCAACAGAGCCAAGCAGGAAGCCCAGCTGGATAAGACACCTGTTTTTGTGACCGACCATGACATTACGAATGGCATCGAAGCCGTAAAAATTATGGAGGTTTGCGCGGAACACGGTTACAAGCACGCAGTCGTAATTGCTAACAGTGTAAACGGTGAGGCGCTGGCGGCTTGTATCTTGAACAAACTGAAAGGTAAATTTAACCTAACTCCTATCCGGGTCGTCGCTTGGGGCAATCAGGGACAAGAAATCTTACGCGATGTCTCGTCTGCTACCGAAGCCACATTTTTCTCTAAGGATGAGGGCTATAAATTGCCAACAACGTCTGAGGAGAAAATGGATTGGGAAAACTTTGGATTAGCTGGCCGGGTAGTTGCCACGCGCGAGCGCACTACTATCTTGGATGGTTCCGGAGACCGTAGTAAACGCATCAAAGAGTTACGAGCTCAGTTGCCAAACATGAAAAAAGCTTTTGAAAAAGAAGCCGTTAAAGAACGTATTGCCAGACTCGCCGCCGGCGTCGGTATCGTACGTGTCGGTGGTGTGACTGAGACCGAGAAAGAAGAGCGTCGAGCACGCGTTGAGGATGCTATTAATGCTACTAAGGCCGCACTACGTGAAGGTATTATTGCCGGTGGTGGTACGCCGCTATATCGCGCTGCTTGTAGCATTATTAATTCCTGCGCTAACGATGATCCTAGCTTTAAAGCTGGTTTTATGGCTGTTGCCCGGGCTTGCAAGGACCCGATGGAGCAGATGGCTATCAACTCTGGTCTGCGTCTCGATCGAGGCGACCTGAAGAGAGTTCAGGACAATGCTACGCTGACGATCGACTTCAATACAGGTATCGTCGTCCGTTTCCAAGAAAAAGGTATTATCGATCCCCTACTCGTGGTTGTTACCGCGCTGAAAAATGCCGCCTCAACCGCAGCTTTATTTATCACAACCGAAGCGTCAGTCGTTGCTTTGGAAGATAAAAGCGAGAAGCTGTGATGGACAACGAAATCCGATTATTCACGGTCAATATGCCACCTGAGGTAGACAGGCCATTGCTAGAGACCCTGCACAGCGGATATATAACCGAAGGGCCTAAGGTAAAGGAATTTGAGGCTAAACTCGGTAAATTAATCGATAATCCGTTTGTGGCCGCACTTAATTCTGGCACATCGGCGTTAACACTTGCTTTAAAGCTTGCCAATGTTGGCCCGGGCGATGAGGTTATTACTACTGCCATGACATGTTCAGCCACCAATTTGCCTATCCTTCAATTTGGTGCGACACCAGTATGGGCAGACATCCACCCCGAAAATGGCCTAATTAATCCAGAATCTATCACCACTCTAATTACCGAGAAAACTAAAGCTATCATGTGTGTGGATTGGGGCGGCTTACCTTGCGATATCGAATCGATAATGGCGATTGCTAAAGCTAAGGGTATCAAAGTTATTGAGGATGCCGCTCATTCTCTGGGATCGTCGATCGGCGGATGGCCAATTGGCAGTCTCGCAGATTTTACTTGTTTTAGTTTCCAAGCCATTAAGCACATTACAACTGTCGATGGTGGTGCGATCGCTTGCTTGAATGAGGATGATTATAAGCGAGCAAAAAGACTTCGCTGGTTTGGTATCGATCGAGAAGCGCAAGCTAAGGACACCAGAATTGATCTTGATATTGAAGAGGCTGGTTATAAATTCCACATGAACGACGTCGCTGCGACTATCGGATTGGTTCAATTGGATTCCTTATCAGACGTTCTGGAGCGTCGCAATCATATCGCCATGCGCTACGACATGGAACTTTCCGATAAGTTCACCAAGCCACGCCTCAGGGGTGCTACCAGCTCATATTGGCTGTACACGATTGTTTTAAACAACCAGCCTGACACTACGGCACTGAAAGAGCATCTAGCACTCTACGGCATTCAGAGTTCGAAAGTTCACCGACGCAACGACGAATATACTGTTTTTAAAGGTTATAGTAAGAGCCATTTTTATCGTGGTCTGAGTTATTTTTACGACCACATGCTCTGCATTCCCTTGCACCAAGATATGAGCAACGACGATGTTACTCGAGTAATCGAAGCCTGTAATAGCTTTATCGGCTCATGATCCTAGCAACTTCCGTAGTTGATGGTCACGAGCTCACTGATTTCATGGTTGAGATGTTGCAACCACTCATTACTGATCCCGACGATTTTCGCCTAGTGATCGTCGACAATAACTCGGTCGAACCATATCTCGAGAAAAACTACGAGCACTCTAAGTTCAAAGTCGATGTGATGCGGAACAGTAGCAACACTGGTTTCTATTTTCCCCTTATTCAGCTCCATGGTAAATATCAGGACGAATTAATCGGCTTGATTCACAACGATCTGGCTCTGTACGAGGTTGGCTGGGACGTGCGCATGGCTAATTATTTTAAGGCCGATCCCCTCCTCGGATTGGTTGGACTAACTGGCTCTAACGAGATAGATTCGCTCGGCGGCCGAGGCGGTGGGACGATGTGCTTTTTCAGAGGCTCAACTGTTAACATTCCCAATCTTGGACAAGTCAAAGGCCAGAGCCAAGATGCCGGCGCGCGCATTACTGATCTTAGACCGTCGGCCTGCCTAGATAGCTTATTCATGATGTTTCGTCGGGATGTTATCCCATCATTAATGACTGATTTCGACCACTGGAAAGATATTACCCTAGCCCATTTTTACGATCGAATCTGGCCAATAAGGACTATTGAGGCTGGCTACCATGTTGCTACCATGGGGGTTGAGTGCGATCATCTCGGTGGCATGACTTGTGTAGCTAATACCCGCTACCGAGATGATTGTATTAAATGGCTAGATTCTCGGGGTCTCACTTACGAAAACCCTGAGACTGAAATGTATTTGATTGCTGAGCGCCGTTATTTGGGAGAATATAGAGAAAGCAAGCACTTTATTCCTTGCAAGGTAGATGCGAACTATGGAATCCAGCACCTTTACAAAGCCTAAACTCATCATCCGGCCGGCACGTTCAGTGTGGGCCATACTCCTCATGCGCTGGGTTCGCAATCAGGTTTGCGAATTCATGACTGGCAACAACCAGCCGATCCCATTCTGGGCTCAGGTTAAATGGTATTATCAGACCTACAAGGGCAACCCCAATATCCGTGGTTTTTTGGCCAAGGAGAGCGGAAAGACAGTCGGATACGGTCTGATCATCAACTACGACGGTCGCTGGGCTGTGACAGCCGGATTTATCGAGTCTGCGCGTGGCAAGGGCTACGGGCGCAAGATGTTCGGCTTCCTGAACAACTACGTGTTCACGGAGCTCAAGCAGCAATACGTCTATCTGGACGTTCTCGCGACGAATACTAAAGCGGTTGCGCTCTATCGATCACTCGGCTACAAGACGACTGGCGAATTGCGCGGCACGCTGACGATGCGCTGCGAATCACCTTATGAGGCCGGCATTTGACAATGTGCCGGCCTAGTTCATAATTTAATTAATAGGAGGTACGAATGTTTGGTAAACATAAAGAAAAAATCGCCGAGCCAACACTACAATCCAGACAGAAGGTCATGTGGCTTCACCCAACATCGCTGATTGCCTTTATGAAGTCGCTACGCTGGGTGATTGTTAATAATCACTTACCGGCCGATGCTGCCTACCATCACATGTTCTGGGACCCGCAGCGCCAAGTTTATGGCGTGGTTTGCGTATCATCCGAATGGCCACCGGTTTTTATCGGTCAGACCGTCCCAGAATTACCACCAGTAGAGTTTAGATTTTTTGATCCGGCCATTGATGGCAAGGAACTTCCGAATAATAGACCGGGTCCGGACAAACTAGGAAAGGCTGAGGGTGGAGCTTAATGAAAGCCTTATTTATTTTTATGATAGCTTTCGGAATTATTAATTTAATTCCTTCTGCGATTGAATTTTACCATTTTGTTTTTACAAATCATTCTATATGGGGTGGTAATACAGTGCTTACTTTTATTATAGGTGTGGCGGCCATTGCTTTCGGAATAGTTGGTTATAGCATAAGGGAGTCATTATGAATCGCGCACTACCAACTTTTGCCGAAGCCGAGGCTCGCAATAAGCTCTCGCATTTTACTGTTCAGGGCTTTGATTTAAACGGTGTTATTCATGCCGGCGCCAACGATGGAGAAGAGATTTACAATTACATGCGCTTCGGGATCGATTACATTATTGGTTTTGAACCGCTCCTAGCTGCTTGGCAACTTTGCCACGACAATATTAAGAAGTGGAAATCCGAACTCAATGTATCTCCAAAAATGGCAATTTGTTTTCCTATCGCTCTTGATAATTTCAACGGCCACGCCGAGTTAAATATAACTGCAGGCGATGGGAAAGGATCATCATTACTACGGCCAAATCCTGAGCACCCAGAAGTTAAGAAAAATTGGCAGGATGGTCAGGATATGATTGTCGACAAAGCAGAGGTTCAGGTACGACGTCTCGATGAAATCGCCCTCGAGACAGATAGTGGCCTTCCATGGGATCAAATCGATACGCTCGTTTTGGACACTCAAGGTAATGAGATGGAGATATTGGAAGGAATGGGCGATTACCTGAAACAATTTAAATACTTGTGCATCGAACTCTCAATGACGCCGGCTTATGATGGTGAAAAACTAGGGCCGGACGTTGCGGCTTGGTTACTAGAACGCGGCTTTATCCTAGACAGCCCAGAACTTGATCATAACGATTGGTTTTTCGTGCGCAAGGATATTAAACCAGTAAGCGACAAAGTTTATCGAGGTAAGTGTTGATGCCGTTAGTGGGATCAACATTACCAAAGGCCGGCGTGTGTTTTACCATCCTGAATAATTTTAAGGGTGCAGTTGAGGCTATTGAAAGCGTCAAAACTAACTGGCCTTACAAGATTTACATTGCTGATCAGTGGCGCCACCAACTCGTCCTTTCGGCCGCATGGAACGAATTAGCTAGTCAGGCTTTCGATGATGGGTGTGAATTCGCCATAATTTGCAACGATGATATCCTGTTTTCGCCAGAGACTATTGATGCCATGATTGATCAGTATTTATTGCTGGCTGAAAAAGAAAAAGTTGTTATGGTTACTCCCCTAAATATCAAAGGAGAATTACCTGATCCGTATATGATTCTCACTCACAAACGAGATACCGCTAATGCTCCGACCTATTCTGAGCATCCCAATTTCTCTTGCTTCCTAATCCACCGAAGCTATTTCGATAAGATAGGAACCTTTGATGAGAACTTTAACCCAGCTTGGTATGAGGATAACGATGCCCACCGCCGCATCAAGCTGCTGGGATATAAAGCCATTACCACTACCGCCGCGCCGATGATCCACTTTGGCGGAGCGACAACCGCATTACTTGAAATTGCTGATTCATCGAAGAGCCGGGCCTACTATATTCGCAAGTGGGGTGGCATTCCGAACTCGCATCCTTACGATGGTGTTAAAGAGCATTTTGCTACCCCGTACGATGATCCAGCATTAACTCCTAAAGATTGGGTGGCGGGAAGATGAAGGGCGATCACCTAACTAAAATATTGATTACTGGAGTAGCAGGATTCGTAGGTTCCCATATGCTCGAGCACCTGCTTATAAACACTGAGGCTACTATCCTTGGCATTGATTCGCTCGAACATCGCGGCCGGCTAGAACGTCTAAGGCAGGTTTTAGCTCGCGATCCAAGCTGGCGCGGTCGCTTCAAATTCTTTAAATACGATTTAGCAGAACCTAATACTACTGATGTCTTATCAGAAACATTTATCCTCGACCTCCGGCCTAATTGGATTATTAATTTAGCCTCTGAGAGCCACGTTGATCGATCTATCACCGATCCGGCGCCTTTCGTGAAAAATAACTTTAACCTTATGGTAAACATGCTCGAATTTGCTCGACGCATTAAATTCGGTAGCCTAATGGGTGATCGATTCATTCAAGTATCGACAGACGAGGTTTTTGGGCCCACTGTAGGTAAGCATGGCTGGAGAGAGTGGGATCGCACTTTACCATCTAACCCCTACTCTGCCTCTAAGGCGGCTCAGGAGAGCCTAGCGATCAGTTATTGGCGCACTTACCAGCTACCATTAATTATTACCAACTGCATGAATATGATCGGAGAAATGCAGGACGTCGAGAAGTTTATACCCCAAATAGTCAAGCGAGTTCTGGCTGGTGAAGTAGTAAAAGTCCACGCTAAAGGCAAGGAGATTGGCTCTCGACATTATCTCCATGCTCGCAACTACGCGGCCGCCGTTCTATTTATCTTGGAAAACCTTGGCAATCCCGTGAGCTACCCAATATCTCAATATCCTGACAGGTACAATATTGCTGGCAACGCTCACTTAGATAATCTGAAATTAGCTCGTCAAGTTGCCTCAATACTCAAGAAACCCCTCCATTATGAGCTAGTCGATGAGCACTCCGGCCGCCCGGGACATGATTTGCATTACGGTCTCGACGGTAGCCGACTCGTCCATCTAGGATTCGTGGCGCCTTTTGAGTTCACCAAGAGCCTAAAGTTAACCGTTAAAAATTATCTAGATCATCCGGAGTGGCTGAAATGAAACTACCATGCCGATCGTGTGGTATCCACTTCCCGGGAGATTATGAGGTAACACTAGGAGATACCTGCTTTTTCTGGGAAGATCGGGGACTATCTAATTTGCCAGAGCCAGAAAAACGATTGCTTTGGGACTGGATGTTTACCATGCCAGCCGATCGTATCTGGCTAGAAACTACCTTTGTTCTAGGTCTCAACGTGGTAGACCGCAAGATGACTATCGTTGAGAAGGCCAAGAATTCTTGGCACAGAATCATAAAGGGTTACAATAAAATGAGTGAGGCTGAACGCCAAGCCGCACAGAAGAAATATTTTAATAATAAGGTGAGGTTTTAAATGAAAAACGATGCGACCACTAAAAAAGAAAAAATCAGGGTTCTAGCTTGGGGAGATTACTGCTGCTCTACTGGTTTCGGCATGGTGATGAGCAATATCATGCGAGAGCTTGAGGCGAGCGGGGACTACGAGATTGATGTGCTAGCCATTAACTATTCAGGCGATCCCTACGACGAAAAACGCTGGCCCGGCCGAGTTTTCCCAGCTATGCCCGGAATAATGAGTCAGGCTCCAGAATATGCCGATGTTTACGGTCGAAAACGCTTGCTGGATATGCTGGCGACCGGCAATTACGATGTTGTCTTCATGCTGCAGGATACGTTTATTCTACAGCCAGTCATGAAGCAAATACTAACCATCCGCGAGCAGTTGATAGATGCTAAAAATCGGGTGTTCAAAACAGTATTCTATTTCCCGATCGATGCTATTCCTAAGCCTGATTGGATTTCTGAGGTAGTTTCCCTAATCGATTTCCCGGTGGTCTATACCAAGTTTGGCTTTAATCACTGCGTCAAATTAGACCCGTCATTGGCCGAGCGTCTAAAGATCGTCTACCATGGCACAAACACCAAGGAATTTTACCCGATAGATGATAAAAAGGCCGTGGCCGAGTTCCGAACCAAATTCTTTAACGGCATGGCTGACGGCAAGACTCTGATCGTTAATGTTAACCGAAACCAGCCACGTAAAGACACTGCCCGCAATATGATGGTTATTCAGGAGCTCGCTAAGCGCGGTCATAAAGATTTCTTGTTTTACCTCCACATGCAATTTACCGATATTGGCGGCAACGTGTTTGTCATGGCTCAGCAGTTCGATTTGATCGAAGAGAAGCATTTTGTCTTGCCGAGCCCGAAGATATTTAACGCTAACCAAGGCTTACCTGTGGATGTTATCAACCAAATCTACAATGCCGCCGACGCGGTCTTTACACCAACGCTGGGCGAGGGTTGGGGACTGAGTTTAACAGAAGCCATGGCTACCAAGACCCCAATAATTGCTCCCGACAATACCTCAATTACTGAGATACTAGCTGACAATCGCGGCTATTTGGTGCCGTCCGGCGATAATCCATCCGCCTTTACAACCAAAGAAAACGACAATGAGCGAATCCGTCCGACAATGAATGTTGAGAAGGCAGCCGACGCACTCGAAAAGATAATGCAGGGTAAGAAGCCGGACGTTGAGGCTGCTTATAAGTGGGCAACAGCTCTGAGCTGGAAAAACATCTGTGAGAAGGAATGGCGTAATATCATCAGCGAAGCCGCCGCCGCTAAGAGTGTCATCACCACTAAGAGCGCTCCGCCAATGAATAGAGCTGAGCGCCGCCGGATGGAAAAGGAAAAAAGGTAGCATGCCGGTCTATAAGTACAAACATTCATGTGGATTCGAGCAAAGTCTTTTTTTGAACGAGGACAAGGAAACGATTGTGATTCCTTGTTTTCGATGTGGCAACAATGCAACCGCCCGCCAAGTACGCGATAAGAGTTTGGTTGTTGGTGAGGCTGATGGAGTAACCGGAATATTGAGGAGGGAAAATCAGCAACCGAAAAGTAATCGAAGACGTTAATCTCGCTGACGGATTTTCTGACATTACGCCGCTGGAGATGATTGTTGGCTTTAAGGTGGCCGAGGAGACCTACGACCAACTTAGTCTAAGGGATCAAATAATCTTAGATTTAATTGCGGCCGGCTGGGGCCAGAATGATATTTGCTTGCTATTTAAAGTGACTCAACCGGCGATCTCTGCGTGCATGCGGCGCATTCGCTATAAGCTGGCGGAAAGTACGATGCGAACGGTTATTGAAGTGAGAAATTTGCACCGCGCAGAGTCAAGAGTTCAGCGCGTAAAAATGGAACCGAAATACATCCCGGATAATGATTAACAAAAAATATTCTAATCCCCTATCCCCTCTTCGCCTGTGTGTGTACTCTCCTCGGTTTGGCGACCACTCCCCCACCGATGCCGGAGTAGGGGAGTGGTACCCCATTTGTCAAGCGCTAGAATAGCCTAGAACCGCATTATTTTGGCCACTGTGGGCTTTTTCATAGGTTAAAGGTAATATGTGTCGTCTAAAGAAATTAAAAAACAAGAAAAATCGGCCTTATTGCTCGATTTTAGCTAAAAAACTATGCTAAATAAGACCATGGAAACGACATCGGTTAGCGATCAGCGCACGCCAAGATTTTTTGAGAAGGTAGATGACTTAATTGCTATTTGTGAAGCCCACCCATTTTGGAATGCTGAGCAGATTTGTAAGGCCGCTGGCATTGGGATGAGCTCGTTTATTAATTACTACGTTGCACGGGACGATAATTTAAAACGAATCTTTGGCACTTCACGCGATCGGACTATTGCTGGCGTCGCTGAGCGAATGGCAGACGTGTTTGATAAGCATCAAGAATGGGACGATTTGAATTACATAATTTACGAAGTGGGTACCGATATTGCTAGGTTCTACAAAACTCTCCTGCCATCGTCAGAGCGCCTGAGGCTGTCATACGCGGCGTGGAAACGCCACAACGACGAAATCAAAGGCTTGAGTTATTACGAGCAGCAATTATTGAAGCACGGCTATTCTAGGGATCAAATCAAGAGGATAAAGGACCCGTTTGGTGAGTCTGTGGTATAGTAAAAGTAGCAACTTAATTGAGTTCACCGAGGGCGTGCAGCCCAGACCGAATTAGATTCGGCCTCCGGGATGCTGGAGTCAATCCCAGCGTCCTCAGTGACCTCAATTGGGCGATTGAATGGTCTCGATCCGCAGTAAGCCGACGAGCTCTGCGGACACGTGGGTTCGATTCCCACATCGTCCACAAGTTTGAAAAAAAGGAGGTAAATGGATTTATTCGGCAGAAATAGAAAAAACATCACAGAGGGTGAAGATAGCACTGCTGCTGATGTTCAACCGGCCGAGCCGACGCCGGCTACTGAGAAGTTATCGAGTCTCAATAGATATGTGGTGAGCTGTTTCAACGAAACAAGCGTGGGACGATCTGAGTATATTCACGTTAGGGTTATTGCTAGCTCTGAAAACGAGGCTGTCACCAAAGCCTTGCAGATTTGCAGTCGACAGGCCGGCACGGTCGTAGAGATTGAGGAGCTAAATAATGACATCCGACAAACCAACACCATCGAAAAGAATCTATAAGCGTAAGCCTACTCCGAAGCAATTAAAGGCTGCTAAGATTTTGTCCGATATTGTCCGAAAAGAGGGTAAAGTCCCTACGATGGGTGGGATATTCCGCGAGGCTGGGTATGCCGACTCCACCGCTGATAAGCCGGGTCGCATCCAATCGGCTAAAAGTTGGGAGGAGTTAATGGACGAGCGGTTGAGTGATGATGATCTTAGTAGGGTTCACAGTGAATTACTTAATGCCCACCGGCTAGATCACATGGTTTTCCCGCTCAATGTTACTGATGACGAGATTACCGACTTATTGCGGTCTACAGGCTGCAAGGTGCGTAAATTTATGCATTCTGAGACTCAGACCCATTGTTGGTTCTGGTCGCCCGATACGATGGCTCAGCGTGGCGCTGTGGAGCTTGCCTATAAGCTCAAGGGTCGACTCACTCAAAAGATTGATTTGAGTCTCCGGAAGACCGGGGATGTTTTAGACGATCTGGAAAAGGAAACTGACTATGGAGAAGTGGGACGACAGGCTGAGCAACAAGTGGTGGAGGTTGAACCACCTGTACAAGATCAGGGACAAACAGGGGATAATTCGGACGTTCAAGCCGAACATACCCCAACTGAAACACCTCAGGGATAGGGGAGACTTCCATCGATTAATGCTGGTGAAGGCCCGGCAGTTTGGCTTCACCACCCTTTATTGCATCGATATGCTAGACGAGGCGCTTTGGAATCCCGGTTATTCTGCGGCGATCCTAGCTCACGAGCGCGAGGCTGTGGATAAAATCTTTCAGATCGTTAAACGTGCCTTTGAGGGTTTGCCTGAAGAGATAAAGCCTAAAGTCAATAAAGACACCGAGCGAGCTTATCGATTCGAGCGACGTTTCGACGGTAAGAAACTTGATAGCGAGATTTATGTTGCCTTGAAACTACGATCAACAACGGTTAAATGGGAGCACATCACAGAAAGCGCCTATATTAAGGATCGTCAAGAATTGGCGGCTGGATCAAAACAGGCGGTGCCAAAAGGCGGGAAAATAACCGAAGAGACCACGGGAAATGGCTTTAACGAATTTTACGATGATTACATGCGATATCATGAGAAGCAGAACAAGACCGAGCTGGATTATTTTACTTACTTTTACCCATGGTTTGAAAATCCTGAATATCAAATAGTTGGCGAGCTCGCCGAGTTAACCCCAGAGGAGATTAGCCTACAGGAGATGGTTGAAAGGGAACGCGGTTTTAAGTTATCCACACCCCAACTGTTATGGCGCCGATGGAAGATGGACGAATTGCGCCGGGATAGTTCTAAAATGGGTGGCCTGAATGGCAACCAGTTATTCAAGCAGGAATATCCATCGACTCTGCTGGAGGCATTTCAATCTGGGGCTGGCTTTGTGTTTGATGTTGATCTATTAGAAAAAGTTATCCCCAAGCCATTACTAAGAAAGCATAATGGTATTGATATCTGGGTAGAGTCTGTGGAAAACCGTAAGTACATTGTTGGTTGTGACCCCTCAGATGGAGCAGTGGATTATGGGGTAATCGATGTCTGGGATATGGAAACGCTTGAGCAGTGTGCTCAATACGTCGGCAAGCTCAGGCCGGACGAATTAGCAGAGAAAATCAGGGAGATGGCCGAGATATATAATAACGCTCTGACCGGTGTGGAAAACAACCAGTTATCCACAGTGCTTTTTCTTTCCAAGATTTACGATAATCTCTATTTCACCACTAAAGAGGACGAGCGCACACAAACTCAAACCAAGAAACTTGGTTGGTCTACTAACTCCAAAACACGGGATTTAATGATTGATGAGTTTATTATTCTATTCGAGGACGGCAGCCTGCAAATCAATAGCCCACTGACGCTCTCCCAGATGAGAACTTTCGTTAAGAAGGACGATGGTAAGCGAGAACATGCTGATGGCAAGCACGATGATGCTTTATTTGCTGGCATGATTGCAGTGCAGATGCGTAAATTTAATACGATGGCTATTCTCGATTTCTACCGGAACCAAATCGCAGAACAGGCAGAACAGAAGAGCTAATTGTGAAGCCAATAATCGGGTACAATTAGGATAGTTAAATAAGGAGGATTCAAATCAGCAAAAGGGCGCATAGCCAGAGTGCTGAGCAAACCAAATGAGCATAATTAAGGACCTCGCGACCAAATTAGTCTACAAACCACTAGCCGACTATCTAAAAAAAGAAGCGACAATCAATCCGGCTGGCGGCAACACTTCCGAAGGCTTAGTTCGTGATCCGTTCTTATTTCGCAATCCACAGTACGGCCGACGCTCAACACCCGGTTCAGTTGTCACCTTTGATGTTTTGCGCCGCCTAAGCGTCCAATATGATGTAGCTAGGGCCTGTATTAACCGACGTAAACGCCAGCTCAACCGTTTGCACTGGAATATTGTTAGCGAAGACCCAGCCGACACGACTGATTATACGGCTATCGCGAAAGAGCTGAAACAGCGAATTAAAACCCTTGGTGGTTATAAGGTTCGTTTCCGTGAATATATGGATTTGATTGTCGAAGACCTTATGGCGCTCGATGCAGTAGCTCTTGAGAAGGTTAAGACAGTTGGTGGTCAATTGGCCTATTTAAAACCGATCGATGGCTCGACGATTAAATTAAAAGTTACTGATTCTGGCGACACTCCTGAACCACCTGAAATCGCCTACGTGCAGATGATCCGCGGTGAACAGACCGCCGAGTGGAACGCTGACGAGATGATGTACGAGATGCTTAACCCACGTACTAGCACTCCTTATGGCCTATCACCGCTTGAGAGCTTGGTGTTGGGTGTTTCATCAGCAGTTAAATCGGAAGTCTTTAACTTGGGCATGCTGACGGAGGGTAACATTCCGGAAGGACTTTTTGCCGTCCCAGAAAGTTGGACGCCTGCCCAGATTAAAGAGTTTCAGATTACTTGGGATGCGGCGCTTGCCGGCAACGATGTTGAGCTTTCCAAATTGCGCTTTGTGCCACCCGGTACCTATACGCCCACCAAGAAGCCCGAAGATATGCGCTACAGCGAGTTGCAGAAATGGTTAATGCAGAAAACCTGCATGATGTTCGAGATTCAGCCACAAGAGCTCGGATTTACCGACACTGTTAATAAGTCAACCGGCGAGGTGCAGTCTGATATTGGTAACAAAACCGGCCTAACGCCTCTAGCCGAATTCATCGCTGAAATCCTGACCGATATTGTGCAGATCGATATGGGTTATGATTACCTCAAATTTGACTGGACTGATCTTGAGAACACCGACGAGAAGGCCAAGGCTGAGCTTAATAAGACCTATATCGAATCTGGCCAGCGAACGATCGATGAAGTTCGAAGCGATGACAACATGGAACCCCTTGGCGGCGGCGCTGCCAAGCCCTTTGTTATTGGTACGCCGACATTCTTGGATCAGGACAGCCTAGACCAAAAAGCTGCAGCCACCGAAGCGCTGACCGCAATCGCCAGCCAGAGTAAAGATGCTGAGGAGCCTGTGGATAAGTCACCAGACAACGAGGAAGATGGTGGAAAACCTGTGGATAACACTGAAAAAGCAATGGTGATGTTGCACGAGTTTCGAACATTCCGCAAATATGCCATTACCCGGGCCAAAAACGGTAAGCCAATTCGCGTCTTTAAGAGCGATATTATTCCCGAGGTTGTGTTGGGCGAAATTAATAAACGATTGAGTAAGGCCGCCAGCCCAGCGATAGTGCGGGGAATATTCAACGAATTCATGAAAGATTATCAGCTTAGTTTTATCGCCGATCTAGCCAGCATCAAAAAAGAAATCGATAGCGTGATTTAGCCATGAAAGATAAGCTGCGCCGGCTCTCAAGGGCAATAGGCTCAGTTCTGCGTAAGTCTAAAAGGACTAATGATTCTCTTGAAGCCTTTAGGGAAACCGAGTCGTTTAAACAATTAGAAAGCGCTTTCCGTAAAGCAATTGTTAAACAAGCAAAATGGGTGTCGAAGAATATTCACCAATTGGATAGTCTCTACGAGCAGGAGGGGATTAGTGATAGTGAGTTTGAGGCTAAAGTTTCAAACTGGATTGGTAACAATATGCCAAGCCTAGCCGATTTAATAAGTGCTGTGCGCGTCTACACCTATTTCTACAACGCTTTCGAAGCCGCAGTGCTATATCAGTACCAGTTGCAAGGAATTATGACCAAGGGGGCTGATTTTACCATTGCTTTTAAGCTAACCAATCAAGGGTATATCGCCGAGCTGAAAAATATGGCCGATTACCTACTGCATCGCTCGCGCGTAAACGATTCGACACTGCAAAATCTGATGACTATCTTCCGGGATTCCCGGCTCGAACAGAAAACGATTGACGAAACGGCAGCTGAGATTAACGACAGAATGCCGGACATTGCTGAGAATCGGGCGTTTATGATCGCTAATACTGAATCGAATAGGGCTATGAGCACAGCACAGCAAGCTTTCATGAAAGAGAATCAAGTACCGACAAAATCTTGGATTCCGGCCGGGCCCAATACCTGCCCAATTTGTGATGGCAATGCTGACGATGGTGAGATTGGAATCGATGAGACCTTTAGCTCTGGTGATTTAGCACCACCGGCACACCCTAATTGCGAATGCTACGAAGAAGCCGGCAAAATCGATCTGGATAATGTCGATTTATGGGGTGGCGATTAATAGCCTATAATTAAAGTAGAAATGAGACCTTTCCACCTCAACATTCCAATTACCAAGATTGATGAAGAGCAGCGCATGGCTTGGGGTTTTGCTACCGTCGAAGAGATCGATGCTCATGGCGAGATTATTGGCTACGAAGCATCCAAGGAAGCTTTTAGTAAGTGGATCGGTAATATCCGCGAGATGCACGATCCCACTAAGGCAGTCGGCAAAAAGATTGAGGTTCAATATGATGATGTTAATAGGGGAGTCTGGCTAGGCGTTTATATCTCCAAATCTGCCGACGGCGAGAACTCTTGGATTAAAGTAAAAGAAAAAATACTGGCTGGTTTTTCTATCGGTGGCCGGATGGATGACTATGAGATGGTAAAAATGGTCATCGATGGCGAAGAGCGGGATGTTCTCAAAATTACCAAATACACTTTAGGGGAAGTTTCGCTGGTTGATAGCCCAGCTTGTCCGAGTGCTATTTTGCAAGTAGTCAAATCAGTTGATGGTCAACTTAACCAGATTGAGCAATTACGCAAAGGCAACGGCCGACCAATTCACTGGTGGGAAAAAATGTACAAATTTGCAGACGATCAGCGTAGGTTAGTTATTAAGAGCGATGATATCAAGTACAATAAAAGTAGCATGAAGCCTAAAGCTTTTTCTAAGAGCATCTGGAACGGGGAATATCTAGCCTGTTTAGCTGCTGAATTAGGTTACTACATCAGTTCTGAAAGATACGATAACGAGTCTCAGAACATGGATGCTTTAATTACTGCATTCAAAGCCTTGAAACAAGCCGCAGTTACCGAAATTAATACTGATGACGAATGGGAACCTGCTGTTGCGGAAGCCATGTCTATGGCAATGAAAACTCTCGACATAAATAAAAGCGATCTGGAGGATTTAATGAAAAAAGACACCAAAAAGTACGTCCACGGCGAAACAAAGCGTGACGCTGAGGGTCGAGTAATCGATCCCGTGACTGGCAAGCCTATTGAAGAAGTCGAAGAGACCGAAGAGGCTGAAGTCGAAGAGACCGAGGAAGAAGTTGAAGACGACGAGAAAAAAGAGGAAGAGGAAGCAGAGGACACCGAGGACAAGACCGAAGATGCTGACGAAGGCGATGAGTCTGAGCCAGTAGAACCAGAGAAAACCGAAGATACTGAAAATGTCGAAGGTGACGAAGACGCTGAGGGTGAGAAATCAACCAAAGCAACCAATCTCAAGAAAACAAAAGCGGGAGCGCTTAACATCCAAAAAGCAACCCTAGAAGCGGTGCAGGGTCTAACCAAGGTGGTTACAAACCTGACCGAACGGGTTGAAAAAATGGAAGGTAAGCCTATGGCCCCTAAAGGCAAGGCTAGCTTTGTTGAGAAGAGTGTAGATAGCAAGGAGCCCATGAACGAAAAACAAGAAGAGCTGAAAAAAGCTTTTGCTCGGGCCGATGAGTTAGCGAAGAGCGCTGATGTTGGTTCTCCAACAGAACGTGCAGAGCTAGCGGTTAAAATCCGCAAGCTTCAACGCGAACTTGATCCGGCGTCTGTAGCGCAGATAAATGCTATTAGAGCATCGTTCCCGCCTCAGGCAGCGCAATAGGTTCCTGCAGTTAGGTTAGTTCAACATAAATTTAATCGATGCGACTAAGAAAGTAGTTACATGGACTTTGATCAGATTCAAAAAGAGATCAACGACGCCGTCCAGAAAGCGGTCACTGGCGCTACTTATACTATGGACCCACCGTCTCGTAGTATTTACGCCCCAGAAAATCTTGATCCCGTAGTGAAAATTTTGGTTCCGACAGCAACTCCGGTTCGGAAACTCATCCCACGCTCGCCCGGTCTTGGGCAAGCGGCTGGCTGGAATAAAATTACCAGTCGGTTAGACCCCGCTGCCGGCGGAACCGGCTCAGGTGTTGGCTTTGCGGATGCCGGCACTCCAAACCAGACGACTCAAACAACCGTCTTTACCTCCGCAGCGTATAAGAACCTCGGACGCGACGTCGAGATTGGCCGTCAAGCAATTGCAGCCAACCGCGGTGGCCGTTTGGAGGATATGCGCGCTTCTCAAGAGATGATCAAGACCTTTGAAGTCTTGCTCGGCGAAGAAAATATGCTGATGAATGGTGATGCCACAGCAAACGCCCTTGAGTTTAACGGTTTCGCAGCTTCATTCACCACCAACTCGGGTACCGCCGCTCTGTTGAGCGCATCCGGTGTTGCTACCTACGCTCAGACTTTGTTTGACGCAGGAGCCGAGATGGTTTCGCACTTGATTCTTAATAGCCGACAAAATCGAGCATTAAGCGATCAGTTGGAAGGGACTGGTTCCGTCCAGCGCATCGTAGTTAATGGCGATGGTGCCTCAATGGTGGGTGGCGCCCACATGAAGTCAATCGTTGACGGCAACACCGGCAACTTGATCGACGTCATTAGTTCCCGTTACGCTGGCAGCTGGGCTTACCTGCTAACCCTGAAATCACCAGCCGGCCAACCATGGCTTGAAATGGAAGACCTAGAGCCTTTGTCGATTTACGATGTGCCGACATCAAATCACTCGCTCGAGAGTCGCGTGTTCGAAACAACCGTCTTGAAAGTTATTGGTGAAGTGTACCAGTACAAGATCGGTGGCCTAGCCACTTCTTAGGAAGTGCGGCCCGAAGTTCATCCCTACATCTGGCTCAGGCTGGATGTAGGGATTCTTCATATAAAGCCCGGTTTACGGCTATAATAAGAGTAGTAATGGAAAATTTAATTACAGCACAGGAAGTTTCCGATTACCTACCTGATCTTGATTTGAGCTCTTTTAGCGCCCCTACCATATCTGGCATGATCAGCCGGGCGTCGCAGTACGTAATTGGCTACTGTGAAGTCGATGGATTTTTGAAAACTGCCGTCACTTCTGAAAGAGAGAAAACCCGCATTAACCCTGAGGGTGATTTGATTGTTTCATTCCGCCGCCGGCCAGTAGAACAGGGTGCAGTCAGTGCTCTCCGCCTAAAGACCGTTGAATCAGCAATCGATTTATCACTCACTGGCAGTTCTGGCAGCGATATTTATTACATCCCGACTGGTGGCGCTTACATGGTTTACCCGTCAAATTTCCTTATAGCGCTTGGTTATGGCCTGTTGTCAGTGCGATATGCCAACACCCGCTATGAAGTTGACTACACAGGCGGCTACGATGCAATCCCAGCCGATATTAAAGAGGCGACATCGCTTATTTTCCGCAACATGGCTACACGCAAAATTATGCCCGGTGGAGCAACTAGCTTTCGACAAGGCAATTTCAGCGTTAGCGTCAGCAATGATGGTGTTTCCCCGTTGATTAAAGAGGCGCAAGAAATTCTGAATCAGGGGGGCTATGTCCGCAGAGTTATTTTCTAATGATCTTGGATTCAACAGTTTTTGTGCAGACATTGTCGCCGACAGCCACCAATAACGATTTAGAAACCTATATCGATCATCCTTGTTTTCTCGATCCCTCCGGCCAGCCAACCAATGCTGTTAAAGTGAATATTCAAGCGGCCGATTCGCAATTGGTCATGTTATCTGAGGGTGTGCTTGGCAAAACCTACCGGATATTCACGACGATCAGTGGCTTGGTGGAGGGGATGAAATTAACTGTGTCCGGCACCGGCGAAAACTACTACGTGCGTGGCCGCGAGCGCTATCAAATTCCTCTTGGAGCGCATTACGAACTACTAGCAACCACGAGAGATGATAGGAAGTAATGAGCAGTTTGCAAGTAGATTACAAATTTGAGGGCTTGGACGCTCTGATTGCAGATACTAAGAAGGCTGGCATCAATTCACCGGCTCTAGTTAAAGCGGCTTTAGTCAACTCAAGTTCTGAGATGCAAAGCCAAATGCGACAGAGGGCGGCTCACCGAACAGGTACTCTGCAACGATCTGTTCTAGCAGAGATCGATCCGGATGGAATGTCGGCAACTGTCAGTGTAGCTGAGAAATATGGCATATTTATTGAGCAAGGCACGGGTATTTTTGGACCCTTAGGCACACCTATCGTGCCCAAGCGCGCGCGCGTACTGGCATGGAAAGGGTCGGGCGGTATGGTGTTTGCTCGCTCTGTTAAGGGAATAAAAGCCAAACCATTTTTTGTACCGGGTTACGAGGCATCGATTTCCTACATCGACAATCAGTTCACCATTGTCTCAGATAAACTAATGGCTATTTTGGCTGGAGGGGCGCAATAATGTGGGAATTACTGTCGGCCGCGATTAAAACGATGGTGACAAGCGTTTCCACTAAAAACGGTGAGCAACTTTTCGACGTTGCCAACTTGTTTGATTTTCCTAAGACTGGTATTAATACTTATCCAGCCATCACGATTGCGCCGGCCGAAAATACTGATCCAAAGTTTGCCAACACGTCGAAAAACCAACGGGTTTATTTATTCAGCATTAAAACCTACATCAATCGATTGACTATGGGCGAAGAGGAGTCAGAGCGCATCGCAAGGGAGATTACCGATAGCATGATTGGGGTTTTCGACATCGATCCATATATCGGAGGGGTATTGACCGACAAGGGTTTTGCTGAGCCCATTCCCTCTAACCACCGCTTTATTCAATCTGAACAAGTCGATGTAAGATTCATGGAGGTTTTGCTGAGATGCACTGTTATTGCTTAGAGTCTTATCGGCTATAATTTAAGTAGAAATGGCTGCAACATTCGAATTTCAACGCGATACAGGCACTCAAACCGGAACGCCTACCAAGGGCACGACCCGGTCAACGACTACCGATACTAACTGGAAGAATTCGGACACTTTTGCTACTGCGTATTCCGCGGCCCCGATAACCGCTGGTAATAACAGTTTTGAGATTTGGAATTTCGGTCACTTTAGTGGCACATTTAACGAGATTTCTGCTGGATTGTTTGCTCACACTGCCACAGCTTTTGGCACAGGCTTAACTCTCAAGGGAACGCCCGCCTGTACTGGTGACGGAGATCGTTTACTTTATACTACGCCATCGGCATCTGCTAACGCTAACTTAACTGTCGATATGACCTCAGCCATCTCTATTGCTTCGGGTGTTGCTGTATTCTTCGGTGCAACTGGCCCAGAAGCTACCGGTAAGGCCGCCACAATGACTACCAACCCCTGCTATACTAACTATTTAACAACTCAGCTTCAAACAAGCGCTGCGGCCGCTGCTGGCGATACTGCAACGGTTACTTTAACGCTACAATATAACGAGAACTAAAATGCAAGCATTTAACCCCAAAACCCAACAACTCGAAGACGTGGTTTGGTCAGTCGATAGAGACAACGAAATCGTCTGTACGTTCGCTGACGATCACTTTTTGAAGTTTCCGGCCGGTACCACTAAGGCGGAGCTAAAAGAGCTCCTAGCGGCTCACAAGGTGGCTAATAAAGGTCAAGAAATCATCACCCCAGAGATGGAAGAGAAGGCCGCTGCTCAGCGCACCGCGGCGGAAGAATTAACTGCTGAACTTAACGGCAATACAATGCCACAGGAAGACAAAACCGATGTCCCTGACTACCACCCAGTTTAAACGCGAACCACTGAGATGGTTGTTTACGGCCGCCTTTAGGGACGGCTCTACTATCATACAAACTGAAGAGGATAAGTGCTTAACGCGTAATGATGGCACTGGAAGCGCCTTTACCGATGTTCTAGCCCGTAAAGACGAGCTCGTTGCTTTTGCTTTAAACCATGTCAATGGCAAGGAAACGGTTGCGGTTGATCTGATATCGGGCAATTTCGTGGTCAATGGCACGCCGATCACTTCCCATAATCAGTATTTTGATCCTGAAAAATATCCACTCGAATTGATCTACTTCAGAGAAACTAGGGCAGAAGAGACTAGAAACAAGGACAATGTCACAGTTGCTACCCGGCATTTTGTTAATCGCTACTTTATTGGCTGGAAAACTCTAGTGAATGGCCAAAAAAAGGAAGTCACCCTAGCCGTAGGGTAATAAAAAATGGCAATTATTAACTTTATTGGTTTAGAGACAGGAAATCTTAACGAATTTGCCTCGGGCTTCGGAACCTCGGCTATTGATTCCACTATCAAACATACTGGAGCCTATTCAGTAAGGTTCAATCCCGCTTCTGGTACAGGTGGTTCTGCTTCCATAAAAGGAGTTGTTAATACTACTTTAGCTCACGATTATTTCAGTGCCGCTACTCTGTACGTCGGATTTTGGCTTTATGTTGCCGCACGTCCGTCTTCTGGCAATAGGGTATTACTTTGGGTTGGTGACGCTAGTGGAAATGTCAAGGGTCTTCTGACATTAGATACTAGCGGAACGATCTCGCTACTTGATTCTGGCTTCACTAGCAGGGTAACGTCATCGGCTGTTTCAACTGGTGCATGGCATCACATCGGTATGAAATGCGGCAAAGGTGCCAGTGGAGCGTATGAGTTACTGATTGACGGCACTAGCATTGGTTCTGGCACGGCTAATATGGGAGCAAATAATGCCGGTGAGATCTC
>Ga0172381_10002196_pt1 | contig 21915 bp, 32 predicted proteins | sample Leawel6488metaG_FD_119754 | JGI IMG/M metagenome (GOLD analysis project Ga0172381, IMG submission 119754) | Leachate microbial communities from a municipal landfill in Southern Ontario, Canada - Leachate well 64-88 metaG | ecosystem: Engineered > Solid waste > Landfill > Unclassified | place...
ACTGAAATGTACAAATATACCCGATACTTATCTTCTGTTTCTAACAAAAGACCATTTCCATTTAGTGATGTTGAAAGAATAAGCAAGTTTGAGAAATAAAAGTTAGACTTCTCGTGGGGGCGTTTATCCTTAGGATTAAATCTCCTACATAAACCGAATAACTATGAGCTAATTTGGTTATGTGCTCCGACTGGAGCGTATTGCTATTTGGTTGAGTTCTCCGAAGGAGCATTTATCTAAATTTCGGTTTATGGTTCTACGACCAAAATTTATATACTAGCATTTGGTTTAATTTTTATGACAGATAATAACCCAAAAACTAAGATAAATCAAATACACCATTATCCTAAGACAATAAAGTGCTATCTAAACAAGCTTTCCAAAAGAAAAGATAACAATGCTAAAAAGATACTCGAACTCCATAATGAAAATGTTATCAATGGACTTGCAGAAGCTACTCAAACAAAATACTTGGGCAGGTTATTAACTATTTCTACATGGACAAATAAAGATTTTGACAAATTAACCAAAGAAGATTTAATTGAGATTATAGGAAAAAACCTTACACCAAATAGGTATAGTGAATCTTCAGCTAAAACTATGAGGGTTGTGATAAAAAGATTTTTTCAATGGTTAAAAGGATGTAATCGGAGAGAATATCCATTAGAAGTTAGTTGGATTAGAACAACAGGCAACAAAAATCTAAAGAAGCATAAAAATCCAGAGGATATGCTTAATGACGATGATATTGGTAAGATGGTTAATGCTGTTCAACATCCAAGAAATAAAGCATTTATTATAACTCTCGCAGAAAGTGGTTGTAGAATAGGAGAAATTCTAACACTGACTATTAAGAAGATTTGTTTTGATGACAAAGGAGCATATTTTTTAGTAGATGGAAAAACAGGAACTCGCAGAGTTAGAGTTGTTAATTCAACGCCTTATCTACATGCTTGGTTAAGTGTGCATCCAAACAAAGATGACCCAGATGCTCCTCTGTGGGTCAATATTGGAACCACACAAAATATAGGTGATACAAATGGAAGAAATTATTAATAATAATCATAAAATGAAATGGAATTATAGTATGAGCTATGCGGCTGCTCGAAAATTGTTACAAGTTGCTGGCAGGAAGGCAGGAATTACTAAACCAATTAACCCGCATAACTTTCGACATTCAAGGGCGACTAAGTTATGTTCTTTAGGTATCTCTGGCAACATACTCAATGAAGTTTTCGGTTGGACACAAGCCAGTAGGTCAGTAGCTACTTACTTACATCTAAGTGGAAAACAAGTCGATGATACTTTGTTAAACAAAGCTTATGGAATGACAATAGAAGAGAATAATCCTCAACCTAAAATGTTTCCAATAAAATGTTTTAGTTGTGGTGAGTTGAATTCCCATGATGTTACAAGATGTAAAAGATGTAACACTCTTATAGGAAGTCCATCAAATGATGATTTAGAGGAACAAAAGAACACAACTCAATTATTAAAATTATTTGGAGAGATGATTGAAAAGAATGGTGATTTTAAAACTCAATTTATAGAAACTATGAAAAAAGAAATTGTTAGTGAGATACAATTATCCTATAAGAAGGAGAAAATAAAAAATGAAAGGAGGTAAGATAAAATGGAATCCAAAAAGAATGTAAAAAAGGTTGAACAAAAAGAAAAACTTCCACCTAGGAACAGATATAACCAACAGGTGCGTGACGAAGTTGTTTCTTTAGCAAAAGAAGGTTTAACATTAACTCAAATATTAGCAAAAGTTCAACCTAGGAAAAGAGCTATTTTAAGGTATCTTAAGAAAGCGAACATTGAAATTCCACGAGACTAATTATTTTTTTTGGAAATTCTTTCTTTTTCTAGTTCTTTAATAATCAATTTTAAATATTTCCTAAATGTCTTTCTTTGATTAGCAGTTTTTCTATATTTAATTTTTTTAATAAAATTTCTAAATTCCATAAAGCTATACTTTATTTTCTTTAGTCTTTTTAACTGAGGGTCTGAAAATGTTTCATCGCCATAAATCATTTGTATTGTTATTTGGTCAAATAACTGGTAAATTGTGCCTATTTTTCTAAAATTATGGATTGATTTTTGATGGTCTGTTAAATATAATCTTATTAATTTTTGAAGATATTTATTTTCAGTGTAGTCTTCAATTTCTCTTTTAGAAAATTCTATTTTTTGTTCTTTTATTAAGTAGATTAAATATTGTTTATTTAAACCTAACCAGTTTATTGAAACTTCTTTTCTGTTTCTAAAGAGTTTTTTATTTTTTGTTCGTCTTATACATCCAATTTGTTCAAGTTCATTTAAATTTTCACTAACCGTAGAAATTTCTTTTTTGACTCGGTCTGCTAGCTCTTGAATAGATGGACTTTCACCACCTATTTCAACTAAAATTTTAGTATAATTTTCGTTTTCTAATGGGGGGAGTTTTATTTTAACCATCCTTATTCGTATTCGCTGAACTATATAAACCTTTTGTTAAATTTCGGCTTATGGTTTCATTAAAAACAATTTAAAACATCAAATCCATAGAATAAGCATGGAAGAACAAGAATTAAGGTTAACGGTTGGGCTTTGCAGACTGGATGCATTAGACTTACTTATTGATGAGTATGCAGGCAAGGGTAGAGCAAAGATGGTTCAAAGATTATTAGAGCTAAAACATCAATTAGTGGAAAAATTGGGGTTAAATAGGTCGCTACAAGCCCAATATGAACTCCAAAATCCTACCTCTAAGGGTAAACTACTGGGGGCTGATTCACACATCACAAATCATAATAAAGGAGGACTAAACTAAAATGGAAAAACCAAAATTCGATGAGAGAGCAGTAAAGATTGCTAAGGAAATCTTATCTAGAGAACTATATGCCAAGAATAATCGTGTTCCAAACTGGTATTTAGATGGGTATTACTGCGCAATTTGTGATTTTCTCCTAAGATATTCTGGCGAAGATGTGAAAGCTAAGGATCTAGATGCACTATATGACAAAGAATCTAAATTTAAGGAGGTTAAAAAATGAAATCCAAAACCATACATCACGAAGAAATCCAAAACTATATTTGGAATAGGAAAGGCAAACCCTTTTCATTTGGAGAAATGAAAAAGAAAATTCATGGGTATACATGGTTCGGTGGAGCTAAGTATAAACGTTGGATTAAAGCCAAGTATGGACTTAAGGAATTTAAGGAAAAAGGAAAAGTGATGCTGCAGAAGATTCCAAAGGAAGAATTGGAAACTATGGAGTAATCCCCAATTTATTTTATTTTTTTTATTTTATTTTTTACTTTAATTAAATCAAAATCACAAAAACAATGAAAAACAATCAAAAAACCAATGAAATAATGTCTATTTTGTCGATGGATGTCGAACAGACTAAATCGACAAAAGGATACATAATCGACAAAAGAGTGTATAACGATAGTGGAATACACTCTTTGTTATGTAATAGACATTTTGTCCATTTTGATAGTTATATAGGGGGTATGGACAAAAGACAAAAATTTTGGAGAGAAAAATGAAAGTATACATACCAAAACAACTAATTGAAATAGAACATACACGTTTTATAGTATTAGAGGGTAAAAGACCATTATCTACTGCCTGGACTTTAAATCCCCAATATTATGAACAACAAGAGGATGGTAGTTGGAAACATAAAGTAGGTGGGGAGTTCTATAAGGTTAAGGGAGAGGTATACTATGGAGATGTAACTAATTACTCCTATAATGATGAGGAATTACAAAAAAGTATAGATAGCGAATGGAATATAGGGTTTTTAACAGGTTCTGGCGAAGTTGAAGTTTTAGATATTGATAAGAAGGAGTTGAAAGAGTGGGCTGTAAAGAACCTACCTCCTACATTTATTATTAAAACAGGTGGAGATGAGGAACATGAACATTGGTATTATAGAAGGAAAGGAGAAAATCAAAAAATCTTATTTGAAAAAGAAGGAGTTCATTTTGGAGAGTGGATGGCTGCAGGACAACAAGTTGTTTTATGTGGCTCTGAACACCCAAAAACCAAAAAATCTTATACTATCCTTAATGACATACCAATCGCAGAAATAACAGAAGAGCATATTGAACTCCTAAAAGAAGAATTTACAGATAGAGGAAGAACATTTACAATTCAATCGCCAGATTGGAGTAAGTATAAGGATTTGAGTAATATCAAAATAGAATCATTACTCCCTTATCTCAAAGAACTTAAGAAATATGGTGTTGAGTTTTATGGTTCTCATCCAACACACGGCTCAACTACCGGCATGAATTTTTTTATTAATATTCCAAAAAATCTATGGCATTGTTTTAGGCATGATAGTGGTGGAGATGCTTTAGCATTAATTTCTATTTTAGAAGGTATATGCAATTGTGAAGACTTTAGGAAGGATGGTAAAAAACTTAGAGGAGAGAGCTTTAAAAAAACAATAGAAATTGCAAAAACTAAGTATCATTTTGATATAAAGAGTAAGGAATACACCGAAGTAAAAACACTTAGACCATCATTTGAAATTAAAGTTATTTCGGCTAAAGAACTATCTAATATGGATATTCCTGTGCCTAGCTGGATTATAGAAAATCTAGTGCCAGAAGAAGGGCTTGTTATCGTTGCAGGTAAAACAGCATCTATGAAATCGTTCTTATCAACCACTATGGGAATATGTAGCAACTATGGGAAAGATTTTTTGGGCAAGTTTAAAACAACTAAAGGAATATGGCTTTATTTTGACGAGGAGAACCCATTAAGATTAACAAAAGATAGGAATGAAAAAATAATGGAAGGATTAGAAGTTGAAGCCCCTGAAGACTTTAAGTATGTGTGTCATAGTGGAATAAAGTTAGATAATGAGGAACACTTACAAGTGTTAGAAGAAATAATTGATAGGTATAAACCTTCGGTGGTGGTGTTTGATTCTTTAGTAAGATTTTTAGACCATACGGACGAGAATAACGCTGGAGAGATAAGTAATATATTCACTAAGCTAAGAAGACTTACTTCTATTTACAAAACAACTTTCTTAATAATCCACCACATGAGAAAAAGCTCTAAAGAAAAAGGCCATGAAGACCAAGACGAAGGTGTTAGAGGAAGCACAGATATAGTTAATGCTGTTGATTGTTTGCTATTAATTTCTAGAAAAGATAAGTCCTCTCCTTTTATTAATGTTAAGCAAGAGAAAAATAGGTTTGACAAAGAAATAGAACCATTTGTTATTTTAATAAAACAAAACGAAGATAATAAAGGCGTTTCATTTGAGATAGCTGCAAACACAGAACAAGAATTAAGCATAGCAGATAAGGCTGCTAATGAAATTCTAACTTGGCTTAGGGAAGAAAAGGAGTGGGAAGATAAAAACAATAAGGTATTCAAAACAGCAGAAATAATCGAGAGGTTTAGTGGAGTATTCAATAAGAAATTTGATAGGAATAGAAAAATAATCAATGAAGCGCTAACCATACTTAATGTAAGAGAAAGAATAAAGAGAACTGAAAGCAAGGGCTACTACATCTTTGTTGATATGATTGAATTTGATATTAAAGAAGTTAAGGATGAGGAGGATGACGAAGATGGAAGTTAAGGTTGTTTTATCTTATGTTGGAAAGAGGGTAAGAATTGTTTTAAAGAATAATTATAATTACACTGCAGTTATTCCATCTAAAGAAAATTGGGGTGCTACCCAATCCTTTCCTATTAAAGATAAATTTGGAGAGAATGTGGATATTGATTGTAGCTATATCGCAATTATTAATCTCCTAAGTGACAATCATTGGAGGAAAGATGAGTAGTTTTGTTGAGTGTTTAAAGGAACCTATTATCTCTAACATCTTAATAGGTGTTGTTCTATATGTTGGATTCTCTTTAGTTCTTATCATAGTTCTTATCTCTATCATTTTCAAAATGTTAAATAAAAATAAGGAGGTTGTAAATGGAACCACAAAAGATTGAAATAACTGGAATAATAAAGGAGAAGCCATACAGAAAAAGGAGAACTCCAGATTCAGACTACGAATTATGCTCTTTCAATGTAGAATGTTCGTTTATTGAAAAGATATACTGCTCATATTTTCTTCCGAGCATAAGACAAGGATGGAAAGTTAAGATTATAGGTGTTAGAAGTGAGAAAAGTAAAACTATCTACGCGGAGAGTGTAGAAGTTATCAAAGATGAGCCCCCTAAACAAAATGGTGAACAATTAAAATTAGAGGGGTTTGAAAAATGAAAGCGGGAATATACGCCAGAGTATCAACTAAGATTCAAGATGTGGACAAGCAAGTAGATGAACTAATAGACTACTGCAAAAGAAACAATTACGAATATGAGTTATATGTTGACAAAGGAATTAGTGGTGCTAAAGATTCACGCCCAGAGTTTAATAGGTTAATGGAAGCTGTTAGACTAAAGAAAATTGATTTAGTCGTTATTTATAAAATTGATAGGTTAAGCAGAAGCATACAGCACTTCCTACACATCATTAATGAATTACAAATTAAAGGTGTTGGATTAGTGTCTATCACTCAACCAATTGATACAACCTCTGCTAGTGGAAAACTCTTAATGCAGATTATAGCAGCATTTGCAGAATTTGAACGAGAGATGATTCGTGAAAGAGTTAAGTTTGGGAAAGATAGGAGTAAGAAGAAACAAGGAAGGAAGAAAAAGAAAATAGATATTGATTTTATCATAGAACTAAACAAACAAGGATTATCAACTTATAAGATAGCAGAGGAGTATAATAAAAAACATAAACCTTACATATCACATCAAAGTGTGTTTAATGTATTAAAAAATGGAAAAAGAAAAGATAGTTAATGCGCTAAAAAATATATGTGAAGGTATTAATTTTAAAGATAATTGCGGAATAATTAGTCATCCTCTAACTTCGCATATAGATGTTATAAAAGAAGGGAAGATGTTAACTTTAAACAAGAATAATATTAAAGATTATATTAATTGGAAATGCAATGAAATTAAAGAAGAAGCAAAAGATATTGATGATATTTTTATGCAAGTGAACAAACCTTACAGACTTACTTTTTTGTATCTTATTAAGGATTTTCTCACTGAAGAAGAATTTAATAGCATGATGAAAGATTGCTGGGTAATGACCGAATATCCTAATCAAGAAGGTATGGGGATTTTATTAAAACTATTTGATAAATCAAAAAAGGAACTTCTTATGACAAAAGAAGAGTTAGACAAATTCAATTCACTACCTCAAGTGATTATTATTTATAGGGGATTGCAGGATAAGAAGGCGAAGATTAGAGCATTAAGTTGGACACTATCCAAAGATAAGGCTATGTGGTTTGCTAGCAGGTGGAAAAATAAGAACAATGTATATCAAGCAGACATAAACAAAGAAGATGTCTTTATGTATACTAATGATAGAAACGAAGATGAAGTTGTTATTAATCCAACTAAACTTAATAATATCAAGGAGTGCGTAGAGTTATAATCTTATAAAAAAATACTTCCCACATCCAACTCTTAGTTTTCTTTATAGAACATTGTTATAAAGTTTTGTTTAAATTATTTTATACTTCCTAAGCAAATTATAATACTCATTAGGACGTGTGTTCAATATGAGCTAGGCAGCCCACAAAAAGTCATTTCATTTATATTAGCAGAACAAACTAGTGGTTTTATTATGAGTATATCATAATAAGCGTTTTATAGGATACTCATCAAGACAACCTTTATATTCTTTAATTGAGTAGCTTTGTTATAAAATAAATCAAAATAGCGACTATAAACAAAAAATGTCAACAAGAGCATATTACAAAAAACAAGTTTATTATGGAGAAGATTTCGCAAAAGAGATGGAATTGTTTGAGAGAAACATAGTCCTAGATGATAAGAGATTTAAGAACTTAAAACAAAAATATAGGTTTAGTGCTGTGATTAGAAAATGGATTAAAAATTATAATGTTGCCTTTGCTAAAGAGAATTTAGATGGGATAAAAATATAAATTAGTTATGATTTTCTTTATTATGAAAATTATTATAACAATTAAAGATAAGAAAGATGTTGATTCTACTGTTGACAAAGTTTTAGATATTGGGAGTATGTTGGAGAAGAAGTTTAGAGGTTTTAAGATGGGAAGATGTAGGTGTTTGAGGGATGGGACTACTTTGGTGATGGAGAGGTGAAGATGATAACTTCACTTAAGAAAGATTTTAAACACCCATTTCCTTATATTTTTATGAAAAATAGACTAATTTGGATTATCCCAATCTTGATATTAGTTTTGATTTTGATTGGTATATTGATTTATACGAATAAATCAACAAATCCTACAACAAACTATAATAAATTATTTGAAGCCAAAATAGGTAATGAACTTATTTTTAATAATAGTGATGTAATATATGTGGGTAAAACTGATGAGGAAGTTAAAATAGACCAATGTAATCAAGGAGCAACTGAACAAACATGCGAATTTCATATTTTTGTTAAGATTAATCCAATAGCAAGTAAACGATTTGCAGAAATAACTTCGAATATAGATACTAACCCTATACCTTCTTGTGTAGAAAGAGATTCTGATGGAAATTTAATTAAGTTATTTGTTTTAGAGAATCCTAATCTTGATTGTTTAGCAACGAAAGAGTTTTCTTTAAACAAGAAACTAGATTTTTATTTAAATGGGAAATTATTTAATTCACTTCTCATATCCGAAAAACTAAAAGGGATGGAAATAACTGAGGTTACTATTTTTGGGAGTGGAAATGGAACAACGATTGAAGAAGCATATAATTCAGCTAATGAAAATATGAAAAGTATTCAATTTTCTTTAGGTAATTAAAATGGAATTTCAAAGATTTAAACACAAAATATTAAATTGGTTAAATTATCTAAAGGATTATACTCACAATGTATTCTTTAAACTGGTTATTCTATTTCTAGTCAACTTTATTATGTTTGGATTATATTTTAAGAATTTTTTCAAATCGAATTTTCTGATATTTATAATTTTTTTAATTGTTGATTTATATTTGATAAGAAAGTTGCTTTATAAACGAGCAAGAATAACAAAAATATTTGTAATTTTGGTGGTAATGGGATTGTCTTTCCTAGTCGCCCAAAATTATTCTAATAATGTTTTTGAAAGTTTTGGGTTAAATTCTTTTATTAGCAGTTTTGGTGGATTAACAGACAAATTAGTTCTTAGTGAAACAAAAAGTATGCTCAAAAATACTGCCGAAAGTGGAAAACAAATAGTAGAATCAACTTCTAGCTCAGTTACACACTCCAAAGAGGATTCACAAAAAACCTTCGCATATATAAATCAACTACGACAAGAAAATGGGGTAAAAACAATTTTGTGGGATGATAAAATATATGAACTTGCAAAGTGGAAGGCAGAAGATATGACACAAAAGGGCTACTTTGATCATGTAGACCCTTCTAGAAAATGTGTTGGGAATTATGCTCGAAATTTTGGATTGAATTATGCTGCTGATTCATTTGCAGAAAACATCTTTGGATACAGCTCTCCTACATGGTTTAGTCAAAATGAAGCAGTGGACTCTTGGATGGAAAGTCGAGGTCATAGGTATAATCTTCTTTTCAATGGACATGTAAGAGGTGCAATAGCTTGTGATTCTAAAAACTGCGTATTTATAGGTCAAGGTGGGTCTGGTTGGGTTTGTGATACTGGAGAAGCAGGTCTTGCCTTTTGGGAAACTGCTGGAAAGCAGGCTGGAGAAAATTAGTTATGGTAAAAAAATTGAATGATTTAGAAATATTAAACCTTATACTAAAGAGTAAACAATTTTTAAATATGCCATTCGGGATTCATGGAAGGGCTCATGCATGTAGAGTTTTTGTATTTGCAAATACGCTTTCTAATTTAATAAAAGATAAATCAAAAATAGACACCACTGCAATTATAATTTCGTCTTTATTGCATGATTGTGGAAGGTCAAACGACGGCAAAGATATTTTTCATGGAGTTAACTCTTCTGAGAAAGCTATAAAATTTATTGAGGAAAATAATATCACCTGTAATAAAGAGTTAATTAAAGAATGTATTATAAGACATTGTCCACCACCAAACTATAAAAATAATAATCCTTCTATAGAATCTAAATTAATTGGGGATGCGGATAAACTAGATAGATTTAGATTCCATAAACAAAATTCACCTTGCAAAGACTATTTCCTTGAACTAAAAGAATCAAAATCTTTAATGGATATTTCTTCTCGTATAAATGGACATAAATGGAGATCATTTAAAAAATAATCGTTAATTTGAAAACGGAAATTGGGGATTATTCACTTCGGGGGTAGAAGTAAAAACATATCCTTCTGCTTCTGCACGAGGTCTAAGTTTATTAAATTCTGTTTCTTGGATAGATTCTTCTCTATTAATATAAGACCTCATAGATTCTATTTCATTAGATAGAGAAGGAGTATAACATCTATCATAGAACGAAGGATTATTATTATAAATCTCGATTATATTATTGAATGAATCAATTAGTAAGCTTGTTTTATCAACCCACTCATTCATTAAGTCTACTTGTTTATCTATATTTGAAGTGTTGTAATAATCTGATTTTAAATTTTCATAATCTAATTTAGCCGAGGAAAACTCTTTTATGGCATTATCCGTTAGAGAAGATTGCGAGGGATAATCAGAACAATCTATATTTGAATTAGAATATGAGTCTTCAGAACTCCAACCATTTGATAAATCCATTTTAGTCGCTACAAAATATAATCCCAAAATTATGAATATCAATATAATAAACCCCAAACACATTAAAGCAATTCCTTGAAACTTTGAAATTAGATGATTGTTCTTGTAATAATCAGATACCTTAAAGGATAATTTCATTTTAACTCCTTCTTTACACATGCTCCATCTGAGGCGAGTAATTGTTTACATTTTCTACAATGAATATCTCCACTTGCTGCTCTAGTCCCGCATTTAGCACAATAATAAGCTACTCCTCTTTCGTCTTCATCTGCGAATTCATTGTCCTCTGTTATCTGTTGATTTTGTTGAGCTTGAGCTAAAGCTACTAAATTCATCCAATAAGCCATTTTATGTGTTGTTATTGTGCTTGCTTCTTTTTCGTAAGAAAGTTGATTAACTAAAAGTGGCTTAAGTTTATTATCTATTTGTATGTCTACTTTATTTATGCCTAGCATTTCCATTCTTTCACTTATGCTGGGATGTGTCGACCACCACGAACTTTCAGCAGATAAGACAAGATTAAATCCTTGCTTAATTGTCTTCTCAGAGTAAATTGGTTTTATGAATTCATATAAATTAACAATCTGTTTATCTTGTTGAAGAAAATGTAAGACATATCTTGGAACAACATCTTCAAATATATCGCTTATAATACAATATTTAATTAAAGTATTAGCAAATTTTTGTTGTCCAACAAGGTTAGAGGCAAAATTATCGGCTCTAAATTCTACACGACGACTATACCACAAACTAATTAAAGAAAAATACTTTGAAAAAAGCCAGAAAAAGAACCATGTTGGAATATAAATAAAAAATAAGTAACTAACCATATTTTGACGATTAATCTCCTTCTGTATTTCTATAAAATTTTGAATTCTATATGTCAAATATCCAAACACAGTATCCTTATTTGCAAAATGTCCATACTCGTGAGCAAGAATTGTAAATAAGTCTTCCTCATCCATAAATTTAATTGCTACCATCCCTATAATCACCTTCTTTCTAAAAAAACCGGATACAGCAACCCCACTTCCTTCAGTAATAACTATTTTATGTGGCTTTTTTTGACCTGTTTTTTTACAAATAGTGTCAATAATTCTATAAATTTTCTCTCCTTCTTTTTCACTTAATTGAGTTTCATATCCATCTTTATTTCTTCTAAATAGACCTATCCAAATACCTATCAAAATTGGCCAACCATAAAAAAGGAATACTAGTCCTGTTGTATAGATTATAAAAGCAATAGCAATAATAAAACAAAGAATTACTCCAAAACCAAAAGTAACCATAAATAAGGAATAATAGAACTCAAAATTAGAACTCCTATTATTTTGTTTTAGTTCAGTTTCCGTTTGTAATTTCATAGATTGAATATTAATGGATATTATATAAATATAACGACTTTAATTCTAAAGATAAAAGCAAAATCCTAAATAGTCTTATCCTAATGGTTTATTATGGTAAAAAATAAAGTTGGAGAATATTTTGTTCAAGAATTTGTAATTGGATTAGGATTACTTGGTGGAATGGGTGTAGACCCTGAAGGAGAAATTCTTAAAGCACTCAATCAAGCAATTGTTTCAATAAACCCCTCAATGAATTTTGGATGGATGATTATACTCTTTTCTATTTTAATAACAATTGGAGCTATAATCGGAGCTTTTGCAATGGGTGGATGGGTTGGAATAGTTGCTGTAGGATTAGCATTTATTGGGGGAATTTTTATTAATCATCAATTTGGTGTATGGTTGGTTGTAATAAGTATTTTGGTTGGTCTTGCTGCACCTAGCCTGAAAGATAGAAGTTAATTTAGATTCTAATTAATTAAACTCCTTCAAAAAATTTAACTGCAAAATTACAAAAATCTATAATTACATTTTTATCTAAATCAAACTCCTTTCGATTCCCTAAATAATTGTGGGTATCTGGGCTGATTTCTTTACCCTCTTTTAGCTCTTCATAAGTTATACATTTAATGTGTTTTTTTGAAACAACTATAAAATAGGCGTTTTCAAATGGATAATCTTTAGGCAAATCTTCTAGTGTAAAGGACTCACTAGTTCTAAATTTAACCTCTATAAAGAAGACATTTTTGTCTTTTTGAACTACAAAGTCAGGCATTCTTCGTATATTGGTTGCTACATCTCCTCGAACACCCTTTAATAGCTTCATTATTCCTGGAACCGTATTTTCCATTCCATACCTAAAAACATTATAATCTAAAGATAAAAAAAGCTCTTCAATTAAAGTTTCTGCAATTCTGCCTTTAATCATTCCTTCAGTAAAACGACTTTTATTTTCAGAAAGTCCTTCTGATTTTTTATCACCATTATCTTCTTTTTTACCATTAGTTATTTTTTGACAATCCCTACAAAGAACCCTATCATAATTTTCTAAAGAATATTCATAAACCTTTTCAGGTATATCCTTTTTACATTTTGAACAATAATATCCCATATTATAGGTTCTTTAAGGAACTATAAAAATGTTTAGAAATTACATATTCCAAAGGAGGGTTGAAAATTAATAATTATTAATAATATTTCTCGTCGGAACAACCTTTATATTCGTGCATCTTTTACTAAAATTATGATAACAGTTAAAAAACAAAAGGTTAGAAAGAAAGAAGTTGAAAAGGTGTTTAATTCTTTAAAGAAAAATGACTTGTTAGCTGATAGATTAGAATATGACAAAGAGGATTTACAACAATCTTATCCACAACTTAATGAGAAAGAAGCAAAACTATTATTTTTAAAGATTCAAAAATGGGTGTTCAATTCTGTTAAGAATAAGAAAAAGATAAGCTCCGAGTAATCTTTTTTGCCATAAAATATGTCCTAAGGTTGCTTTCTCCTTAGGACTTTAAATTTAGGTTTTTGAGTGGGTAGGTTGATATTAAACTTGATATCATGAGGAAAATGTTGGGGAGTTAATCCTTAGGATTAACTTATCGTGGGGGCGTTGAACCTAAAGGTTCATACTTGCAAAAGGCTTAAAAACTAGCTTCTGCTATATTTTCTATGGTGTTTAAAGAAAGTTTCCTTAAGATGAAAGAGAAGCTGTTGAATGACTCTTCTATATGCAAAGAAAACAGAAAACTATTCAGAGAATTCTTTGACTGGGAAGAGAATAAGCTAAAAAGAATTAATGGGTTAACTGCTCTTGATGAATCTACATATAAAACTCTCTGCACCTATGTAACAAAATTCAGGAATGTTAATAACTGGTTTGCTAATAAGCCCTGGGTGAATCTGGACAAAAAAGATATTAAGAAAGTTTATGATGATTTAGAAGATGGAAAGATAAAAAATAAAAACGGAGAGAGATATGGAGATCTTAAAAGTTATTATGGAAAAGTGTTCAGAAGCAAGCCATTTGACATGGCTGGAAAAACTCATCTTGTAAGAGAAGTGATGGAATTCTACAGAAGACCAAATAAAGAAGAAGTTAGATTTATTGAACTTGATACATTTAAGAAAATTACTGATATAATAATTTCTCCAGATCATAAAACACTTGCATGGCTTGCTTGGGATATTGGAGAAAATGTCAATACTCTTCTTCAGTTGAAAAAATCAGATTTCTTTAAACAGATAAATCCAACTACAAAAGAAGCAGAATATCTTGTTAACCTTCCTAAAGATAAATTAAAAAGAACAAGACAAACAAGAAGCGAGATAACTAATTTTAAAGAAACAGTTCAATTTCTAGGGATAACTCTAGAAAATTTAAAAGATGATGAATTAGTTTTCAAGTTTGAATACAGACAAGCAAAGAAGTTTCTTGATAGAGCAGTTGGAATAGCAAATGCAAAGTGCATTCCAAAAGGTCAGCTTGTGACCTGGAAAGACCTTAGAAGCAGCATGGCTTGTCATCTTCTTAAGAGTAGCTGGACACTTGATGAAGTCAATGCCAGGCTCGGACATCGCCCCAGCAGCAGAGAAATTGATAAGTATGTAAATTTCCTGGCAATTAATCGACACGATACAAAAAAGAAACTTTATGATAATGACTTGAGAAAAATGCAGGATGATTTAGAAGAAAGAAAGAAGAGGGAAACATTATACGACACAAGAATAAAGACTCAGCAAGAAGAGCTTAAAGAAATGGATGAAAAGCTAAAAGAGAATGAAAAGAAAACAAAAGAGCAAATGAAAGTTCTTGCAGAGCAAAACAAGAAAGTCATGGAAAAACTATTAAAGAAAATAAACCAAATGGAAAAGATGAAAGTTACAGAGAATTATTAACATGAAAGACAAAACAAAAAACAGCAAGGAAAAGAAAGAGAAGAAAGTAAAGAAGCCAATAACAGTAAAAGAAGAGCAAGATGAAATATTCTCTGGCTTAAAGAAAGACATCAAAGAATCCATAAATCAAATGGAGGATATTATTGATGAGAAAGATAAATAAATTCTTGGATTACCAATAAACTGCTCCGGTTTTTGCATCTACAACCACAAATGCTGTTGCTTGACTTGGAGTATAAATAGAAACACCTGGAGAACTTGGAGTATTATCATTATTAATTTGACTTACGTCAACGTCAGCATCAATACATCCTAAATGAATTGCATAAAAATCATCACAATTATCACATGTTTCTTCTAAAGGTGCTGTCCAACGAGAACTATCATAACCTCTTACGGCTTTATTATATAACTCTATTAAACTTTTATCACAATTTTTCATTTTATCATTCATTTCTTTGTTTTGGAAGTCAGTAAGCTTTGTGATATCCCAAAAACTATTCCATTGATTGCATTCAATTAAATTTTGAGAAACAGTTATTCTTGCAACAAAATATGCAGCATTACTCAAATCTAAGTATCTTGCTCCGCAATTTCTATTTTTTGCTAAAGTTTCCCATTCGCTAACTATATCTGTTCTAGATTTAAGCTTTTGAATTGCATCACTAGAAGAAGTAATTCTGCTACATTGACCACAATCTGAGGAGCATGAAGCACAATTTTCATTTACTTCACATTTTCCATTTCCACAACAATTATCTAAAGTATAAGAGGGTGCACATTGGTTATTTGAATCGCAAGAGTATTGTGAACAACCTTGTGTTTCATAACAATTCCCACAATCTGAGGAGCATGTGCACTTATTTTCCCCAGAATTACAAACATTATCCCCACAATATTCTCTTACTACATTTCCAGTCATAGAACCTTTAATGATAAAGAAACCGATTATGACCACTACAACAATTCCAATGATCCAATAAGTTTTTTTATCCATTTTTAATTACAAGCTGGACATGTTGCAGAACATGTAACATCATCTGGTCCAGGACAATCATTATTTATTATCATAGTAAAATAAGAATTACTGCCAGTTGAAATTGATCCAACACTTTTACTTCCACTTGTTGTTCCTCCACCACTTCCGACTAATCTACATGTGACTGAAACATCATTAGCATTAGCATTTCCAACATTTGAAACATAGCCCTCTACATTTGTTGAACAACCCTTACTTAATCCGAATTTTCCCTCAAAGTTTACACCAGAAATAGATAACTTTGGTTCTAATATATTTTTTATAACTGCTCCTGTTGGAAAATAAACTTTGTATGCTATAAATCCCCCTACAACAAGAACCAGTATAAGCAAAATTACAACCGCACTATTTCCGCCTTTCTTATTCATTAAAAAGTAATGATAACCTAGTTTTTAAAACTAATTGATATAGTTTTAGTCCAAGTCGGTAGTGAATTTTTTAGGTTCTCTTAATTTAAAATGGCTTATTTTTTACTACTCTAATTGAACCACTTTTTAAGACGATAAACTTATTAAGTTGGGACAGGTATGTTTTTTATGGAAAAGAAGGGAGTATTTGTTATAGCAGTGTTAGTCTTATCGTTATTCCTTGTTTCATCAATTCATGCGGAACAAGTTTCTAATAAAGTTCTTTGCGAATCTTCAGATGGAAAATGGATAAATGAAGAATGCCAATGTCCTTCAAATAGTGTTGGATTCAAGGAAGGTTTTGGATGTGATTATAAATCTTCATATTATAACCAAGAACCAGTAGATTCAAAAAATTCAGCTAATCAAATATTACTTATCGCTTTAATTGGGGGAATTGTTTTATTAATAATTCTAATTATTTTAATAAAAATTTTAAAAAAGAATAAAAATGGAAAAAAGTAGGATTTTATTTTTAGTGCAGGTAATCTCTATTTTATTTTTAATAACTCTTGTAACTGCCCAGGAAACAAATGATACCCTATTTACAGATAATTCAACAATTCCTGCAGAGGATAATATATCTCTCGAAAGAGAAGCTTATGTTCCTTTAATCCAAAGACTTGGGATTCCTCCAGAGGAAGAGATCTCTCAAATTTCTACTAAAAGTATGAGGATTCAAGATACTATTAATGAAAAAGATATTCCATCACCAAAGATATCTAATGCCAATCTTATCAATATCCTAGATAAAAAAGAATTTAAAGATTATGTTGAACAAAATGATGAACAGCTTCCAGTTATAATCATTCTTTCAAAACAAAATTTTAGTGAGACTAGCAAAAAGTTTAAGGAAGAGTATAAACCAACAATTGAATCAAAGCTAAAACAATTAGAAGAATCAGAGTCTCAAATTCAAACAAGTTCTTCTAGTACTAAAACTTCTCAACAAATCTCAGACTACAGAGAAATTGCTACAGCGATAGATCAAGATATGGACAATATGAGAAAAGAGATTATAGAAGAGCAAAAGAAAGAAATATCTTCAGAGCAAGATAAAGTTAAAAAATATGTGGAAGAATGTGGAGGAATAGTTACTGGTGATTTGACTGTTATAAATTCTGTTTTTGCAAAGATTAATCTTTCATGTATAGAAATTTTATCTCAAAAAGAAGAGATAATAGCAATTTATGAAGATGAAAAAGTGGATATGAAATTAAATAATGCTGCTTGTACAATCGGAGCTTCATCATGGTACAATGCTGGTTATGATGGGGGAATTTGGGATGTTGCAATTGTAGATACTGGCATTGATGGAACCCATCCTAAGTTAACAGTTGACTATGCAAAAGTTTTTCATGATTCAGGAAGATACGATCCTTATTATGATGATGACTATACAACTACTAATGACTTGAATGGGCATGGTACTCATGTTGCAGGAATAGTAGCAAGCCAGGACTCAACATACAAAGGAATCGGATATGGATTAGATGCACTCATTAATGTAAAAGCTGGATGGAATCCTGGAAGTATGTATAACAGCGATATGATGGCAGGAGTAGAATGGGCAATAAATACTGCTGGAGCAGATGTAATAAGTTATAGTTATGGAAGTTCTTATTCCCAAATATCAGATTGTGCATCATGCAGATTCTTTGATGCAGTTGTTGATGACTTAGGGATAGTTGTTTCTATTTCTGCAGGCAATTCTGGACCAACTAGTCCTAGTGTAGGATCTCCTGCAATTGCGTATAATGTTTTTAGTGTTGCTGCATTAGATGATAAAAATAATTGCAACTCTAATGATGATGAGATTGCAAGTTACAGTAGTAGAGGACCAACTTATGATGGAAGAGTTAAACCAGATATAACTGCTCCAGGTCACAAGATAAGATCAACTAATGCATTTTGGGAAGGAATTCCATTGTGGCCTTCTGCTAATGGATGTGATTGGGGATCTTTAACAAAGGGTTGGGATTTTGTGGATAATTGTGGAACTAGTATGGCTGCTCCAGTTGTTTCTGGAGCGATCCCGTTAGTCTTAGACTACAAAGGATATAGATGGGATCCAAAAGCAATCAGAGCATTATTTTTTAACACTGCAAAAAACACTGGAACCTTTTCTTCCAAGGATACATATGGTTATGGAGTTTTAGATTTATCTCGTGCTTATACTTACAAAGATAATGTAGTTTTAGACTATGTTCAAGAAGGAAAATATAAATTTTATAAAAAGAATAATTATAATTCTGGTGAAAGAGCAACACTTGTGTGGAATAGACATGTTACTTATAATAACGCAAATTATCCTACAGAGTACTATACTTTAAACGATTTAGATTTACAAATCTATGATCAATCTGGAAATTTAATTGCTTATTCAAATAGCGGGCAAAACAATGTTGAACAAGCAGTTCAATCAATAAGTAATTATGGTCCTGTTTATATTAAAGTAAAGGGATATACTCTTGATTTTAGTCATAATTCTGATTATGAAGATTTTGCATTAGCTACTGAAGGGAGTATTACCTCGCTAAATGGACCTTCAATCTCTTTCTATGCAGATGTTCCATATTACTATGAAGAAAAAAATCTTCCATTTAATATAACTGCTACTTTAACAAATTATGGAGATATAGCTTTAGATAATGTACAGGTTAGATTAAACATTCCTAGTGGATTATCGGTTTATAATGGATATGAGACTCAGTTTATCGGGAAAGTTGATCCTGCCCAAACAAAATTAGTAACTTGGCAAGTAACTTCTACAGGAGCAGGATATTATGATGGAATTAATTTAGAGTATGAGGGATATTTCTTTGGAGAGTATGATAGTGGTAATACCTGGGATTATTCGATTAATATCAATGAATGTACTCCTTATTGGACTTTAAATTATACTCAAGGTGAATGTATTGATGGAAAAAGAACAATGAGTTATTATGATCTCTATGAATGTGGAGATGATTCAACAAAACCAGAAGATATTGTCTATGATTGTTCAATGGAAATATTTTCACCGCAACAAAGAGTGTATAATAATAATAGAATAAATTTAGAGGTAAGTTCTTATAAAAATTGTGATCTGGCTTATTCTGACTACAACCTTGACTTTTTAGAATATATAAAAAGCGAAGGAAATTATGATATTCCTACAGGCAAAAGACCAACTACATTATGCAGAGATTGTAATATATACAATAGGTCTAAAACGTTTAGTGATGGTTTCCATTATATCTATACTCAATGCTTAAATGAACCTGGGATTAACAAAAGCGAAATTTTCTTAATTGATGACACAAAACCAAGAATCTCTTCTAGTTATCCTAAGAGAAATGAGTTTACAAACGGATCTAATTTTAGAATCAAATATACAGAGGACTATCCAGTTGCATTTTTATTAAATGTCTCTTCATTAACTGAATATAAATATGGAGAGTTTTATGAACCCAACGCTAACAATACTTGTCCTGCTGGAAGAAATAAAGAATGCTCCTTTGACATTAATCTAAATTCTTTTAATAATCAAGAAGTAGAATACACCTTTTTAGTTCAAGATATTGCAGAACAAGCTGTTCAATCAAAACCAGTAAAAATAAAAGTGGATACAACCCCTCCGAAACTAAACAATCCAAGTAATTTCTGGGAACAGGATGGGAGATATATTAAATTTAAATTTGATGTAACTGAAATTAATTTTGATGAAATAACTTATATTGATAATAAGGACAGCAGACCTAGAGAGATAAGATTATGTTCGAGATTAAGATATGAGATGTGTGAATCTAAAAAAAGTTTCATGAGGGGCAATCATAATTTAACAATAACTATTAAAGACAAAGCAGGAAACAGCGACACAGAAACAGTAAGCTTTACAATAGTATAAATCACCACAAACTATATTCTGGTTCTTTCTCATCTTTACTATTATCTTCTTCCTGTTCTTCAATCTCTTCTCTATCTTCAACACCCTCAATTTTATGAACTCTATATCTTGGCTGCAAGCTCTCTAAAATTGGATAAGGTCCTTGAGCATGATCTGCTCTATCTATTTTCTTTTGAAGATTCTGCATCTCATCCCAGTTAGATTCTGTTTTTGATTCCTGATATTCAAATTTAGCCCTGCAATATTCATCTTCTAGATTCAGCTTCCTTTTATTTTTATAAACTCCTGCTTTAACTTGCTTGAAATAACCTTCAGAATCCACAATAAAATGTATAAAACTCCTAAACCCTTTTCTTCCTTTCATCCAGTAAATAACAGAATACTCTCCTTCTCCAAACTCCTCAAGAACAAGTTTAACAAATTGAGCATCTGTTTTAATAGGACCACCACCAATTTCAAAGAATAACTCTCGAGATCTCCAATAATCAACCTTGCATTTTAATTTCCAGTCACTTCTAAACTCATGATTAATTTGTCTTCTAGATAGAACTTTTGTTTTCTTACGAACTACTAGCAGGATTGGCTTGGACATTTGAAGGGTATCTTGAATTTAATTTCATTCTCCTAATCCTTCTCCTGCTTCTTACAAAAAAGTAATAAATATCTATAAAATATCTAGTTATCTGAACTTTATAAATATTCCCATCAGCGACGGAAAAATGACATAAAAAGTGTAATAAGAAGTGTGATAAGTTATATTACATATTTCAGTTAAAGATGTCCATTTTTACTCAAAAAGTTATGCATACAACTTTTGTTTTTATGGTAGTAGCATACAAAAAAGTGCCATTTTCAGATACATATATGAATTAAATGGGATTTGGGGTAGGACTAACTCAAAGATTAACTTCTTCTAGTAAGAATAACTTTTTATATGAGGAATTGATTAGTTAAACATGTCAAATATATCCGAAAGAGAAACAAGAGAACAGCTAATTGATAAGCAGCTAAAAGCTGTTGGCTGGCTCAAAAGTTACATCAAGGAAGAAGTAAACTCGGTTAGATCCAAGTTTAAAATTAAAGAGTATATTCTTTCTCAAGGTCAAGGAGATGACTCTGGAAGATTTATAGATTATTTATTATTGGCAGAAGATAATTCTCCTATTGCACTAATAGAAGCTAAGAAGTTTTCAGTTTCAGAAGACAAAGGAAGAGCCCAAGCTAGAACATACTTAAAAGATATTGAAAACCAGATGGGCAGAAAGAAGGCGGCGCGTTTCGGGCCCAGGATAATTGATTTAGATATCCTGCTTTACGCGGATAAATTTATGCACAGTAAGAAATTGGTTATTCCGCACCCAAGGATGTTTACGCGGGATTTTGTAATTAAACCATTGATGGAGGTTTTATGAGATTTGTCCCGGACCTTAAAAAATTAAGCGCTTTAACAGCGAGGATTAAAAGGCTTAAGATGCGCATAGGTTTTGTACCCACGATGGGCGCTTTACACGCCGGGCATTTTAGCCTGATTAACAAGGCGCGTAAGGAAAATGATATAGTAATAGTAAGTATTTTTGTTAATCCTGCTCAATTCAGCAAGGGTGAGGA
>Ga0172381_10002197_pt1 | contig 21912 bp, 29 predicted proteins | sample Leawel6488metaG_FD_119754 | JGI IMG/M metagenome (GOLD analysis project Ga0172381, IMG submission 119754) | Leachate microbial communities from a municipal landfill in Southern Ontario, Canada - Leachate well 64-88 metaG | ecosystem: Engineered > Solid waste > Landfill > Unclassified | place...
CCGCCGCCGTGATAACCAAGCTCGTATCCACCCCCGGTAGCCAGTTCTTCAGTAACGCCGCCGCCATCGTCCCCACATACCCTATGAGCGACATAAGGAACCGCTTGGAATGGGTCTTACCGTCTAGCATATTACCACCCCGACGATTTCTTGGGTGGCTTTTGGGCATAGGTCTGAAGGCCAACGCCGAATACACCAAGTGCGCTTAGGGGGATTGATTCGGGGTCTTCTTTATACAGGTCTATCATGTCGGAAATAATCATGGGGATGAATCGCTTGGCGACTTCGCTTCCAAGATTATACTTTTCCCCGGAAAATCCCTGTCCCTTTAACAGCCCAAGGGCGAAAGAAACGGCAGGTGCGGTTTTGTATTCCGCGAATCTTTGTAAGATATCAAGCCGAGTTAACGGCTTATATCCCTCTCCCAATGTCATCTTCTTCCCGGTGGTAGAACTTATAACTTCTCCGGTAATCAACTGTCCCGCAAGCCTAGCATACTGCGAGAACCCGCCCCATATATCAATGCGGGTATTGCCAATCTTAATCTTCCCGAAATCGGAACTCCTCCAATCCGTCCCTACCTTTGCCCCAGACAATTTCGCCAATCCCAATATGGTTGTCCCGGCCCCGGCAAAAGAGGCCAAGGTTTTTAGGGCCTCTATCCTGGCAAACTTATCCAGTTTAATATAGTATGCGGGATTGAGGGTTTGTAGCCTTGACGCCATGAGTCTGGGAGAAAAGAAGGTGGCGTTCAGGAGCGGGGCGGCCCTTTCCATGGACGTTCCCAGTTTCCCTCGACCCGATGCGGTATTAACAACCGTGGCAATATCCCTGGCCAGCTTCGGGTCGCTACCAGGGCTTCTCCCCATGTCCTCTGCTTTTTTTATCAGATAATCAAAAACATCGGCCCGTAGTTTATTGGCGAATCCAGTATAGGCCCTAGTCGAACCCCTAACTATGCCCCCCAAGATGGGGATTTTCTCTGCGATGGGGGCCTGGAACGGTTCCTCTCGTCCCCTCAATTCTTTTCCAAGGTCTGTCAGGGCCAGCCTAGATTCTTGCATAAGCGGATAGTTTGGCCTTGATTTAATTTCAGCCATGGACGCCTTGAGTGCCTTCTCGCTGGCAAACCACTTGAACTGTTTGACGAATGACCTAGCGAACAAGGACGGGTGCCTAGCCGCCAACATAACGCCTTGCCTTAGACCGAACGAAAGGTCGAGCGATGCCATTAATGAACGCGGAACATTGGCGAGTTCCATTCCAAGGCCCTTCATTTTTTGAAACAGAGGGGCCTTCTCGACAATGGTATCTACAAATTCCTTGCCGAAAACATCGGACAATAATTTCAGTTCTCCGGGTTGTGGAACCCCACCGCCACGCTCTCCAAGTAGCTTCGCCAGCCCTTCCTTGGCCCTGATTTTATCAAATCCAGAAACAGCTTGGCTTCCTTCAATGTGCTTGAAGGCGGCATCTATGTTTTCCTGCGATATCTTATTGCGAATGGACTCAAACTCAACCTTATCCATCGGTCCCTTGAGTGCCTTGAGTTGAGCATGGAAACCGGCTTCTCCGGGTATCTGCTCACCGGCCTTCATGGCGGCCCCTAGCCGGTTACTGCGCTCGGCGCTGTATATGGCTTCCTGCTGACGGCGCAACGGTCTGGCCTCTTTAATAGCGGTCATAATGGTCTGAACGTGGTCGGGAACAATGGCTGTCTCCGGCGATGCAACTGCCGGGGCATACTTCCCGGTAGCCTTGGCGATGGTCGCTACGCCAGTAAGGTTAGTTTCTGGCGTAGCCTTAGCGCCACCCTTCCCCGCCATGTATTTATCATACATGGCCCGTTGAGCGGGAGACATTGATTCGGGGGTTACGGTCTTTAGGCCAAGGCCAAGGGGCGCGGCTTCTCCAATCCCCGCCACCTCATACCCGGCCTTGCCCGCCTTAGACTGTAGCTTTATCTCACCCGGCCCAGGCATAATATCTATCGCGTCCACGCCTACCAAGGGGCGTATCTTCCCCGTTCCCTTGTCCAACATAAAGAACTTGGTCGTCTTGGCGCGGGCGATAGCCTCTGGCGACCATCCCCCTTCTCCCGCATGGGCGGCCCCGCCAGCTAACCCGCCCAAGTATTGTATGTCGTCCTTACCCGGCTTGAGGCCAGCGTACTTGTATTCTGTGGTAGGCGCAACTTTGGCCGCAAGGTCGGGATATTCGGCCAGGACTTCTGGGGGAACGGGCTTGCCTTCGGAAAGGGCCTTCTTAATGATGTCCTGATGACGACCGATTTCTACAAAGGCCGGGATGCGGGCCACTCCTGCTTCTTGCGCCGCAACAATCCTTCTGCGATTAGAGGCCATGAGTTTTCCGGTATCGGCCCGTATCACAACGTCAATGGGCGGCGGCTCAATTCCGGCCTTCATCCATTCGATATACTTTTGCGTAGAGGTCATCCCAACTACGTGGTCCCTTGCCTGTCCCTCTAGGCTAAAGTCTATTTCCTTGGGGTCAATATACTGAAACTCATATATATGTGGATTTGTCTCGTAATGGTCTATCGCCATGTCACCGGGCTTGTATTTGTTTGGGGTGGGACCGGCCAGTTCGTTATTGGCAATACCAACGTGATGGTCCCGAACGAAATCTTTTTTCGTCATCTCCCACGGATGTTTCGCCGTGGCTACTGGCTCAACGGGTTCGACCTTCGGCGCGGCCTCGGGATACGGGACTATACGATTAGCCGCCTCAAGTTCACGCGCCCTCACGACATCATCCATGTATGCCCGGAGTTTATCGGGGAGTGCGGCACGCGCCATGTTCATCTCATTCTGCGCCGTGTCCGCGATGGCGTCCATGACGGCCCGCTCCTCCATGCTCATGTCAACGCGAGACTTGATAGGACCGGGGGCCTCTTTCTCTAGCCGCTTCGCCAACTTCTCCCTATCGCGCATCCAACCAGGGAACTCCTTGGGGTGCGCCTTCGCCAATTCAGCAAAGGCATCCGGCGGTTGCGCGGCCTTAAACATCTTTGTTGGCGCGGGGGGGGCTGGCATAGCAGGGGGAACTGGTAGCGCGGTATCCATCGTCCCGGCCCTACCGGCAGATTGTAGGTCTAGTCCCTCTTGGAGTAGCCCCTGCGGAACCGGGCGCGTAGATATGCCAACCCCTTCCGGGGTCATGCGGAACCCGGTTTGTGGTTCACCTATTTTAGAACCCACGTGAACTGGAAGTCCGGGGACGTTCATGCTGGCCGCTACGCCACTATTTGTTTCGTTGAATGTTTCTCCAAAAGCCTTAGCTAGTCCTGCATCGGACAGGAACCCGGCCTTCCATTGGGCCGCAAACTTGTGGATTCCCTTTCCAAGCCGCCCGCCCAGGACGGACAATACCGTATCCATGCCCCGTTCCCGCATGGCCGTAGCCGGGTCACGCGCCCACTCCTCCATGAGCTTTGGCACGAACGTGGCAAGGTCTATGGCCGGGGATATATCCTGGCGCAATTGCTCAAGGATTCCAACCGGAGTAGACGGAGAATCTCCTCCGGGTGGCGCATCGCCAGGAGCATTAAGGCCGGTAGCCCTGGCCGCCAATTTGGGGCCGATTGTCGCTAGGCCCCCGATCATACCCACTAATCCTTGAGGAAGGTTCTTGGCCGCAGTAACCAGGTTCTTCCCCGTCGTGGCTAGGTTATCGCCAGAAAACATTTGCTTTAGGTAGGGGACCGTTCCCCCCGCCTCATCAATGGTCTTGGAGCGATTGGTAGCCTGTCCGGTATCTCCCCACATTCCGACACGGGGCAACGTCCCCGCCGCTTCCATCCCGGCAAGTAATTCCTTCGCCTGTTCCCACTTTGATTTTGGCGCGGACGGAGGGACCACCAGCGGACCCCATTCATCCGTTTCGGATGATGCCGTGGCCCCCTGTGCCGGTGGGATTAACGGACCCCACTCGTCCTGTTGCGGAGACATATTACCTAACCTTATTCCACATATTTCCGTCCCATGACCACCACTCGCCCGTTCGCTTGTTCTGTTGGCGCGTTCCCCTTGGGGTTCCGGCGCGAGGGGTCGGAGGTGTAGCAACAGGCCCCTCGGCGGCGACATCCTTGGCGACGGACTCATTTAATCCCTTGGCAAACCCCTGATAATCGGAGCCACGGAAGAACTCCGGGTTCTTCTTGGCCTCACCAGTACCGGCAATCGCGGCCATCAGTTCCGCCCGTTGCTTATTGCTTAGTCTCTGGCCCAGGCCAACCGATTCCCCAATGGAAACCAGATGTTCTTTCATCCGGTTAAGATTATCCAATTCGTTCTTGGCCGCCATTAGTTCGGCTTCATAGAACTTCTTTTTTGGTTCCTTGGCTTTATCGTCTAGGCTTGCGTCGTTATCGACCTCTGCTAGTTGCCCCTCGGCCTTCCTCACCTTAGCATCTAGTTTCGTTATCTCTCCATCGTATTTACGGATAGCCAGATTAATACGCTTCTCGTCGCCAGCAACGTCGGCATCATAGGTCTTTAGTTCCTTGTCTCCGGCGACATCGGAGGATGCCGGGTCTGGCATACCCATCTCTATGGCATCGTATTGAGCCTGGGTAATGCGGCCCTCTTTAAGCGCCTTAGCGGCGGCCCCAGTTTGCTTATCATATGTCGTAGGTGAGGGGGTATTCTCGGTATCCTTGAATGGGGCGAATTTCTTTACCGCCTCCTCAAATGGCATACCGGAGTAGGTGGAATATGCCCTGGCCTGTTTGATAAAGTCCGGTTCATCTGGGGCCACCGGACGCAAAAGTTTCTCAATCTGCGCCCGCTTCAACTCATTCTCGATGGCTTGCTGTTGGGACTGTTGCTGGCGTAACATCTCCGCCTGTTGCATCTTTAGTTGGCGGTCCTCTTGTTCCTGCTTCGCCATCATGTAATTCTGTATGGTGGCGGCGATACCCCCAAAGTAATCTGGCTTAGAGGAGTAGGGGTTGTAGAATGGGTTTTGGTTTTGGCCGCCCCCCATATCAGGGAGGTAGCTCATTCCTCTGTAACTTGGCATGGCCGCCTCCTATTTGTAACCGGGAATCCAGTTATAATCTTGGTCGTAATATCCGGTGCCTGAAGTAGAGCCTCCAGAGGTGGAACTTTTACCGAACAGCTTTTCCAGCCACGGGAGAAGGGAACCGATGCCCCCCAAAAGGCTTGACGCCCCGGATTGGTCGTAGGTCTGCGGGATACCATTCTGCGCCGTCCCGCCCCATTGGTTCGCATACTGCGCGTAGGGGTTCACGTTACCCTGGTTGGCCGTCCCCTGTTGCTGTCCGTAGATAGCGTTGGACCCGGCATACATTGAGTTGGCGAGGTTGAGGGGAAGGTTCGCCTGGGCTTGGCCGAGGTCCGCCCCCATGCCGAGCAGGTTCTGTTGGCGCGTCCCCTGCTGTCCGCCGAGGTCGCCCATCATCCCCAACGCTTGCATCATCTGACCCTGCGCCGATTCGTTACCCGTAGTATATCGGCCAGCGTAGTTCTCGTAGGCGTTCTGCTTCGCGGCCTGATAGTTCTGTTGCGCCGTGATATCTGCCTGGGCTTGCATATTGGCAAGGTTCTCGGATTGCCGCTGAGTCTCGCGGACGAGGTTCGTTTGGAGGGGGGTCGAGTAGCGGACGCCCCCAACTCCGAACTGCTCCGCGAGGTCAGCCCCCCGCTCGTTCAAATATCTATCGCTTACCTTTTGGGCCGCATCATACAGGGCCTTCGTGTCAACCATCTCTGGCTCATAGGCCCCCATAACATCGTAACCCATCTTGCCCCAATCGCCGCCGGAGAGCATCTCCTGAAGCTGGCTCCACATCTCGGGCTGGCTATCATACTGGTCCTTGATACCAGTTTCGGCCCAATCCCATAGGCCGGGATAAGTAATCTTCTTGGATGTTGAGGCTGGGTTCTCGCTACCAGGGCCGCTTACGTCAGCCCCACCGCCGCCCGCCGTGGTCGGGTCCCATCCCGCGTCAACGAGAATCATCTCCCCGGTTTCGCTTAGTATCCACTTCTTCCCGGCAGGGGCCGCCTGTCCCTTATATGTTCCGGTCTGACCGCCATTAACCCCGGTGGGCGAGAAGTCCTCCGTATCCGCGATACCACCCGTCCCCTTGGCCTGGGCGATATAGGGGTTACTCTTTTTGCTTCCAGACCCCCAATCCAACTTGCTCATGTCAATCATGGCCGTCCCCTATCAAACCCCGCCCCAGGCGTTACCATGCTGTAATCCGGCCTGTAGGTTTCCGGTAGTCATCATCTGCCGCAACATACTTTGCCATCTTTCTTCTGGTGATGGGTCAAACGGACCTGACGGGATAGACATAATTGCTTGCTGTAACTGTGGGAGCATCGGCAGGATGCTACTAATACCCTGCTGGAATTGTCCCTGTTTGGCCGAGGTGTCAAACCCCTGCTTATTCTTCAAGAGGTTTTCACGTTCCACCCGTTCTGCCGTGTTGACGTTGTAGGTTTTATTATTCAGATAGTCCAGGCGAGACTGTGCGTTGGTGTCCCATTTATCTGGGGACCATTGATATCCCTGGCTACCGGGGGCCGTGGGGGGGGGCGAAGCAGGGGCCGACGCCGTGGTCCCGCCATCGACATTCTGCCCCATCGCGCCCTGCTGTGCCGTCCGTGGACCGTAACCAGATTTGTATGCCATCCCATATTGGCGCTGTGGAGATGATGTGCCGACGCCGCCGGGACTCCACCCGCCACCGCCACCACCCCATCCCCCCTGCGCGGACTGACCGCTCACGGCTTGTCCCGCCCTAACGTCGCGCCGCATCTGCGTATAGGGGTCAATAGAAGACTGCGGGGCAGAACCGCCATATCCGCCACGGTTGTACGGATTTGTGTAGGATGACCCGCCCTGTCCATAGTATGCTCCGCTAGATTTTTGCGGCATATAAGCGTAAGGATTGCTGTATGAGTTAGCCATGATTCACCTACCAGCGGAAAGCGTTAAGGTAAGGGTTGGAATTGATAGGGGCCGCCGCGCCACCGGAGTTTGGGTCCATGGAAAATTGTGGTCCGCTAATCGGGGCCTGACCGCCACCATAACCCATGGGAAGTGGACCGCTCATCGGGGCGTTCATCCCGCCACCGCCGCCAATCCCAAACCCACCGTAGGCCGGGTTAATCCCGCCGGGGCCGCTAATGGGGGCCGCCCCACCGCCGCCCTGCCCGACACCAACCCCACCACCAGCACCGACGAGTTTAAGGAAACCAGCGTAGTCGCCCTTCTTCAATAGTTCCTGGGCCGCCGCGATGTTCCCTGTCTGACCGCCACCGGGGGTATAGTTTTTGCCAAGCCAGCCGAAGGCCGCCTGTTTCTGTGCCGGGGCGAGTTGGTTAAGGAATGTCCATGCCGCCCCTCCCTTCCCGCCCGTCCCGCCAGCGCCACCCGTAAGCGGACCCCAGACTCCCCATTGTTTGGACCCCTCTTTCGCGCCCGGAGTATTCCAGCCGTGATAGATGGAACCGGGACCGGTAATGTCCCTTTTGCCGGGAGCGGACTTGGGGGAATAGGGGTTCTCGCCACCGGGACCGGAGATATTTGCCGCACCGCCCCCGCCAAGCGGGTCCGTCTTATACGGGTTCTTCTTTTTCTTCTTGGCCGTCGGGTTGGTCCCTCCGGGGCCAGAGATTCCAGCGCCCCCGCCACCGCTCAACGGGTCTGTCATCCAAGGATTATCGTTCGCCATGTTGCCCTCCGCTTACCCTAACCGAGTATCCGTGATTCAAATTTATCTGCCGCATCCTTAAACGCGCTCCGCGACTCGCCCCACGGACGACGCACAAAACGCGCATAGCGGGTTTGGGTCAAGTTGGAAATCGGTGCGTTATACCAGCGGGACTTGCCAAGCCTATCGGGTATGGCCGCCGCGAAGTCTCGCCCAGATTCCTCAAACCATGTTTTCATATTGGCTCATTAGGTCGGGGCTACGCTTGCCTTTATACTGGTTCCCGCCATAGACGCGGGGTCCGCCGATGCTACCCTTGCTGATAGTCCCGCCCATGACGGATGACTGCGGGTTTACCGCGCCGGTCATTCCCGTTCCGCCAGCGGAACCCATCGCCGGGGAGTTGAAGTCGCCTAGGCCGAACGTGGCGTAGAGCATCTTCATGGCGTCTTCTGCACCGCTATTCGGCTGTGCCACTTGCCACGGCTGTTTCATCTGGTTCATGTAGTAGTCGTTCATGTAGGTTCGATACTTCTGGTCTTCGGGTGATAGGCCAGCGGTATACTGGGTTGGCGAACCGCTAAAGAACGACCCCCCTTCGGAGGACTTGTCCTTTCCCCCAAACAGGGACGATAGTAACGACACCCCTAGTCCGATAGCTGGAATAACTGGAAACGGCATGGTTCCCTCCCTTATCCGGTCCACCTTGCGCCGCGCCTAAACTTATCGGTAGGTCGCGGTGCGATTAGGTATGCACAGTCGATATGACAAAATGTTCCGGCCTTACGATACTCACCGCGCCGAAACTCCGGTATCTCTAGTTCGCATATGCGGGCCAGCTTATCTACTTCGGCCACGGAGGATACAGAACAATCAAGAGCCATCCCGAATAAATGGGGGCTGAGGTATTCTCCGCCCACGGCCTGATTGTGAGCAGGGCAACGGTAGCCGCTAGTGATGCGTAGCGGGCCGCCCCATGCTTCGCGTATCGTGCCAAAGGCGTCGAATAGATAAACGTAGGGGTCGGCAATCTCTCCATTGGGGAGGTAGAGGTCGGGGGGCAACTCGCCGCAACAACGGCAGGCGTATTCGGCCCTACTGATATATTGGTATATCTCGCTCATGGCTTGCGTCCCCCAATACCCAGGAAGCACCCCGTCCCCGTCCCTATCGCATAGGCCACCATGAGTAGGGTTTCGTTTGACGTAATCACGTTAGCGAATATCTTGACGGTTACTAATGTTATGATGGCCGCCAATATAGAGGCAGTCCAAACCAAGCGGCGCGATAGGGCCAAGTAGTATTTGGCTATGAGATAGTCCTGAATCACGCCAATGGAAAAATATATCAATGGCGCGACGAGTGCGGACAAGGGGGGGGTCATCTTGGCCCTCCGTATTCATGACCGTTCCCACAGTAGGCCATTCCATATGGCCGAGCCCACCCTTACCGCGACCAGTATCCATAGCAAGGCCCATCCGCAAGCCGGAGCGTAACGCCAGCGGATAGCCCCGATGAGGATACGGCCGAACGCTCCCGCGACTAACGTTTGGATTGCCGCCAGCGAGTAGGCCGTAAACGGGTTGGCCCCCACCGCCCATCGCATAATGGGGTTCACTTCATCGCCATATCCAGCCAGGATGAGCAGGAGCGTGTACCGCACATCAACCATGCTTGCAAGCAGGGCCAGGGCGATTAGGATTATCATGCTAGAGTCCAGTCGGGTATAAGTTCCATACTTCTAGGTCATCTATGTCTAGGTTTAAGTCTCCAGAGGCGGCCGTGTTGGTGCAATAAGCTCGCACCGTCGGCCACGTAGCTGTCTGTGTCCCGCAACCGAGCAACGCTTGGATTGCCCCGTCGATGAAAACACGGGCATAAACATTACTGGCTATGTTGACAATGACCATGTCTATCTGATACCACGTATCCTTAGCGGCGGCCATGTAATTAGTGGTGGTCGTTCCATCATAGAATCGTAATTTTAAGCCGGTGGAATACCCGAACCGCACGCTGGCCTTAGTGTTGGGAACGCTGTCCCCAATAAGGACTCCTCCAGAAAACCCGGTGGCATCTTGGTCTGTCCTAATCTTAAACCGAATCATACTTCCGAACATCAGCCCGACCGGAGAGGTTAGGGTTAGCCCGCACGCCGCCGTCCCCGCCCCCACGGGGGCGAATAGGCGAAGCATCTTGTCTGCGCCCGACTTCACGGCAACCGTTGAAGTGCAGGTCGCCGCGTTTCCTGTTACCCAAGCCCCGCACTCGTAATATGAACCAAGACCGTTTATGTCTCCGGTAGCCAAACCGTCGAATATCTCTTGGACATGGAATAATGAGGACGGCGTTCCACCACCGCCAACCGCCGCCCCAATGATATTGGTCCCGCTACGCTTTAGGTATTGGCCGTCGCTTATTGCGCCAATGCCAAGCGATGCCGCGCCGGATTCTACGATAGGCATATCATCTCCTATGAACTCGCCAGGAGGACGTGCGTTTCCAGGGCCGCGATGACCGCATTAATGGCCGCCCGCGCTTCGGTGTCTATGACCGTCCCGCCAGACGCATCTGCGATATGCGCCCCCGGGGTGGCCGTATTCAAAACACCAGTACCCGTCGTGACCTGAAGAACCCCAGTTGCCAATGCACTCAATGCCTGTTCCGCGCTAAGGCTACCATTCGCCGTCTGGACAATGTAGGTGGCGTCAGTTGGAGCGCCCCCGCCGCCGCCAGCATTAAGGGCCGTCCATGCCCCCCCGCTATCGCAGTATTCGATATCCCCGGCGTTATCACGCAATCCGTACCCGCCGCTACCCTGCGTCCCGCCGAAGTTAACGTATTCACTTGCCGGGAGGATGAGCGACCCACCCGTGATATATAGGTCATCCAGCGCGTCGAGTTTCAATGCGTCAACATTCGTGTCTGGGCCAATCTGCAAGTCGTCCTCGACGACCATAAACCCATAATTCTGGATAGTCGTATCGTGGTCCGCCCCGGTATAGGCCAGCAGGGTTCCGCCATATGCCCCACCCGTCGCCGGGCCATAGGCGTACAGGATGCCCCTCACAACGTCATTCTCTCCGGCCCTAACCGTATGAAGACCCGTTAGGTGTCCGTTGACCGTGAAATATTGGTTATCCGTCAGGGAGTCGAAGATTCCATAGACCAGGGCCTTGGCCCGTCCGTCGGCCTCATTGGTACGCGCCGCATTATCAATAAATAACTTATCGGAACCAGTTTCCCAGTATCCGGCATTATACCCAATCGCCACGCACCCCGCTCCCGATAGACTACTATACAGGGCATGGTCCCCAATCGCTACGTTGTGTAAACCAAGGGTGCTGGTATACAGCGCATACGGGCCAATGGCAAGATTGTAATATCCCTGGGTCAGACTATTCAGGGCTTCGTCCCCGATTGCAATATTAGCAGTTCCTAAATATGAAAGCCCGACGCCGCCATTCCCCATCGTGTTGTTTCCGGAATCGCCAATAAATATGTTGGCTAAAGTACCGTTGGGCGTGAAGGAACGAATGAGTCCTATCGTCCCCTCATAGATGCCGCAGGTAGCATCTTCCGCCCTCGTTGGTAAGTGGAGATGGTCAAACGTCGGACCCGCCGTGGTTCTGATATCTTGGATCGTATCCAGAACGGCCAAGGTTATGGAAAGACTATTGCCGAGGTCTAGCCACTTGAGCGCCCCCTCCGAGTCATCCCAAAACACAATTCTGTCATCGTCGGGGTCCGTGAGCGCCGGTAGCCCAAGGAACGCCGACGCATGATAGCCGTCCAGTAAATCGGCATTGAGGTTAGCCGACATCGTGGTAGAGGTAATGGTGAACGGCGATGTCCCGATGGCAACCGTTAAATGCAGGTGGTCGAATGATGGGCCAGCCGTAGTGCGAATATCTTGAATCGCATCAAGGGTCGTGGTCGTGATGGCTAGGGATGCTCCGATGTCAAGCCACTTCAAGGAACCTGCGCTATCATCCCAGAATACAATCCTGTCGTCATTGGGGTCGGCCAATCCCGTTATACCCATCGTTACGATATCTATATGCTCCGGCAGGGTCGCAATCCAACTCATCAACGAACGCCGGAACCGCTTGAAGTAGTCGTCTACTTCTGCGAAGCTCGCAAACGGCTTCTGCGGCGACGGCAGGTTGCTGATGTTATGGAGGCCCATGTTTCCCTACACCGTGAATGATTCCGCCATGGGGGTATAGAATATCTCTGCCCCCGTCCAGATGAAGTCCTTGTTGACGGCGGGGGAGCCTATCTTGATTTGGAAGTGCTGGCCGTGGGACTCCGGCTTCGTGCTAAAGTAGAAGTCGGAATACTTGGGCGTCCCGGCCCCCGTCCCGATATCCTTGCTCACGCTCGTCCATGTCGTCCCACCATCGTGACTCAGATACACGGTGGTTGGTATCGCGCTCGACACATCCTCGTACAGCAAGCGGATATGGTCTACCCACTTCCACTTATTAGTCACGGCATCGTTCTGGTCCCCGAAGTCCATGACCTTGCTCGTCCAGTAGCACTCGCAGGATACGGGCGTCCCGGTGAGTTCCGATACGGGGCCGCAGAGATAGATGCCCCCATTGTCGTCCCCAACTACAGGATAGCGCCCCCCCGTCCCCTCGGCCGGAGAAGAACCAGAGTAATACCAGAACCCCATTGCGTAGTCCGTCAGGACTACTTTTCGGGTTACGTCAAAGGTGGAGTCACCCATTAGATTTCCCCGGAGCAACGGATGTTATCGCTAAAGGCATACACGCCCCATTCCTTGGTCTTGTAGTTCCAAACGAAGGCGCGTTGCCCCTCATCGGTATTCGCATACCAGACCAGTTCGCGGTGATGGATATCGTGCGCCCCCCATACGTTCTGCAACTCGGCGTCGGCCACCATGTCGAAGAACTTGTGCCTGATGCGCTCCCCGATACTCTCCGGTTCGTCGCCGTTAATAACGTAGAAGTCGTCGCGCCCCAGGAAGGCGTTGGTCCCCATGAAGTGAATGATAGAGTAGGGGGCCTTGACTCCAACTCCACTCTTTCGGTCAGGAAAGATGACGGGCGTGACGGAGTCCCCGGTGCGCTGGCCGATGCTATACCCATTGTCCTGATACACCATTAGGTAGGCCCCGACGACGCCGAACCCCTGGATGCGGTCCCCCGTTTCGATGAAGTCAATGGCACCCGCGCTGGCATCCGTCCAATCCGTGGGGTCGCCCTCTTTGCTATACATGACGCGGAACGGCTTACGGACAGCCGCCACTACCATGTCGGCCAGGAACAGGCGGTTGGCGTAGGCGATGCAATACTTGGCGTTGGTCGCGCTGGTCGCATTGAGGTCACTCGTATAGCCGGTGCCGGTATATTGCTGGACGTTGATATTGCGGTGGGTGAAGCAGAACTTCTCAGCCACGGCGGCGACGTTGTACCGCTCCCCGGTAGGGGGGGCGGTGAAGATGCGGCGAATCTTGTAGGCTTCCGCCGCAACTGCCGGGTCAACCGTACCCGTATACTTGGCCGTGAGGGTAAGGGTATCGGCGTCGGTGACGCTGGCGATGGTCCCCCAGTTGGCGTCAGGCTCGATGTTCGCGGAATGGTCGTCGCCAAGGATAAACTTGTCCCCGGCGGCGCAGGTCGTAAAGTCGGTTGTCGCCCCCGTCACCACGGATGGGTTGACATCCGTAACGCTGGTTATATTACCCGTCGTGTAGGTATCCGTGACATAGGAGAATGTCTCGCTGGCCCCGGTTTGGAGTCGCAGGAGGTCGGTATCTGTCAGCACGAGTGAGCAATCCGTCGAGGCATACTTGAAGGAGTAGGCCCCCAGGATGGGCCTTCCCGACCCCTCCGAGCGGAATAGTCTATAACACCACCTGCGCTTGACCCTGTTCTGGTCAACCTGCATATTAAGGGTCGGCCAACCGGCCCCAAGATACGAGGAGTTGATATTCGTCTTGGACAGGTCGAGCAGGTGTTCCAGAGGGCGGACGATGTATTTTTCCATTAGATTGCGCCCCCATCAGAGGCCACGATATCGACGACGCCGACGAAGATGCTCCCGGCCGGTGCCGTGACGGATGGCGACAGGACGATGCGCGAAAGCATGTCCCCCGCCGTATCCGCGTTAAAAATACCTATCTCGGTCACTACCGTTTGGGCGGTGATGGTAAATAGCCCAAGGAAGCGAACCGTGTCTCCGGGGACAGTCGTGGATGCCTCATCTATAACCGCCGCAACCCTTGAACCAGAGGGCGTAACGAGGGCCGTCTGTCCGAGTGCCGCCGCCGTTGTCCCGGTTCCTATGCCGATGTAAACGAATGGGTCGCCCCCAGGAACGCTGGCAAGCAACCCGCATTGTGTCTGTCCAGCCGTGACTATCATTCGCTTGAGTCCTTGAAGGCCAAGGTAAAGTTACAGGTAGTCGTATCGCCAGGGCTTCCTCCGCCGATAGAGATGGCCGAAGCATACACGAAGGGCATGATGTTCCCCGGCGTGAAGGCCCCCATCTCATAAAACACCTGAGCGTCTTCCCCTGCCGCGATGGTATGCGTAGAGGTATAGATATTCCCGTTGTTTGGGACATCCCAAGTATCGGTTATGACAATGTCCCTGTCATACTCCGTTTCCAGGGATACGGATGAGGCGTCATCGGTGTTCCCGACACCAAAGGCAATCTGGGAGATGGTGTCCGTGGTAAGGCCCGAGATAACGCGGACAAAGTAATTCAGCCCGATGTCCGTGATGTATCCGATGCCGCTCCCGTTCATCTGTTATCCCCCGTATCCGCCACCGCGATAGGATGGGTCTGGCTGTAGGTAGTTACGCGAGTCCTCCTGGCTGATGTTTACTGCGCCCAGGATGCCAGCCACGTAGTCCAGCCATTCCCCCTTTGACTTCTCGGCCTTATCGTAGTCATGGAAGCGCATATGGGTCTGCACTTCCGCGAGAGATACGATGGCCTCATCCCATTCCGGGGAGAGAACCGTAACGTCAGTCGCGGCCGTGAGTAGGGCGGGCCGCTTACGGTAATGGATACCGATAGTGTATACGGCGTCGGGGGTTGGGTATAGGTAGAGCTTCGTCCCCATGCGGACCCACGATGTGGGGGCGTCCTCGGCTGTCGTGTCGGCCCGGTCAGGCTTGTTCTGGTAGTCCAGAACCCCCATGGGGCGCATGGCAACGTCATCCGTGTCGTTATGGAGATGCCGGATGATGAAGGCGTCCGTGGGGGTCGTGATGTAGGCGGTTCCGTCAACGGTGTTGGCGGTGGTAGACGTTTCAAGCTCAGGGAAGTCGAACCGTCGCTTGAGCGTCCAGAAATGGTTTTTCGTGCAGAGGGTCAGATAGGCGTCGTTGATGAATCGCCCCGCCCAATCAGTAGGGCTTTCAAGGTCGTCCCGGCTGGCGAACCTGAAAAGCAATTCAGCTTTGAGTCGGCTGTAGTCCCACGTCCCCATTGTCGGCCTCCTTGATGTAGCCCCAAATCTCACCCTCGGTGACGATGCGGAGCGTGTCGGCCTTGTATCCCAATTCCACCCGGTCGATGACATTCCCGACGTGATATCCCATGAATACCATGTCGCCCGGTTTGTATAGCTTAACATCTTCCCCGACCCGCAGGACTAGGCCAAACCGCGTCGGGGAATGATTCATGTCGGGGGCGTAGATGAGGTCGCCAACCTTATGTTCCTTGACCTGCTCCAGCGCCACAAGCACCCTGTCCCCGGTAGGATAAAGGGGCGGAATCGGAACCTTATCAAAGTCGTTCACGACATCTCCTTGTTCACGGAAATTGAACTAATATGGCTCATCGCCACGGCCGCTCTCGCTCTTGTCTATCGCTTGGCCCGCCGTATCTAGGCCCTCGTCACCGAAGACCATGTCGTAGTGGGCCTTACAGTAATACTTCCCATCGCGGTGGACTAGGTGATCGAGGGGGTGCATCCGGCCGCTGAGGATTTGCCATCCTGTCCCGTTGGCGACCAGCGCCGCCGCCGTTGACCCGGTAACGGCCTCGTTGTCCTGTCCCCAGGCGTTCTGGTTGCTGATCCCCGTAGCGGTTTTCATGTATATCCGCCCCGCCGCATCGCCCCCCGCCCATGACCCGCTCTCCACGGTCCATGATTCCACGACACCAGTATCTAGGCTCGTCGCCCCCGTCAATACTTCGTCCTCCACCGGGGCCACGGTCCCCGTATCATACGGCAGGACTACGTGAAACTCCGGCTTGCCACACTTGACGCACCCCTTCCAGACGCGCCCGAATTGCTGGCTATGCGGCTGGATGGTCTTGACGGTCGGCATGGTCGTCAGACGTAGAGGTAAACGACGGCGCTAGTGCTAAGGGCAGACAGGGCCAAGTTGGGGAGGTGCAGACCATCGGGGCCGAAGTCGAGGAACAGGGACACTTTTTCCGTCCCCGCCGACACCATCGGAATAGTGACATAGGGGGTCAGGGTCCACCACGAGTAAACCTTGCTGGCCTCGTCCGTGAGGAGGTTCCCCGTTTCAATGGTTATGGCATCGTCGCTGTCTCTGGTGTCAACGATATACGTACCCAAGTTATTGCCGCTGGTGATGCTGTTATAGACCTTGATAATATCCCCGGCGGCGACCTCTGCCGTTTCAAAGTTTCCCGTACTGGTGATGGTCTTGGTGGCCGTCACCGTAGCCGTCTTCCCGCTCATCGTCGCCTTCTTCGTGGCGTTTGGATTCCACGAAACGAACGTCGCCAGGTCAGCGGCGGCGTTGGGATTAAGCAGGGCCTTCCAAACAATGACCGGACCCGTAGAGATGACCCCCGGCGTGGCGCAAATCCACGGAGAGCCATTCGTTAACGTATTCGCCATTTGTTCCTCCTATGCCTCGCGCCCGCCAAAGTAGCCAAGCGCGGCCAGTTGTTCTGCCACTTTATCAGACTCGCGGCCCCACTCGTCGCTATCCGGCTGGAAGTGCATCCCGCCGCCGCGCATCTTCACGACATCCCAAAAATACTGGGGGTCGTCGTCGATGTCGAACCGAGCCATCCACCCGCAATCGGGACACTTGTAGCCGACGTAGTTGATGTTGGTTTTCGTGTTGCCCGTCTGTTTGTCGTCCAGCCCAATCTCGCTATACCGCATGAACATCTGTCCCCTACAATATCGACATTTAATGTCGAATGTAGGGCAATGGCACCGCTTATCGTTGGTGCGCTCCCAGGTCTTCCCGACTATTCCACTAAGCATCGTATTTGCCCTTCATGGTCTTCATCATCCAATCAGCTTCGTGTTCGTGGAGCGCCACGCCGAACATTTCCCGATAGCCGCACTCCCCGCACACCATCGTTATGTCCATCGCGTGACCGGGTTTCTTCGACCCGTCGCCCTGCTCCACCGGGAACACAATCATGGTAGACATTGACAATGTAAGGCGGGTCTTCGGGTGGAAGGCACACATCGGCGTAAAGGAACATCCCATCACGGCGGGGTCGCCCGTATTCTGCCCCTTCGTAAACGTCCATTTGGCGGGCATCCTAGTTCGCTTCGCCGTCGCCCTCGCCGCTCTTATCGGGGGCGGGGACGGGCGGGATAGGGGCGTCGGCCCTAATCATGTCCTCGATGGCCTTGTATTCGCCCCGGAGAGACAGTTGTTCGTCGCGTCCGGCTTGCAACGCCCTGTCCAATTCGGCCCTCTGCTTTGCCAGCACTTCAAGTCGCGCCGTCACTTCAGAGAACCGCTTCTCGACCTCGGCCTTTTTGGCCCTCAGCTTGTCAATCACTTGTCCTCCCTATTTGGCATAAAACTTGGGGGTGAAATCACTCCCATTGAATATCGGCGTGGGCGCGGCCGGAAGCCGCTTCATAACCCCACCGCACTTGCTACACTTGCGCTCATCGGTATGCCTAAACGCGAATACGTCCAGCTCTCGCCAACCGCACTCGCACTCATAATCGAATACTGGCATGTCTACTTGTCTGCATCAGGGGCCACGTTAGGCCCCGGTATATTCTCTTGCCCCGCGTAACTCTGCGGCGCACCTGTTTTCTCTTTGAATTTCCGCTCGATATATTTCAGGCGGTCCAACTGCTCGTCGCTCAGGCTCCGCATACCTTCCCGGCGCAGGTTTTCTTCCTGTTCCGAGCGAGTATTGCCGAACCTCGACTTGCCCTTGATGATGATATTTGCCACTTGGCCCCTCCGAATGGATTAGAGGCGGGACGGGCCATTTCTGACCCGCCCCGCTCCATGGATATTGCTACTTAAACTTCATCAGCTAGGAACAGTCATCGTCGCGTCGAGGAGTTCGACGTAGACGAGATCAGAGAGCGTCATGTCGCTCGTCAGGTCGAGGTCCGCCTTGGCAAACCAGCAATGAGAAATCATGCCCGTCGAGGACGTAACGAGAATCATCTTGCCGCTCGTCGGGATAAGGCCAAACCTGCAACCGTGAATCTGGACTTCCGAATAGACTCCGGCGATGTTGATATACTCCGTCGCCACAGCCGCCCCGTTGCCCTCCAAGAAGGCGCAATCACGAATCCTAAGCCGACGCCCAGGATTGGCACTACCGGTAGCCGTAATGCCGCCCGTCACGCCAGCCGAACCGTGGAACAGGCAACGCTCAAAGGTCGTCCCGTCACCACCGTCGGCCGTGAAAATCCGCCCGCCCTTGATAACGCAGTTGACGAACGATGTCCCGTCTGTACCGCGCTGAGTATTGGTTGCCCCGTTGTTGCGGAGCAGGGCCGTCCCCGTTGCGCCCTCGGAGAAGAACCCGAGGTTCTCGCAATGAAGCGCAGGTCCGGTAACATCGAGATTATACCCGGCGCTGGTCTTCGCCAGCCGCACCCCATATTCCGGGTTGGGCGAATTGGAAACACCGATAAGGTAGAGGTCACTCTGCGTCAGGTCCGTGGTGATAGTTTCCGTGTAACGAGCGAACCCCGTACCAACCGTATAGGCTTTCGGCCTGATGTAGATGACATCGCCGCGACCCGCCAACTGAACAGCGGCGTCGATGGTAGCCTTAGCCAAAGAGGGGGAGAAACCGTCGTAGGAGTCGCTACCGTCCGTACCGTCAACGAACCAAGTCCGCGACCACGGATTCGTGAAGCGCGCCCCCCCTACAGGCTCCCCGCCGTACTGAAAAAGGCCGTCTGCAATCGTACTCATTTTTTTCTCCTTACGCGTCAACGAGAGACGCGCCGCTTTCAATAAAATCAGAAGGAATATGAAAATGCTCGTTCTGATACCGACGAGACATTGTTCGATGAAGCCATCCGTGATATGCCTTGTCGCAAATCAAGAGATTGGCGTTGCGGTTATCGGATTTGCAACCGTTGATATGATGGACCACTTCGCTGAATTTTAGTGGACGACCAAGTGCCTTCTCCGCAATCTGCCGATGTTCCATCACGTAACGCATCCCGGTTGGGGTGGCCCTATCTCGGATAACCATTCGGTATCCAGATTGTTCCTTTGTTCCACCCTTCCAATAGTGGTTCTTTTCTCTAAGATGCGATAGGCCGAGATTTTTGCGATGTTCCTCCGACTTGGGCCTTCCCTTACCCATTCTTCCCTTTACGGCCCCCGAACATCTCTTGGAACAATAGATGGCTTCGATATGCGCCACGAATGTTTTTCCGCACTCCGGGCATATCTTCTCGACCTTATTTGACTTGGCCCCATAACCACACGCGGCGGAACAATACTTTCTTTCGCGTCCATTGGCCCTATGATAGTCAAGGAATTCCCTGCCGCACGTTTCGCAGACCAACTTACTTTTCCCGCCGCGCCAAGTGTGATTTTTGGCCCCGCGTTGGTCGAGATTTGCCATTAACCGCTTCCTCCTGATTCGATTGAGAGCGACGCGTCTCCCGAACCATCAACAACCGCGTAAGTTGTTGATTCTAAAGACTATAACTTCCCCGCATAGAGCATCCGGGGGTCGCCCCACCCGTAGGTGAAATACTGCATCGAAGTGGCTTCCATGTCCCGCGTTCTGTCGTAGCACTCGTTAATCTTGAGGTCGGGTTGCTGTGCGATAAGAACCTGGAAGTCGTACCCCTCGTCTTCCTTGGCGATAACAAACCAGCAGGTCGTGGAGGAAAGGCGGGGGTTTTCCTTCGGCTTGATGCCGAACTTCTTGATGACGTTGATGGCGTTGTCGAAAGTACCGGGCTTCAATTCGGAGCCGGTGAACTCCAACGCATCGGGGTAAAGGGTCGGTTCGACAACGAGGGTCAGCGGGGAGGTAACGATACGGAGATTACCCATATCGTCGATGTTGGTCTTGAAGTAGTAGCGGGCCGATTCCAGGCCAGCCAGGGAAAGGGCGGCGTTAAGGTAGTTGTCGTAATTGTCGCCCGTCCCGGTAGCCAAGCCGGTGTGCGTGTCGTTGGCGATAGCCAGGGTATCAAAGCCGACGCCAGCCGTCAGGCTCGTCGAGGTCATGTTATTGAACATGACGTGAATCTCGGCGTCCCTGGCTTCTTTCTGCCGACGCGCCAGTTCCTTGGTCCAACGCTCCCACAGACCGTACTTGTTAAATTTCTTCATCTTGTCGGTCATGCGGAAGCCGATGCCGAACTGTCTCTGCGTATACTTCTTTTCGGTCCCGAGGGTGGGAGTGTAGAGAGGGATGGCCTGACCCTCGCCCAGCTCGGCGGCGTCCTCAAGCCCCGCAAGGCGCAGGTCAATGGTATACATATCCTTCGTGGTCTTGACCTTGCAAACGTCCTGATGAAACTCGGGGACATCGTGAACCGTGGTGTCGAAAATCTTTCTCAAGCGACCGGCGATAAGAAGGTCACTAGAGGTGGTGGTATCAAAGCCTGTGTTTACAATAGGTTCCATGTTCGTTCTCCTCTAATGCCTATCGTCAAGTGGCCGGGGCCGTAGCCATCGCGCCGTAGAACTTGACGAGGAGCCGCCCGCCAGAGGTGGTAACGACGTCGCGGGGGTCAAGCCCGACGCACCAAACGTCCGTGGTCGCGCCGCTCTCGTCGAGCGTGTGCGCCCCAACGGTGAACGTGAAGTCGAGGCAATCCCCGACCAGGGCCAGGGCGGTGGCCGATGCTTTGTAATGGGCCGAGTAAACGGCGTCAAAACAAATGGGTTCCCATTCTACGTCGGCGGCAGTCGTGCCGCTGGCGCTCTTGGTGGCAACGCCGTTAATGACACCCGCAGTTGCGATGACGACGTAACCGTTGGTGTCCAGCTTAACGAGGTCGCCTTTCAAAAAGGTCTGCGTCGCCCCCTCTTTCCCGATGATAGGGGCGCAACGGGGACCGCTATAATATGCAACCGAAGCCATGTTGTCCTCCGTTAATGTTTAAGGGATGGCCTCGGGAATCCAATCTATCTAGTCTCAGACGAGCTTGCGGAGACTCCGCTTCTTAACTTCCGCTTGGTCAACTTCTGCCCCAAGCATCCTCTCGACGACCTCATCCGGTAGAGCCGCCCCCTCATCCTTGAATTCCTGATTCAATTGCGTGATGCCAGCTTTCCCGGCCCGCTTGGCGATAGCAATATCCTGCTCCCGCCGCTTCAAATGCTCAACCAGCGGAACCTTACAAAAGACGACATCCTTGAATTGCCAGTAACCATCGGTATTGAGGATTGCCCCTTCGGGGATGAACTGGCCCTCCGCGTCAAGCGGTTCGTAGCCATACATCGTCCGGTCGCCCATGAGTTCGCGGCAACCATGCTCCGGCGCATACCGGGAACTAGTGAAGAACCACTCCTTGTCCAGATTGTAGAAACCGGGATACTTGATGTATGACTTTTCAAGCCAAACGTACTTACCCTTTTTGGGGTCGCTTTTCTTTTCATCATACCGGGAGTATTTCTTGTCGATGATTTTGACGTTTGAGAGTTGCATGGTCGCTTACCTTAAATCCCTTCTCGTCTTTCGGCCAAGTTCGATTAAATCCCTTGCCTCCCCATCTTTAATTCCCATGTCCCGCGCCAATGCCCTAGCACTTTCGTCTAGGACAACGGCGCTTCCCTGATTGCTTGGACGGGAGCCTCCGGGGACTTCGGTGGCAGGGGCGCTCATGCCCCTGGAGGGTGTGCCGCTACCCGCGATACGGTCAATTTCGCCGCGCTTGTAACGAATCATTACGGCGGCAGTTTCCCATACCTTTGGGTCGGCGTAATACTTGGAAGCGTCACCTCCGCGCTGGACGATGGGGTCGTAAGTCTGGTAGA
>Ga0172381_10002198_pt1 | contig 21906 bp, 31 predicted proteins | sample Leawel6488metaG_FD_119754 | JGI IMG/M metagenome (GOLD analysis project Ga0172381, IMG submission 119754) | Leachate microbial communities from a municipal landfill in Southern Ontario, Canada - Leachate well 64-88 metaG | ecosystem: Engineered > Solid waste > Landfill > Unclassified | place...
TTTCCAAAATTAGGGGGGACTATGTCTGTATAGGTAGGACATACCTTACAAATCATTTGTTCCATCTTTCCTTCTGCTATGACGTTTCCTATGATGTATCTACAATAAACTTCTCTTCCGTCTTTTCTTTCGACCGTGGCGGTCACTCCGCCCTTATATCTAGCCGTAAATTTGCTTAAGACATCTTTAGGGCATTCCGCATTACATTTATGTATTTCATCTATAAAGATCAAGCCAAAGGCATTTCTATATCTATGAAGCTTTAATGGATTTCTATGCCATTTTTGCCAACTAGATAAGACTATGTCATACTTATCTATATCTGACCATTTTTTTAAATGGCCTAGTATTGGATGTTTTGATTCAATATCATCAACATTAGATACAAATTTTCTATATTCTTTTTCCCACTGATTCAATAATTCTATATGATCTGCTATAATCAAAGTTTTTCTTTTTAACTTCGTTACTATGTAACCCATACAGATCGTTTTTCCAAAGCGTGCTCCACATTTCATTATTCCATTCTTTTTACTAAGCCAGTCTTGAATAACCTCTTTCTGGCCACTCTTAAAATGAAAGTCGTCTTTTATCTTTAGATGATCCATTGAATAAGTGCTCATGGGGACATCCGCTCTTTTATCAAGAATATGAAAGTCACCAAAGTATTTTTTCAATAAATCTTTTCTTCCTGTATAAAAATTATATGTACCTTTTATTTTATTGTAGTAATAACCTTTAACTTTTAAATCAAGGCTACCATCATATTCTTCATATACCCTTTCTTCACCTCCACCATAATAGTTTACTAGAGTTGAAGTAAAGGCATCTATTATTTCTTTAGTCACATATTTTTTAGGAATAGAAAGAACATTACTGATGACGGCTTCTTTCATTTTATTTTCCTTCTTCTTCTTTTTTCTCCTCTTTTACATTTTCGTCCTTGGTGACAGGATCACCATATACTGCCGTAACCTCGGAACCCTTGTCCTTAGCTGCTTCTTCCCTTGCGGCAAGAATATCATTTTTAATTTCTTCTTTTTTCATATTGTTTTTCCTTTTATGTGACTTATCTATATTATAGAATTCTTTAAACAGAGGAATATCCTCTTTATCAATTATGATAAAACATTTTTCTTTTTTAGATGGAAATATAAAAGATCCGAATTTTAAATAATATTTTTTTGATTTATAAGAAAGAATGAACCCATCGCAGTCACAATATAAAGAATCGTATCCTATACTATTCTTTTTACATAAAAATATCAAGTCTTGTAATTTACATTCTTTTGAAAGAATGAAGCCACAAATTTTAGAATACTTAGGTATAAGAATCATTTGGTTATCTTTCCTTTCTTTAGTTGTCTTGAATAAATTTTTTCATTTTTATTTTTAATTGACTAATATATTTTTCAGGCGCATTTCCAGGATCTATGTTTTTCTCTCTACTGCCAATGATTGGAAGTTTTAATCGTAAAGTAGGTATATAGTCTTTTATTGAATCATATACAATTTTACTATCTCTCCATCCCGTTTCATCTCCATCAAAAAATACAATTATGTGACTTGCCTTGTTTACTAGTAAATCCCTTTTTTCTTCTGACCAGTTTCCTGCACCTAGCATACAACAGGACTGGATGCCATTCTGAATTAGTCTTAAGGAATCAAAAGGCCCTTCCACCAGAACAATGGGAGTATTATCTTCATATTTTTCGTGAAAAAGAACTGTTTTTGAAGCCCACTCGCCCTCACTATTCTTTTGTTTCAAACAAAATTCATTCTGTCTTTCTTTTTCTCTTGCTAAAGCTATCCATCCAATTTTTTCTTTATTCTCATTATATGCATAAAATAAAAGTCGTTCTATTCCTCCCAAGTCTAGCAGTTCTCCCTTTCTATTTCTAGCATCAGGATTATAATCAAAATAGCTATAAGCTCCCATCTTATTCAAGATGTCTTTTGATATTCCTCTCCATGAATGTTTCCATTCCCCAGTTAAAATGGGAGACGGTTGAATGAACTCTTTTTTTGTACTTTTTTCAATGGAAAAATTAAATAGCCTGTCGTCAAGATAGCTGCCGGACTGAGGAATAGGTTCAGCTTTTAACCGTCTTTCTTTAGGTAAAGTTTCATCGGTAATTAGCTTATTAAAAAAGCCAGCTTTACCACAAGACCAACAATGAAACATACCAACAGGTATGTATTCTTCTCCGCGATAATGTGGGATAAGGTTTATAGAAAGCCTATGATAAGTATAACTCGGATATGTGGGAGAATGATATGGACAAGTTATCAATATGCTGTCTTTTCTCATGGTATGTGGTATCTTATCCAAATGCTTCATAATGTGAGAAACTGCGGATTCACCATCAAGATATTTTTCTTTCATAAGTGGTATATCTGGAGTCAATGTTTTTAGTTTGAAAATTCATCTCCAAAATAATTACTACTGCCTTCTTCGTATTCTATATCTTCGTTGTTGGCACACCATCCCCAGCCATTGGGAAACAACGTCTCTAGATATTCTATATAAGGATTAAATAAAGTATCCAAGCATTCATCGCTTATTTTAGATTTATTATCCATGATTAACTCCAAAATTACACTTTTATAGAGAACAGATTTTTATTATTATCTATAGAAACTCTAGAAGGAATAGTGTCTTTTATATCAAAATAATAAATTGATTCCTTTAATATTTCTTTGGCTTTTTTAAGCACTTCTCTTAATGATTTAGCTTGTACCGTTGTATATACTCCGATCTCCTTGAAGTCTACAACCCAAATGCTACCACAATCTTTAATATAAGCAGTATATTCAATCAACTTTATAGTCCTATGTTTATGTAGAGTGTTAAATAATTTTTTCACTTTTTAATGGTCTTATTGTTGCTATTCTTATTGCCCACTCTATTTCATCTTCTCCATACCTATATTTTGTTCCATCACCTCTCTCTATGTAAAAAGAATTAAATGATGATAGTAATTCAGTTTCGATATCTTTATTCCTTTTCCCAAAAAGAATGGTAGAATAATCTTTTACCTTAAATACGTATAGATCATATTCTTTACTAATACTATTGTCTGAAAGTTTCTTTTTAAGTTCTTCAAGTTCGATTAAAGCTTTTGAGTGTTGAATGTTCAAAAATATAGGTGTACTATAAGATTTTTTTACATACTTAAAAAATACATCAAATATACTTTTACACATCGAACACTCTTTCTTTACTAGAGTATCTATTGGTTTCCATCCTATAAATAAATGTTTTTTCATTAGGGGATGCACATTTAAGGGCTCTCCACACACAGGACATTTAAATTCAAGCTTATTATCCATAAGAATAGTATACTTATAAAGTTTATTCATAACTTCTTTATCTTCTGTATCATAATAATTCATCATCTTATACTCCTAGTACAAGTATCCAAGTAATCACTATCTGTTCTAGATGAAATACTTGATCCAATATCAGATTTATACTTTTCTTATTTGCTTTTAAGTCATCCACCAAAGAATGAATTATTATATTTAAAATAAATATGACTATGAATAAGTTACCAATAGGAGTAACTAAAGCCAGAGGCAGCATCATAATAAAAGTCCATTCAAAACTATGAGCAAGAAGACTTATGATATAATCCTTTTCATACATAGGATGTGGACAATTCTTTTTCCACCATTCTTTTTGTTTCAAATTAGCCAGGCAACCCTGTAGATGAAAGTCATCTACTAAGTGAAGAAAAATCATAAGAAATAAAATAAAAATTTTCATTACAATAACCCTTCTTTTCTCATAGCGTCAAGAGCTATGTCTATAAAGTTCCTAATGTTTTTACGAAATAAAACATCGCTGTCGCAGTCATTTCTTTTAATTCTGTGTATACCTCCATCCGATAAAACCCAGCCCATTGAGTCATAAACTTTTCTTTTAGCTTTAGAAGATAGCTTTTCATAATTAGGTATTCTATTTACGATGGAATCACTAATTGAATCTCCAATCATATTGTCTAGGTAAGCGTCATTAGATAATTTTGAAATATCCAACTTACAAAATTCATTTGGGTTATTCTTTTTGTAGTCGTATTTACTATTTATATCATTGACCATTTCCTTTATTCTTTTAATCGTTTTATTGGCTTCATCTTTTGATGAAGCCTTTATTTTAATCTGTGCATTCCAAATAAATTCCATATTATTTTCTATTTATATATTTCATTTTTTCTTTTACATTTTCAAAAGTTCTAATTAAGCAATGAATTTTACGGTCAACAAAAGATTCAGAATATACCGTTTCCATTAAACACCTAACGTCATTAAACAACACTTCCAAAACTTCATGAAAAGCTGTCTTATCAATATCATTGTATGTTGTTTCTATGTTGGAAAGATATGATATAGTATATGCTATGGTTACTCTATGCTGTGTGTCTGTTAAAACGTTATCCTCACCATACATAGATCCTTCGACACCATCTTTTACTTGAGGAAGCACATCAATTTCATAGGATATTAAACCAAATAAATTCTGATAAAAAGAAACTCTTTCCTTAAAGAATTTTATTCTTTTATTATACTCTTTTTTACTTATAGACTTACTCATAGTTTTTCCTAATCCTCATAATTCATACTAATTAAAAATATTCTGTATATTTTATTTGAGTTATTCTTAATATCTTTGATTACTTTTTCTGCATTTTCCTTATATTTAAAAAATTACGTCTGCTATATGGGTGTATTTTTTAATCAATCTTTATGAAGTGGGAAATCCCTAATCTGTTTTGCAATTTTCACTCTCTCTTTACCCAGGCTACACTTCCACTTCAACCACAATCCCTCTAAGCATATTTCCTCAACATCATTATTTCCGAAACCAAATAATGTTGCCCTTTTTACAATAGACCTAGCCTTTATATCAAAAGGACAATAGTTACAGCGAATTTTGAACATTCCCTTGCCAAGTTCAGACCTTCTAGATCTAGAAGCTTGTTCACACGCGAAGCAACAAAGGTCTCCGGAAAGCCCTATGTACTCTGGATGTTCTGCAATCCAAATAAACTTGTTGGCATCTGGATGTTTGCTTAACCAATCCCACATTTTATAATGTGCTTTGTGCCACTCAGGATCTTCATCCTTAAGTATTTTTCTTTTAGTACTAATTCTCAAATAAATGTATATGCATAGTATACTTAAAAACGAAACGGTAAAACTTATAATGAACAGTTCCATGAGTATTCCTTTTTTTTAATTGTTTGTTATATTATTTTACACTTTTTCAAGCATTTAATCTTGGACGAATTTTAATATAGAATCCTTGTTAGACTTATAATATTTATCCCAGATTCCTATTACTTCATCAGTGCAAGTCAAATCATCCATATCATATTCTTTCTTAACTACTGGACTAGCCACATAAACATTTTCTGATCCTATAAACTGTTTAGCAATATAAGTAGCACTCTGATTTGACCTAGCCACAAGCTTTTTAAAAATATATACTGCCCACTCCACAGTATTTTTATTTCCACCAATACCTTTTTTATCAACAGTCATACCAGTATCTAAATGAAGAATTTTAATATTTCTTCCATAATTAGATTTTTTAGGATCATTCATGCCCGCAGCTAGAATAGCAATAGGATTATTTGCAAAATTTCCACCATCAATCCAAGACATATCATTTCCGGCTGGAAAGAAGTACGTTTCTGCACTAGTGCTCGCTATAACAGAAAACCATTTATCTACGTCCATGTCACCTCTATCAAAAACTTTTTCAGGATTATTTACAGAGATAATGTTAAAGGCAGGGATGAAAATTGGCTTCTTCCAGTCACTCATTTTTCCTATCAGTTTTTCTTTTAACAATTTTTTAAGGTAAGAATTATCATAAGTAGGACAAGGATATTTTTTAACCTTATCAATAACCCCATATTTTGTGAATATCTTTTTTAAGTTCTTTTTATACATATCAAAAATATCAAGTGCAGAAATTTCTTCATCTAGGCATCCTGCCAGAATAGCCCCAGTAGAAGTTCCAGCATAACCAACGGACATATTAGATATTTTTTTACCTAAATCACACTCTATATTTGAAAGAAATCTTGCAGGGCCTATACCAAGTGCACCACCACCTGAACAAGATATTGTTAATGATCCCATAATTAATCTCCAATTTATTTTTGATCTAAATGATCGAAAAAATATTTTTTTAAATCTTCTAAAGCAGCTAGAATATCATCATGAGTTGACAAAATGTATTCCTTATAGAAATGATTATTAATATAAACAAAAAACTTAGATCCCTTAGATGAATATGTTTCAAAATTACATCTATTACAAAATACTAAATTTTCTGCATCTAAGAATATTAATTTTACATCTAAGCAAATAGCATAATCCGTAACTACCTCTATTTTCATTATTTATTTCCTTTACTATGTATTTATTTAATGGTTAATACTAGTTTAGTTCCCTGATAATTACCAAATAATTTTTCTACTTTAGAACCCTTTGTTTCAGAAAATAGAAATGATTTAAAATGCTCCACCATTTCATAAAAATCTTTTATCAGAAAAGTATGATTTTCTTTTACTCGAAGATTAGAAAGAAGAGAATCCAAATACATATTTGCCTCTGCTATCGAAATGAAACCTACGTGAGCAGAATATAATTCAGGATACTTAGAATTATTACTATGAAGTTCTAACTCAGAAGCATTATCAAAAGTAAAATCATAATCCGTATAACATTTCATGGTAAATATTATTTTAGAAAATTTAGAGGATTTTTCAAATTTATTTTTTTCAAATTTAAGCAATAAATCTGATCCAACCTTTCTTCCATCAAATACACTTTCTCTATCAAACCAAGATCCATTAAATTTACCAACGCATATAATCGGGTTATAGCAGAGTGATTCATCAATAATTTCAATAAAAAGATCCGAATTATAGATTTTATAGTATCTACAGTTCTGAACTCGCTTTACTAATTCAAAATCTGGTGTGTCTATTAATTTTCTAAGCTGATTTATATTCATACTTTACCTCGTCTATACTTTAATTAATATGGCCTTTTGCAATGAAACCAGTTACCAGCTTCTACACAACTAGCTTCTGAAAATGATTTAGCTCTTTTAATTTTTTTATCTCCCTTATAGTCTATAACAGTAAATTCATGTTCTTCCCTATCATCAATAAATAAATTTTGAATAGCCTCATATTCAGATTTTTTAATTTCTTTAAATTGAAAATCAAAACAAGAATTTTCAATAAAATTTAATGTATAACAATGGCATGCATCAACACTATCAAAGTAAACTTCAATATGGTTACCTATATCTTTATTAGACATAACATATTTAACGCCACTTAACTTACCATATTTCTTCACATAAAAGAAAACTTTATCAAATCTGCTATAAAAATAATTACGTTGGTTAGAACCTTCTAAATAACTTTTATTAATGAGATTTATATAATCATTACCATTAGTTAAGTACCCTAATCTTTTATCTATGTATGCATAATATTTTCCTATATACTTATGAAATACTTTTTCAACAAACCTTTCTTTTGGACTTTTGCCATTATTTTTAGCAACAATAGATTTTGTAGCTAAAAGATCATAAAACTTATCAATAAATTTTTGGGGTATTAAATCGTATGTCATTTTAGATATCTCTTTTAATAAATGGTGTACTCTATCTCCACACTTTTATTATTTCCTGGTATACCATATCCCGCGGGAGTATAGGTTTTCTTCAAATGAATTGGAGCATTTATTTGTGGAACATAGTAGGGAAAAGGCATAATTGTCATAGGCATAGTATTTACTTTTGGAGAATTATCACGATGATACATGTAGTATGGGAATATAATGCGATTAAACCTATTTATAGGAATAACTGTTTCTTTTATTGTATCTTCAAATATCTTATTATTCATTGAATTAGAAAAATTTTTCCATTTGAGACATATAGTAGCAATAGAATCGGCTGTTTCTTTTAAAAATAAAGTATAGCTTCCATATTTAGTAATAACACGCATACTACCCTCATCTACTTTATCTTGAATTATCATTTCTCCAACAATATCATCAAATAGATAATTAGATAATATCTTACCATCTAGCGTATATTGATTATTTTTTTTATACTCTAAATATGTATGTATATTAGCATCCTTTACCAGCATAATACCATCAAATGCTTTATAGATCCTTATATAATCATTAGATACTGATAAAGAATCCGTTGCCAAATAATAATAACATAAAGTATCACCAGATAATAAATCTGAATAGACCATAGAAACAAAAGCAAGAATGATTAAAAAATATTTCATACTATATTTCCTTTAAATCTTATGACATCTAATATCCATGATATATAAAAATTATCCCAGAAAAATATTTAATAAGGATACTCCGTTTGAATAGCTTGTCTAAAAGCTTCCTTAAATGTTAGCTCAAATCCTTCTGGTATTTTTATTACATCTTCCGGATTTCTGCCAGCATTCTTTAAGGATCGAATGGTTTGTCCTAGCAACCCCAGAATAAAGGAAGAAGCTATTGCGTACACATCATCTGGAATGATAAATTTTATCTCGGTAGCCTGATCTAAATTACTACCACCAATTTTTTTTCGAACAGATCTTCCGCGTTCTCGACCGGAAAACGTAACTGTATTTTCAGACTTATAATTGTCTAAATTAACTATCATTTTATTTTTTCTATGATTCCAATCTTTTAAAGAAAAGATTAATGAGCTAAGTGGGCATCTAAAACAAATATGCTTATATTCTGGATGCTTATATACCTTTAACACTTTTCCCTCTCTTAAATCTCTTCCAAAGTAAACAAGTTTTGATCCACAGAAGGGACAATCTTTTATAATTTCTAAATGATTATTTTTCATTTTTACTTTATTTGTATGTGGTATTCTTCAATAAACTTGGGGTCATCCTTAGCAATGTTTTCAATACTTATTTTTACAGTTTTAAATAACTCTAAATTAAAAAATATCTTTATAGAAGGACAATACCCTATTATAAAGATATAATTAAATAACTATAACACACTCTAGATTTTTACCCCAATGCGACGTATTCACCATAGTTTCTTTTATATATTTTTTATATTTACTTATCTTATTGTCTGTAATAAAAACATATCTATCACATTTAAAATTATCTAGACAAATATCAATCCATTCGTCACAACTATAATTTTTAATTTTTTGTCCCCACTGCTCTATAAGACCATACGGACTGCACGTTAACAGACAGTCATAGCTTCCTGTAGACTTAATTGAATCAGTGGCATCCAACTTACAAGATACCCAAGTATCTATTTGTTTTTTTACAAACTCATATATTTCTTTTGACTCTCCAATCATTACCTCATTTAAGTCTTGTCCTATATAGTTTTTTCCACTAAACAAGACACCTAGCATTCTTCCGCTATATCCACTAAAAGGATCAAACACAGTATCATATTTAGATAAATACTTATTTACTAAATATTTAGCGAACATCGGTTTAAAGTAACTTGGCAAAGGAGCATATCCACTAGTCGTTAATCCACAGTAATAAATATCTAAGGGAACTTCTCCCCTATTTAAATATTTTATATTATCCTTTTCCTTAAACCAGTCAGATCTAGTTAATCTATTGTAGTAAAATTTTTTAAATTCTTTGAAATCATTTTTTATTTCTTGCCAATACGTATAGCTAGATGGTCTACCCATTCTGTTAGCATAATGCATTGACTTATGAAATTTTCTAATAATTGGACTAGAACAAGTATTACTCAGTTGCTTAGATAAAAGTGACTTGCATTCAGAAAAACATTTGGTATCTTCTATGATGGGGTAAGGAAATTCAATACCTTGTATTTTATTAAATTCCCTTTTAGAAAACTTTTCTACTAGCAGCAATCCTTCTTCTTTTGTACAATTCATATAATCAATACTCAAATAAGTTTTTAATTCTTTGCTTTTTGCTTAAATCAGGTGAGAATAAAAATGAATCCGTAGCATATTTAGTGGAATACAAAATCTTCCAGCAGTGGTTTTCAAACTTTTTATTTGGTTTAGCCATACCTGTCTCTTTAAGAATAAGAAAATGCATTGCGCATTTTCTACATGAACCACAATTATGCTTAGGCAAATTGACTTTATATTTTTTACAATTATTATCATGCAATTTTGCATTAAATCTACCAGGGGAAACACAAGAATAGTACATGTCAAGACACGCATATTCCTTCAATTTTTTTAACCTGACTCCTTTATCATTGCCCTTTTCTATAGGAATAAACACAATGTTTACTATTTTCTTAATTCCATCTAAGAATGATTTTGTAATTTCTTTGGCATCCGTTCCGTTTGTTCCTATGACTGCATTTTTCACGGATAATCCAAGGTCATCACCTAAACTAATTCTATTATATCCATTATCTATGCAATAGTCAATCATCATAGATAACATTACTTGATTCTTTGAGGTATTTTCAGGCCAATATTGTCTATAGGGATTATCTTTTTTATTATTTTTTATAAAGTTAACTTCAATTAGGGGAAATGAGAACTTTTTTGAAAACAACTCTACTGAATGAGTAGCCTGGGCGTTTTCATAAGTATTAATGTTCTTAACATGAAACAAATGCACTACATATCCCTTTTCTCTAAGTCTAAAAGCTTGATAGCATGAATCCAGTCCACCACTAAATCCAAGCACTACATGTTTATCATTTTCTTTAAGTTTTATTTTAGGTACTAAGTACGTCTTACAGATAGAAAATTCTTGCCTATGAAACTTATACACCAAAGAAACAAACTTTTTTAGTACGACAGGTATTATAATTTTTTTATCGAATTTCTGTTTATTAAAATTATCATAAATAGAAGTGACAAGGTCAAGTATGCTATGTGATCCATCTATCTCATACTTAACTGCGTTAGATAATACTATATTCATTTATCCTACTTCCTTAACTTTTAAGTCTAATAATTTAATAATCTTTTTAGATTCACTATCTAGCATTGTGCAACAATAAGTTTTATTTAAAGAACATATAGCTAACATTTTCTCTGGAGAATGGTTTTTAATAATCACCTCATTCATTCCTCTATACTTATTTTTGTATTTTTCTCTTAATTCAGATATGTTCAATGAATTATCTAAACCCTCTAATGGATTATGCGAGGAAGCTGAAGAATAGTATACTTTTCTTTTAACTGACTTCCAATCCAGGTCATTAAATAATGACTTACAATAGTTAAGAATAATAGACTTACCCAAGTCCGCATTCTTTCTATAGGGATAACTACATAAATGTTTATAATCTTTCTTCATCCTATCATTACTAAAGGAATAATAAGGAATTGATTTAGGCACTGACTTGAGCATATCCTTAACCCATTCCCTATAGCTTAATCCATAAATTCTTCTAAGTTCCCTAGATCCTTCTTCCAGCTTAAGGCTATCGATGACTAGGAACTTGACACCCCGCGGAACTATGGAAAATCTTAAATGATCCTTCTCCCCGCGGATGTGATAGCCATCGGGGTCACTAATCAATCCATGGCAGTATTCTCCATCAATCTCCACTAAGACATCCACTTTTCCATCTTTATAGACAGAAAAGTCAAAATGATGAGAGAAATTATTTCCTTTGACGTAATATTCTGAGGTATAATCATAATTTAATTTATTTAGATACTTAGAAAAATCATATTCTGCGTTTGATAAATAGCCATGATGCTTTTCTTTGATGTGAGAAAAAACCTTTCCATATATGAAAGGATTCTGCATCGGATTTTTAACACCGTATCGCATAAGATTAGTAATCTCTTTCTTCTTAACTATATTCGGATCTTTATTAATTTCTGATAAACTTTTTTTACCAACTTCAGTCTTAGACCAACTGCTTACTCCATACTTTTTTAGCATAGTCTTTTTTACTTTATTCAATATGGCACAGCAATGCTCTTTATCATTCATAGGATGCTCTACACCCCATTTCTTTAAAAATGTATTTTTTACTTTATTCCTTATGGAGGATGACTGACATGGATATGCCACTCCATACTTTCTTAACATGGATTTCTTTATTTTTAACTTGACTAAGCTATCCTGGAACACGCAGTCAACATTTCTTTTTTTACGATTAGTCTGAATAAGCTTATTCTTTATTTCTTTGGAATCCATAGGATGCTCTACACCCCAAGATTTTAACATACCTTCTTTAACTACATTGGGTATCTTAAATGGGCAATAAACACCATAGTGCTTTTTAAGAGTCTTTTCCTTAGATTTTTTTACTAACAATGACTTACTAGGATTATCTACGCCTAAATGAGAAATCCAGGTGACCTTACATTTAAGTAGCCTGTCTTTACTTGCGCAGGAACATTTTCTAGAACAGTATTTATTAAATCCTTTTTCTAGAGTTACGAACTTTGTAGGTTTTTTACACTTTAAACAATATCTACGTTTTCCTAAATATTTTAGGAAATAGTTTTCAGCGCTCATCTTATGCATTCGGGCTACATGTAGTCCTAATTTTTTATCTAAAAAATTTTCACCGCATATCTTACAAATCATGCTTGCCTATATTTTTATATACATAAATCATAATCCAAGTATTACCATTAAACCCCAGATATTATTACCCATTCCTGACTTGTATCCTTCATACTGAATTACTCTGTTGTGCATCGAGTTATAGCGAGTTAAAGGACGAATGGCCACGCTACCAATGCCCGCAGAACGGGTAACTGCAACTTTAGTCTTAGATAAATTATTATTCATCCACTCTATTAAAGAATTGTATGCAGTATCAATATTTCCAGTTCTATCATAGTCAAGTGTAGTGGTTTGACCAGAAAATGAAAAAGCTAAATCATTTTCTAATAGATATTGAGACTTTAATCCATAAACTGCCGCGGCAGCAATAACATAAATAGGATATGGAGAATTATCAAGAGTATCCCAGGTAATCCATGGTTGACACACAGGATACCAGTTATTGACCATGGCAAGTCCTTGATTTAAAAATTCTATTAAATCAGAATCTGAATAAGCATTAGGAGCGCTCTGCCTCTTATTAAATCTATCAATCAAAATTCTTAATTGATCTGAATATTTTAAAAGTGCAGGTTTAATACTTCTTATGGTTTTATATTCCCTGCTCATATCAGACATCGCAGAATATCTATAATTCCATATTACTAAATAATCTCCGGCAACTAAACCGGACATATCTATATAATATCCCAAATGACCTTTATCATTAATCGGGCCAACTAAATCTGACAAGGAATAACTTGCAATAGTAGTATTTGTATTCGTAGCTAAATAAATATCCAAAGTTATATCGACAGGTTGCATCTCAAAGAAATTTGAAAGTCTAAAAGACTTATTTGCGCTGACTAGTTGAATTATGGAATGATCTTCCTCAGTTTCTACGGCCAAATCAACTACCATAAAATTTTCTTTATAGGATAGCTGCCTATTATCATTAGATACCATGATCCATTCGATAGTCCATGCATCATTATCACTTGAAAGCATAGCGTCGGTAGGAACAGTCCAAGTTACTTTATAATTTCCTTCACTGCCACTAGAAACGGCTACACCGGAATGAATCAAAGTGCTGCTAGGATTTCTTATTATAAAAGATGGATAAGCCTGAGAAATTGGAACTACGGGTATAGTTCCTGCGTCATCTTCAAAAAAAGATGCATTAAATGTAACCGTCTCATTTCTAGTAAATGATTTTCTATCATTATACATAAAGATTACCTCTCATCAATATAGTTTAACCAGGTTGAATCTAATCCTGCCTTTATATCAATACCGGTTAAGGACGGATTGGTTTTATATATTTGCATTTTTCCACTCCAGCTTTGAATCTGTGTAGGATCTTCCGCCTGCTCCTGGTGAGAATGATTCTCTACGAAAAATCCAAATAGCTCAAGAAAAGGAAACATCAATGTATTTATAGTTAAGATTGCATAATTAGGAACTATTTCGTCTTTATCTGTTCTATACACAGTATCTTGCTGAATCAATTCAAGATATTTTGTATAGTTAAGCAAGCCATAAGGAATGGAGGTATGCCTGTTTGGATTCGCCTTCCCTCCTACGAAAGTTGGCCTAGGGAGAATGGAACCACTATTAAATTCTATGGTAAGCGTTCCGAATCCTAGATTTGTATTATTTCTTCCAAGATCAGCATTGTTATCCCGGAAAGTATGAATCACAGGGCCGCCTTTTGCTTGCGCGACTACTTGTCTGAAGGGAATGTCATAGGTATACTGATTTGGGTTTACATAGAACTCCAGGACAGCGTTACTTTTACTTCTATCCTCTTCCGTAGTTAAAGTCCAGGAACTTCTTGAGGGTCTTTCATATAAAGGACTAGAGGTATTTAAGTCTGAAGCTTTGTCTGTTGCTGCTGCGTATGCCTGTTCAGCAGCTTGCGCCGAAGAAGATTGCTCAGCCTGCTGCTGTGCTTGCGCCGAAGTAGCCGCTATCGCGGCTTCTTGTTCCGCTATGGTAGAAGGATCTCTTGATGACATAGTAATTTCTCCTAAAAATAAAAAAGGCAAATGACTTTTGTACAGTCATTTGCCTTTATTTTTACATTTTATTTCATTCTATTCATTCACGGAATCAATCATTTCCGACACTTCTTTTTCTGCTTGTGCCATGGTCTTTCCCCCGCAGAATGTCTTCACTTCTTGAAGAAGAAGAAGCAGTTTTCCCTTATCTACCGCTTCAGGATCTGCAAAATAACTGGATTTCATATCCTTTACATTCTTGATTATCTCATCCTCATCAGTCATCTCAAGAATGGTGGAAGCCAGGTTATGATAATACTCATATTCTTCCATGCCATTTGAAGGAACGGCATCTTCTTCATTGACCACGTCAGCCGTAGAAGAAATATCCTGTTTAAATATACCAGAAATTCCAATTCGTCTGGCTTCTTCTTGCGCTTCCTTTGTACTCATAATTTGATTTGATGTTTCAGGGTCTAAGAAACAGATGACGCCACGGCGTTGAAGTTTTCTAATACTCTCAGACTTCTTTATACTTTCTCTGTCCGCAAAAAGCATTAAGTCAAGGGGAACCCAAGTCTTCGGAATTTTTACAGGGATAGCTCTTCCCGTAACATCCCTAACTTCCACAAGAAGAACAGAATGACCTTTCATATTGTTTCCAATATAAAGATTATTAGGACTTTGTGCAAGAGCTTGTTCTAGATTGCAGTTCAGTTTTTTTGCAGTTTTAATTTTCATAAATGTATTCCTTTTATTATATTACTTTTGATTTGTATGTTACTATTAAGTGTTCAGATGAACTCTTTCTATATTTTTTCTTCTATATTCAAGAATATCACTGTATGCGACTTCCTCTCTTATAGTTTCATTCCTTTCCCCATCTCGAATTCCGTAACTAACAGAAACTAGTCCTTTAAACCCTTCATACATCAAGGAAAGAAATCCTTCCACGGCATTATTTATGCCTACTTTACGTAAAATAGATAGATTATGCTCCCCATAATAATCATACCCATCTATTTTCCAAAACTTCACCAACAAGCTTCCAGCTTCGTATGACTGAATAGTCGTCATGTTTAAAAAGTAATCTTTTTCCTCTGGACTAATGATAATAAGATTAGTAGCAAGAATATTAGATTTATTCCCGTCAACTACACTTATAGTAGGCGTTCCTAAGATTACTTTTCCAGAAAGCATACTTTTCTTTGTTAAAATAGGATGGTAGCTTTCTAACACTTGATTTAAAACGCTTCCATAATCTTTTGCATCAGAGTTGAATCCAAGAGGCTTGTTGTTCACTATATAATTTTTATATGTTTTCATATATTCCTTTTTATGTTTACATCAATACTTTTAAATTGAATTCACAAAATAAGTTAGTAGGACTAACTTTTACATTTTTATAGATATTTACTTTACTGGAATTAAGAATACCTTGAAGCCAGTCCGAGACTTCTTTAGCTTCCTTTTTTCCTTCTTCAAGAATTATTCCTCTTTCCGTACTGAAACTCACTACGAAATTTACTTCAAACGTCTGCGCATAATAAAATATGCCTTTATTCACTAAGCTTACTTCACCTTTAAGGTATTCTTTATATAAATCTCCAAAAGTGTTAGACTTATTTTTTACAGTAGACAGCAGTCTACCTATTTCATTCATAACGCTTTTTTGCAGAGCTTTTTTAACTTCTTCTGAAATTTTTTTCATAAAAGAGTCATTATTTAGTTTTGCGGGATGCCGCTGCAAATAATCCACAATCAATGCCAACCAAATCTTTTGCGGTTTTTATTTTTTTCATATTAAAGTTATACTCCTTTTTAATATTTCATTTTTACAAGAAGCACAAATTACATTTCCTTTATATAAATAAATAGCTGTTATCTTCATACCTTCTTTTTTTAAGATATTTTGAAATATGGTAGTTACAAGTCCCCAGGCATTACTCTTACCTTGCTCCTTCACTATAGCTTTAGCTTTATCCCAGTATTTTTCTAAAACGGCGGCAGGCTTATGATTCAATTTTGCAAGTTTCTTTATGTACGCCGTAGGCATATCAAGCCTCCTTACTAGAAAGAATCAATGAAGCAAGCGGGACTGGAAACTTACCCTTTAAGGTACAGTCTTTTTCTTTTCCATCAATCAGTATAGTAAATTCTGCATCGGCATTAAACACAATCTCATTTTCATTAGCCTCGACATTGCTTTCATCATAGATAACCTTAAAGGTATCTAAGTTATCCTTAATTAACTCCGGGGTAAGAATATTTCCCTGACTGGCGGCAACTATAGCCAATAAATCTTTTTTAGTCTCCGAATCTATTCCTACGGAGTTTGCTATGGCCGTAATCTTTTCATTAGAAATCTTAGGAATTTCAGTCATACGGACTGTCAAGTTTTTAAACATTTCCATTAACGTTTCTCGGACACCATTAAGAGAAGTCTTAAAATAATCTGGACTGTCCTTAAAAAGACCTGATTTTAGTTTATCAACTTTACTTACCAAGTCATTTATGGATGATAAACATTGTGGAATTTTGCTTTTAGGCTGTTCTGTCTGCGACATACATTTATTCCTTTTTTGTGTTTGTATTCTTTTTAATATTTTTCCATACCCACTCATAGATAAGTAATCCTTGTTTTTATGTATCAAAAACTCTTTCTTTGATAGCCTTAAGAGATAAGCATAGTCCCACGGGCCCTAGGTAGGGCTCTAAAATTTCTTGAATTACTTTTATGGATAATATGGAATCCTTAAGTGAATCACTTCCTAGTGAGGCTGTGATTTTATTTTTCTGTTTCATACTCATAGCATTATCTATGATATTTTCTATCTCTGAAGGTAAAAATCCTTTTTTTATCTGATCCACGCAGTCAAACCATTTCTTATTATCCCTTCTGAAGCAAGGTAACAGGTTAGGTTTCTTTAAAAAAGAATTGTCGATGGAATACTCAAGGCCTTTATCCTTACCATATATAACTTTAACTTTGGACACATCATTTCCGGCCTTAAGGATAACACAGTAATTAGCATGGTTCGGAATGACATCTATCTTTTTAATGATAGGATATTTGTAGATGGAAGTCCTAAAGTCATTGTCCAGGTCAAGTTCAATTCCATCTTTAAGTTTTTTTATTTGATAAACTTCGCTCATTTTCATTTTTCCTAAGTAAGATCAATCCACATTTTCTACACCTTACATACTTGTCCGTTACAACGCATATAGACCCGCATTTCACACATTTAGTAGGTTTCCCGTTCCCAGAACAACACATTTTTTAAGTTCCTTTAGCTATAAAAAATCCTAGAACGGCGCTACTTGCTGAAATTAAAATAAAATCATTAAAATCAAAAATAAATGATACCAGTAACCCGCACCAAAAACAAGAACAAAAAGGGCAGTCCATTCCCTTCACTAGTAGTCTACAATTTTTTTCTAACAGATATTTTTTTAGCTTTTCCAAGAAGTCTGTCCTTGAAATTAAAAGCCCTAGAAAAATTGAAACTATGAGTGATGTCATAAATGAACCGCCCTTTTATTTTATTAATTAAATGGAAGCTTTCTTAAGCACCTTAAACAGCACGACCCAGTTGTCCACATCGGTCACATATTTAGGTTTAAGATTTTTTCTTGAGAATTTTCCGCAAAGAGCCTTGCTCTCATTTTCTCCGGTAGCGAAGTCAATCACTTCCGTCTTGTTAAACACCTCATTCAACGTTTCTTCGGCCTTCGCATTCTTCAATACGATACAGAAGCGCATACGGATAATAAGGGCAAGCCATATTTCATACACTTCCTGCGCAGTAACCGGAGTTGATACTTCCATATCACTTGTCATTACGGAAAGTTTAGCACCGTCATTTCCTACAACCTTGATGACCAGTTTAGTAAGATTATCAAAGAATTTCACCAAGGCTGTCTGACTCATGATAGTGAAATTAGTAGGAGAATACCAGACGGCAAAGAACATATTATCTTCAGAACAATATCTCTTATTAAAAGAGAGTGCCGTTTCCGTCAAACCCTCACAAACAGATTCTGCAATTTCTTGATTCTTTTCTTTATCTTGGGTAGAAGGTTTCTTGGCAACAATTCTAGCAACCTTAGCAAGAGCTTCTTCCTGAGAAGATGCAAGAATCGTGTGAGTTGTAGTAATACGATATTTTTTCATTTATTTATCCTTTTTCGTGAATAAGTTTTAAGATAATAAAAGATATTGCCCACGATTGCAAAACTTTTAAATAGTTTCCTCTATAATAAAAATTTATTTAACAATGATTTAAATAAGTTTTTATTTTTTAGACTTTCCTGTTATTCCGGAATATATTTGACTTCCTTTAAGTGTATCAGGGCAAGACTTTGGTATATTAAATTTCTTTTTATTTTTAACATACTTCATCATCTGTGAGTACACAAAATTTCTTTCATAAACTAACTTTTTTAAGTCTTTAGCTTTTGAAGTAGTCATTCTTTCATTAATTCTTTCAAGGACTTTATTCAAGAAAACCTTACTTATTCTAACATCTGTAACTAAGCCTCTGTTTAGCAAATAGCAGGCCGCTTCGACTTTATTCTGATTTCCATCATAAAAAGAGGATAACTGATTTTTAACAGCTTTTTCATCATTAAGAATTTCCATTCCTTTTCCAAAAAGTTGTTTTACAGCTTTTCTTAGTTTGTTAGGCCCCACTCCGAAGAAAGTAATCTTTCCACTAGGCCTTACTAAACTATCAAAAACTTCAGCGACACCCGTAATAGAATGCGTGGAAGACTCTGTTCCCCAGTCTCCTTCCTCTTCCTCTTCCTTTTCTTCTGATTTCTTTTTACCAAGTTTATCCTGAATAAGCTTTTGAATCTTCAGATCTTCATCCATGTCCTCTATCTGCTTGTAAATATCAAAACCTGCCGCGCTGCTCCAAGTTTTCTTTGAAATAGGAATGCCCTTCTCTTCCAAAGTCTGAAGCATTTGCAGATAGCTGTCATCCTTGATCGCGGATAATGGCTTCCTCCAAGTGATTTCCGGTATAAGCAAATCCTTATAGGCAATGTCATAGGCCTGTTCTACGGTAAGTCCACCCTTCACGGTATATTCCCCGGCGCCATTGACGGCCCCGGTGACTACGTAATTTTTTACAAGCTTATGAAAATTATCATCCATCTTATTCAGGGCGGATGCCGTGGATTCAAAGGTATCCTTTTTTACGAATCCGTGAGCACGTGCGATGTTGGCAAATATCTTTCTATAAAAAATTCTGTTAGTCAAGTCGGAACGCATTACCTTAATGGATTCCAGGAATAAAGCGGTAGCCTGTTCGCTAGTTCCTATCGCCGTATCCCCCGAAAGCAAAGCTTCGCTCATGCCTAGGGCACGAGTTTTCCCGGCCGTTAACATATCCCATTCTTCAGACAACTTCCAGAAATCCTGCGCCTGTCTGACATCGTTAGTTTCGACGCCGTCACGGGTAATGACGTAAGCACCGACGGGATCTTCTTCGGATTGCATGAACAGATCGACTATGTTATCCAAGTCCTGCTGAGTGGGTTCCCAATAATCTTGAATACCACACTTAATATGCGTTATGCTTCTTGCCCTTCTCCTGGCGGAAGCTATGGAGGCGTTCCATAACGCTTTTTCGATGGCGTAAAACGGAAGTATTCTCCATAGCATGGAAGTTCCTAACCAGTCAAACGGGCTCACCATCCTAGGAACATATAAAGTATTTAAGGGCTCCAGGGGAACCTTTCCTCCGGAAGACAACTTATCAGCTAACAAGGTAGACACTCTTAACCTTGCTAGGGAGTCTCTGGAATCTGTACTTTTAAAAAACTTTTTAAAATCAGGATTACCCTTATAGTTAACCTTTGGATCAAATCCCCGGATAGGAATAGGTTCAAAATCAAGATACATAGGATCTTGCGGAATGAAGTCAATGAACGTTCCAACATCGGAATCATAAATAAGGCTGTCTACAATTTTTCCATCCGTCAAATATGAAGCCGTCGCCTGTGGTAAAAAAGTCTGAGGATCTAGCATCTGTACGGCTTGTTCATAAAAGGACGAAACATTTTTATCCTTGACTCCACTAAGTACACAGTCACTCCAAGGAAAACTTGACAGCATATCAATCGCCGGACCGCCTACGGCATCCGTCTTAGCTATGGTTCTGAATATCTTTAATTGACCTTCTGCGCTCTGCGGAGTCAATTCATCAAGCACGGAAGCAGAATCAAGCGTCTCATTGTTTGGAAGATAACGATTTGTAGTGGCGGTAGTTTCTGAAGACCTTATCCCTTTTTGACTTCCATTTCCCATGTTAGTTGTATCATACCCAGTTTTACCATAAATAGCCCCATTGAATCTACTTCCAAATCTAAACATATTTAGTTCCCTGTTTTTTCAGATAAGCTACATAACTCATTACATTTTTTAGAAAAATCGGATATAAAAGAATTTGCCATATTTTGCAGTTCTTTATATTTTATCTTATATTCTTCCACCATATCTTTCTTTATGTTTTTTATTTCTTCTTCAACAGGAGTATTCAAAAAATCTACAAAATTATCCGCAAAACCCTCACTGATTTTTCTTTTCTTAATAAGCTCTATGGCTTCTTGCCTAGAATTGGCATCATAGATAATTCCATTGAATCTATATTTCATAAGAGATATTTCCTTTATTTATTTTTCATCTGATTTAAATGGAAGAGCTATATAGCAAGAAGTACAATAAGAGCAAGGGCGAGTCCTTAACTGGGCAAGCACCATGGGCTTTCCACATCTAGGACAACTGCATCCGGCCGGTTTGACTTCCGCCACCACTTCTTTACGCACTGACTTCAGAAGCGAGCTTCCCTTAAAATTACCGCAGGAAGCCGCGGCCATTTCAGCCACATCTGCCATATCCTTACTGCTTGAAGCAATGCCGACAGCTCTCATAGAAGCCACCACTTGATTTACATTTTCCTTAGTGGCTTTCATTCCGTTTTTTCTTAAAGCCTCGGCTGCAAGTATTTGTAATTTAGTAACATACATGATGTATATACCTACCTTTTAATTTATATGCTTAATCAATGTTTTTTGCGGGCCAGTCCACCTAAAATCCCTTCCGCAGGAGTAGATGAAGAAGGTCTATGTCCTCTTGAACAGGCCACGGCACCGAAGGCCCTGTCGCTCGAATAGCTGGCGTTACCGTGCTCCTCGAATAAATCTTTATATTCTTCTTTTTTTAAAAGCGTGGCTCCTAACGCAAAAGCTCTCCATATATCATCATCACCCATAGAAGGTTTTCCAAGAGTCTTTCCAAAATCCCTGACGGTCAAAATTTGATACAGCAGACCAAA
>Ga0172381_10002199_pt1 | contig 21890 bp, 9 predicted proteins | sample Leawel6488metaG_FD_119754 | JGI IMG/M metagenome (GOLD analysis project Ga0172381, IMG submission 119754) | Leachate microbial communities from a municipal landfill in Southern Ontario, Canada - Leachate well 64-88 metaG | ecosystem: Engineered > Solid waste > Landfill > Unclassified | place...
TGCAAATACTTTATATTTAAAAGCAGGCAAAGTCGGAATCGGAACAACAAATCCAACACAAGAACTTGATGTAAATGGAAACATACGTGTCGGTGGTACTTTATATTTCTCCGATGGTTCTGGAATGACTACAGCTGTTAGTCCTTCTAGTGGAATTACTTCTTCAACTGATTTAGGTCTAGGTGCCGATTCTGATGGTAATGGTTCAGGTGTCATGACTTTCTCCACTGCCACCTTAGAAAGAATGAGGATTGATAATGATGGAAATATTGGAATTGGAATAGATACACCTACTGCAAAATTAAACATTATGGCTGGAACTACAGTAGCTGGAACAGCACCAATTAAATTAACTTCCGGTGATTTATTAACCATACCAGAAGCTGGAGCAATTGAATTCTTGGATGATGTATACTATGGAACCATGACAACTGGAGCAGAAAGAAAACAGTTTGCTTTCAGTGAAGATATTTCAAATACATATATTCCATATAGTGGAGCAACTACTAATGTAGATTTAGGTTCTAATGATTTAACAGTAGATACTAATACTCTTTTTGTAGATAGTACCAATCATCGAGTTGGAATTGGAACAACTTCACCAACAGCTAGGTTAACTTTACCAGCAGGTACAACAACAGCTGGAACAGCACCACTTAAATTTACCTCTGGTGATTTATTGGATTCACCAGAAATTGGGGCAATGGAATTTAATAATGATGATTTATATTTCAATATAACTACTCCTTGGTTGATAACTACTATCCCTTATTATCCACCAGTTCAAAATGCAACTTATGTTAAAGCAACATCATCTGCTGGTAGTTCTTGGCAGCCTTATTACGCAACTGACCCAGCAAAAAGTCTTATTAATACTCATTGGGGCAATTCGTGGTATGCTTATAATATTCTGCAAAGATTTCATATTGACCTAGGTTCAGCGAAATTAATAAATAATATCTACTATGAAAATTTTCACTCTTCAGGAGGTCTTACTACTACTGGTGTTAAAAATTTTACAATTTGGGGTTCAAATAATGCTTCTGATTTTAATGATACAACCTATGCTAATGATGGAACTTGGGTTCAACTTACCACAAGTCAGACTTATTTTGAACAACATATAGCTTCTAATGTTCCTGATCCAAAATATATATCTGTAATAAATACAACAGCCTACAGATATTATGCTTTTAAGTTTGCTGATAATTATGGAGATGGAACTAATATGGCTGTAAGGCGCGTTGAATTACAGAATGCATCTTCTGTTGATTACAGAAGACCAGTTGTTTTAGCTGATGGAGTTAAATTAACAGAAGGAAGAATACCATATGCAGGAACTGGTGGCAGATTAATTGATAGTAGTAATTTAACTTTTGATGGAACAACATTAAATACATCTCTTTTAGCTTCAGCAACAAGTATAACGACTCCTAAGGTTATCGGTGGAACAACTACAACCTCTCCATTAATTTTACAATCAACTTCAGGGGTTGGTATTGCTGGAGCAGATATTATTTTTAAAACAGGAAACAATGGAGCTACTGAAACAATGAGAATTTTAAATTCTGGAAATTTAGGTATTGGTACCACAAATCCAACAGGTAATTTATCAGTAACTCAAACAGCAACAGCTACAGGAATATTAAAAGGAATAGTATATACAGGAGCAGTAAATACAAACCAAACAGCTTCAACTGAAATTCCATCTTTGACTATTACAACAGCAGGGCGACAATGGGCAACTGGAGCGCTCGCTACGCAAAGAGAAGTATTATTTACTCAGCCAACATATTCATTTGTAGGAGCAAGTACAATTACAAATGCAGCGACCGTAGGAATTGTTGGAGCACCAATTAATGGAACAAATGCAACTATTACAAATACACACGGACTCTTAATTCAAGCTGGAATAGTTGGACCTGCCACTAATTCATATGGACTTACCGTGAATTCTCAAACAGGTGCAAGTAATAATTATGCGGCTGTATTTATGGGTGGTAACGTCGGAATAGGAACAACAGCTCCGACTCAAGCTCTCGATGTAAATGGAAACATTAGAGTCGGAGGAACTTTATATTTTTCTGATGGCTCTGGGATGACGACAGCTGTCAGTACTTCAAGTGGACTTTCTTCTACGGGGGATTTGAATATGGGTGCAGACTCTGATGCTGATACTTCTGGAGCGATGATCTTTAGTACTGCTACTTTAGAAAGAATTAGAGTTTTAAATAATGGTAATGTAGGAATTGGAACGAGTATTCCAGGTCAATTATTATCTGTTGCAGGAGTTATTGAATCAACAACTGGTGGATTTAAATTCCCAGATGGGACGACACAAGATACTGCTGGTTCTACTGCTAGTGGAACTGAAAATTATCTATCAAAATTTACTTCGTCCTCTGCTTTAGGTGATTCAATTATTTTTGACAATGGCACGAATGTAGGAATTGGAACTACTACACCTACAAATATTTTATCTCTAGGAAATACTCAAGCACAAAAAATTTGGATAGAGGATACTGCATCTGGTACAGTTGGTAGAGATTTAACAATTTCAGCAGGAAGTACAGTGGCTGGTAGTCCATATGTTGATGGTGGAAATTTAATTCTTTCTACTGGTGCTGGAACTGGTGATGTATCTAATGACATTTTATTTTATACCGCAACTCCCTATAGTACTGGTGCAACATATCAATCAACATTACAAACTATTTCTAGTAAAGGAATAATAACTGGTGCTGGTTTTTTTGGAATGGGAACTTTAACTCCAGGTCTAAAAGGCGAATTTAAAGGAAATCTTAGTGCTCCAGCTTCAAGTGGATCAACTCAAAATGGTAGTTTAAGACTTTCTCAAACATCAGGTGCTGCTGTATTAGATTTTGGTATAGGTTCAATAGGTGGATTAGGGGGAGCTTGGTTACAAGCAGGAATAAGCACCAATTTATCGGTTCATTCAGCTAGTAGTCTTTTATTAAACCCAATAGGTTCTAATGTTGGTATAGGTTTAAATGGTGCACCTGTGGCACTTCTTGATGTTAATGGTATTGGGGTTCATTCTGCGGGAGCAGTAGCAACACCATCTTTCGCTTTCCGCACAGACTTGAACACTGGTATGTGGTCATCTGGTGCAGATACAATTAACTTTTCTACTGGTGGTTCAGAAAAAACTAGAATAGATAGTTTAGGCAACGTAGGAATTGGATTAACACCAGGTTACAGATTGCATGTTTCTGATGCTACCACAGCTGGTATAGTTGGTGCTTTTACAAATTCTGATGGAACTTGTACTTTGGATCCCGGAGATGTGTCCGGTTGGTCTTGTCCTTCAGATATTAATTTGAAAAAAGATATTGAAACTCTATCTTCTGGATTGTTTGAAATTAATCAATTGCGAACCGTATCTTATCGTTTAAAGAACGAGAGTGAAGATGAAATGCTTTCTATTGGTTTAATCGCTCAAGAAGTGGAATTAATTTTTCCAAAATTAGTGAGAACACAATTAGATGGAACATTATCATTAAACTATGGTGGGCTAACTCCATATATAATAAATGCAATTCAAGAACTTGATTTGAAAATAGAAAGTTTGACTGATACCAATATTCCATTATTAGATGATAATGATGATCTGACTTTTGTTGGAAAATTCTTTGAGAATATGTCTGCATGGCTCGCAAATGCGGGAAATAAAATTACCAGAATTTTCACCGGTGAAGTTTGTTTGACTGAAGCAGGGGAAGAGACTGTATGTTTAAATAGAACAGAATTAAAATCCTTGAAAGCGTTGCTTGCTAATCCTTCGACGGGCTCAGAATCTTCGACCTCGGTCCTCCCCATCGAGGAGGAGGAGGAATCAGGAGGGGGTAATTCTATTCCTACTGAAATCGTACCAGATCCTTCGCTAAACTCAGGACAAGAGCCAGAGGTAGAACCTGAAGTAACTCCTGAACCAGAAGTAACTACAGAAGAAATTGTGCCGGAAAATCCAGTAGAAGAAGAAATTATTCCAGAAATACCAGCAGAAGAAATTGTACCTGAAGTTGTTCCAGAATCAGAACCTGAAACAGAACCAGAATCGGAATCAGAACCCGAGCCAACCCTAGTACCATAAAAGTCCCCCTGACAAGGGGATTTAGGGGGTTGTATTAAAAAACATGATAAAATTTAAATCAATTTATCTTTCCATATCAATAATTATTTTATTTCTCTCAGCTTTTTCTGCTTTGGCTTCAAATGTAGATGGCACCATAACACCAAATCCTAAATATGCTTTTGGTGATAAATTAGGTTGGATAAATTTTGGTTGTGATAATTGTAATGTTCATGTAATGGATACAAGAATAACTGGCTATGCCTGGAGTAGGCAATATGGTTGGATAAATTTATCACCAGACCAAGTAGGAAACCAGGGCGTGACAAATAATTGCCTAGGGCAGTTGGGTGGACGAGCTTGGTCTAGGTCTCTAGGTTGGCTTGATTTTTCTGGTGCCAGTATCGATGCAAATGGGAATTTTATTGGTATGACATATGGTGGTAATGATAAAGCAGGAAAAATTAATTTTAGTTGTGATAATTGTGATGTTTCAACTGATTGGATGCAGTGTGCATTAAGAGAATCTCCAGCTCAAGTTCTTATAAATAGTATTACAGATAATATTATTCCCACAATTACTGCAAGCATTACAATAAGCAATGAAGGAAATATTGACACAGAATATCAATATGAATGGTGTGTAGTCTCAGATATTTCTAATTCTTGCGGGGGAGGAGATGATATTTTTTATTCTTCTGGAGCCAAATTAATTACATCAGGAACTGATTGGAATACAACAAAAGATGCAACTGTACCAAATGCTGGAACTTATTATTTTAAATTAAAGGTATTTTATGGTTTAAATTATTCTGTTGCTTCACAAGTCTTTACTGCAATCTCATCAGGAGGAGGAGGTGGTGGAGGTGGAGGAGGAGGTGGAACCGTTACTGATATTTGCCCAAATATTACAGGCGACCAAACGATTGTCCCACCTGGTTATATTCTGATAAATAGTTTGTGCGTTTTGCCCCAAGGTGGTGGTACATATTATGATACTGCAGACTTGAATCGTGATCACTCTGTAGACTCAATAGATTTTTCTATTCTTCTCTTCTATTGGAAAAAGAATCCACCTTATCAAAATATATATGTAGACATTAATAAAGATAGTAAAGTAAATTCTGTCGACTTTTCTATAATGCTCTCACAGTGGGGCCAAAAAACTATATGATGAAATATTTATTAAAATTTTATTTTTTTTCTGTAATTATTTTTAGTTTTTTATTTATTTTTCCAGCAATTGCTCAAACTTCAACAGAAATTTATTTTAAAAATGAAAATAATCAAATCTTAAATGGAGATACATTTTTAATTGATTTAAAAATTTCATCCGATAGATCTATAAATGTTATAGATGGAACTATTCTATTTGATAAAGATAAGCTAGAAATAAAAAATATAAACAAAGAAAATTCAATTTTTTCAATGTGGGCCAATGAACCAGTTTTTGATAATGATGTAGGCTCTATAAGCTTTATTGGTGGAATACCAAATGGTTTTAAGGATGATGGTGGGCAGGTTTTAGGGATTAATTTTTCAGCAAAAAAGAGCGGAGAAGCAATAGTTCATTTCCAAGATATTTTTAAAGTTTATTTAAATGATGGATTGGCTACAGAAATTAATCCATGGTTAAAACCACTAAAAATTTCAATAAAGAAAAAGGATTATTTAGAAAATATTTCTAAATATGTATTTGTGATGAATCAAAATTATATTTATTATATTTCACTATGTATTTTAGTTATTTTATTTATTATAATAAGAGTATCTTTAAAATTTAAAAATAAAAAAAACAATCCTTTAATAAAAAAGAAGGATGATTACTATAAATAGAATATGAAAAATAAATTTTACTTTTTAATACTACTGCCATTACTTCTACTTTTTAGTTTTAATGTTGCTAATGCAGCAGATATTTTTTGCATTAGTAGTAAATTAAATGTAAATACAAATCAAACTTTTACAGTAACACTTAATACAAATACAAAAGGAGTATATATAAATAACATAGAAGGTGTTTTGTCTTTTCCTAAAGATTTATTGAGTGCTGAATCTGTAAGCATAAGTGGGTCAATTTTTTCTATGTGGGTTGAACAGCCTAGGCTTTCTAACATAACTGGAACTGTTTCTTTTAATGGTGGTATACCAACACCTGGTTTTATCGGAACAAATGGTAAAATTTTAAGTGTTGTATTCAGGGCTAAAAAAGCTGGTGTGGCTAATTTGTCTTTTTCTTCAGCAAATATTTATGCCAATGATGGTATGGGCACAGACATAACAGGAGGTAAAAGTGGAATTAATATAACAATTACTACACCTACTACACCAAAGGAAGAAAAAAAAGTAGTACCTGTTAAAAAAGTAGAAATAGACACAATAGCACCAAAAGATTTAAAAATTTCTTCATATATTACCAGTGAGGATATCGTGGTTTTAAAAATTTCAAGCTCAGATGATGATTCTGGCTTAGATAAATATAAGATTTCAATTGACGATGTGTTGTTTGGAGATTTTTTTATAACAGAAAATCCAACTGAAGTAATTTTATCTCCTCAGAAAGCTGGAAAGCATAAAGTAAGTGTAATTGCTTATGATAAAATGGGGAACTTGAGTGAAGAAGTTGTTGCAATAGAATTTCCAATAGTAAAAATTCCAGAAATTATTAATTATCCAAAATCAATTAAAAAAGGTGAAAATATAAAAATTTCTGGAACTTCTTATTTAAATACTGATGTAAAAATTTATTTACAAATTGAGGGAGAAGAAGAAAAAAATTATATTGTAAAAACAGATGATGATGGAAGTTTTACTTTTACAACTGATTTTATTGAACAACCAGGCCTAGCATCTTTTTGGACAGAGACAATCAGAACACCTGAAATAATAAGTGAAACTTCACAAAAATATTTTATTGTAGTCAATAAGCCAGCTTTTATTAAAATAAGCTTATGGATGATTCAATTGTTGTCTGTTGTTATTCCAATTATATTATTGATAATTGTAATAATATTACTTGTGCACCAAGCACATCATAAGGTAAAGAAATTCCGTAGGAAATTAATGATAGATCTTGAGCAAACAGAAGGTGAGGCACACAAAATATTTAGAATTATGAAAGAAGACATAAAAGAAATTACAAAAATCTTTAAGCGTAAAGAGATTAAAGATAAGCTTACAAAGTGCGATCAGGATACTATTGATTCTGTTTCCAGGGACGTCGAAGAAGCAGAAGAATATTTCACTAAAAGAATCAAGTCAATAGAACAAAAAGATCTCTAACTTGCGTTAGGCAAGACCTAACGCAAGAAGACAAGGTCTTACCACAATGTAGCAAGGTCTTGCCTTGCTGGTTGTTGTCCACAATAAAATTTGACTTAGATTTATAAATATGTATACTTATAAACACTGATAGATTGAGTTTTGGATGATTTTCTTTATATATTATAAGGTTTTTAACTTAATCGTAATTCTAAATAAATTTAAAGAAAGTACTAGCTAGATTTCAAAGCTATTTTCTTTTGTTTTTTTTGGGAAAAAACAATATGCATAATGCAAACAAGCGTCCTAAGAAGTATTTTTCGAGGTATAAGAAGCCATTAATAAAGTTTCCAGATTTAATTGAAGCTCAGATAAAGTCCTTTAAATGGTTAGTGGAAGATGGCATAAAGGAAGTTTTTAAAGAATTTTCTCCAATTGCAGATTATTCTGGAAAAAAATTTCAATTAGATTTTACTTCTTTCTCTCTTGGTGAGCCTAAGCATGATGAAAATCAATCAAAAATAGACAAGCTTTCTTACCAAGTACAATTGAAAGCACGTGTCAAACTAACTAATAAGATTTTAGGAACTGTAAAAGAGCAGGAGATTTTTATGTCTGAACTTCCTTTAATGACATCTCATGGAACTTTTATAATCAATGGAGTAGAAAGAGTTATTGTCCCACAATTAGCTCGTTCTTTTGGTGTATTTTTTACAGAATCTGAAAGTAAAGGAAAAAGATATTTTGGAGCAAAAATTATTCCAGCTCGTGGAGTTTGGATTGAAATAGAATCAGAATCAGATGGAGCTATTTATATCAGAATAGATAAAAAGAGAAAATTCCCAGCAATAACATTGCTTAGAGTTATGGGTTATCACACCAATGAAATGATAGAAAAGGCATTTGAGGGTAATCCTATTTTCGAAGAAGCAATTAAAGCTTGTTTTGCAAAAGATTCCGCTAAGACATTAAGTGATGCTTATATTGAAATCTATAAGCGTTTAAGAGATGGTGATATGGCTACACCAGATAATGCAAAAGAATTTATTAATTCTCTATTTACTACTGAAAGATATGATATTTCTCCAGTTGGTAGATTTCGTTTTAATGAACGTTTCAATAAACCTTCAGATGAAGAAGAGTTAGCTCGTAGGACTATTTCTAAAGAAGATTTAGTCACAGTATTAATGAATATAATTACATTAAATAATACACCAGGTGCTAAGGCTGATGATATTGACCACTTGGGACAAAGAAGAGTTCGATTTGTTGGAGAAATGCTTCAGTATAAAATTCGTACTGGTATGATGCAGATAAAAAGAAATATTCAAGATAGAATGTCTACTATTGATGTAGATACAGCTATGCCAATTCATATCATAAACCAAAGACCGCTTCAAGCTCGTATTAAAGAATTTTTTACAACCAACCAGCTTTCACAATTTATGAATCAAGAAAATGTTTTGGCTGAGCTAGAGCATCTTCGTTTGCTTTCTGCATTAGGACCAGGGGGGCTTACTCGTGAAAGAGCAGGATTGGAAGTTCGTGACGTGCATCCTTCTCACTATGGAAGAGTTTGTCCTATTCACACACCAGAAGGACCAAACATCGGACTTATCGTTCACTTAGCAACTTATTCAAAAATAAATGAGTTTGGAATTATCGAAACTCCTTATATAAAAGTAAAAAATGGACAAATTACCGGAGAAGTTTCTTATTTGAATGCACTTGATGAAGAAAAATATAACATTGCTCACTCTGGAATTCCTTATAATGAAGAAGGAAAAATAACAGAAGAAAAAGTTGAGGCTCGTATAAAAAATAATCCAGGAATAATTTCTAGAAGTGAAATTGATTTTATAGATGTTTCTGCCAATCAGGCTTTTTCTATAGCCACTTCAATGATTCCATTTTTAGAACACGATGATGCTAATAGAGCACTCATGGGAAGTAATATGCAGAAGCAAGCAGTTCCTTGTGTTTTACCAGAGGCGCCACTCGTGGCTACTGGTATGGAGGAATTAGCTTCAGTAGACTCAGGTAGATTAGTTGTAGCAGAAGAAGATGGAGTTGTATCTTATGTTGATGCTAAAAAAGTTATAGTAAAAAATAAAAGTGATAAAGAAAAGGTTTACACTTTAGTAAATTATTTAAGAAATAATAATTTTTCTGTTTTTCATCAACGTCCAGCTGTAAATATTGGAGATAAAGTAAAGAAAGGTGATACATTGGCTGATACATCTAGTACCTCTGGTGGGCAAATTTCAATCGGACAAAATATTCATATTGCATTCTTGTCTTGGTCTGGATCAAACTATGAAGATGCTATTATTATTTCAGAAAGATTAGTAAAGAAAAGTAAATTCACTTCTATTTATTTAGAAGAATTTATATGTATAGTTCGAGACACAAAACTTGGACCTGAGATAACCACACGAGATATTCCAAACGTAGGAGAAGTAAAATTAAAAGACTTAGATGAAGATGGTATTGTTCGAGTTGGTGCTGAAGTTAGAGAAAATGATATTTTAGTTGGAAAAATTACACCAAAAGGAGAAACCGAACTTACTCCAGAAGAAAGACTACTTCGTTCTATTTTTGCTGAAAAAGCTCGTGATGTTAAAGACACATCTTTGAGAGTTGAGCACGGCAAAAGAGGACGTGTCATTGGCATTAAGATTTTTTCACGTGACCTAGGTCACACATTGGAGGCTGGAATTATTAAAAAAATTGTTATTGAAGTTGCACAAATTAGAAATGTTTCAGTTGGAGATAAACTTTCTGGAAGGCATGGAAACAAAGGAGTTATTTCAAAAATTCTACCAGAAGAAGATATGCCATATGCAGCAGACGGTACTCCAATAGATATTATTCTTTCACCACTTGGTGTTCCTTCTCGTATGAACTTGGGACAGGTTTTGGAAATGCATTTAGGTATGGCTGCAAACACTCTTGGATATCAAGCTATAGTACCACCATTTTTGAGTACTAAACATGAAGAAATAAAAGAAGAATTAAAGAAAGCTGGTTTTGCAGAAAATGGTAAGATGAAACTTTTTGATGGACGAACTGGTGAAGCCTTTGAGCAAGATATTGCTGTTGGTTATATGTATATGCTCAAATTACACCACATGGTGGAAGACAAGATACATATGCGTTCAATAGGACCATACTCTCTTATTACACAGCAACCACTTGGAGGTAAAGCTCAAGGCGGAGGACAGAGATTTGGAGAGATGGAGGTGTGGGCACTTGAGGGATATGGCGCTGCTTATACTTTAAGAGAAATGTTGACTATTAAATCTGATGATATATTGGGTCGATCTGCAACATTTGATTCTATTATTAAAAATGAACCAATAAGGCCACCAAATTCTCCTGCATCGTTTAATGTGATGCTTAATTATTTGCGAGGACTTGCTCTAGATGTAACTTTAAAAAAGTTTGGAGATAATGGAATGGTTGAAAATTAATAATAAAAATATAAAAATTATGAAAACATTAAATACAACAGAATTCGATTATATTACACTAAAACTTGCATCTCCAGAGCAAATAAAAGAATGGTCTTATGGAGAAGTCACAAAACCAGAAACAATAAACTATAGAACTGGCCGATCAGAGCGAGGTGGCTTGTTCGATGAAAAAATATTTGGACCAGAAAAAGATTATGAATGTTATTGTGGAAAATATCGACGTATTCGATACAAGGATATTATTTGTGAAAAATGTGGAGTTGAAGTTACTCGTTCTATCGTTCGACGTGAGAGAATGGGACACATCGAACTCGCTACTCCAGTAGCTCACATTTGGTTTTTGCGTGGCGTACCATCTAGAATGAGTATACTTCTCAATATTCCAGTTTCTGACTTGGAAAAGGTTATTTATTTTGCTGGTTATATTATTACTAAAGTCTACGAAGAAGAAAAAGAAAGTATTTTAGAAGGATTAGGAAGAGAATATAAAGCTAAATTAAAAAATTCCGCTGATGATGAAACTAGAGAAAAATTAAAAGATTTATTTAATAGTACTAAAAAAGAAATTGCGGAAATTTATGAAGGAAAAGTTTTAAATGAAATTTCTTTTCATCACTATTCTTTAAAGTACGGTGCTTGTTTTGAAGCAAACATTGGAGCTGAGGCTATTCATTCTATTTTTAAGAATCTTGATTTAGATAAATTAAAAAATATTACAGAGACGATGCTACTAAAAGCTAGTTCAATTGAAAGAGAAAAATTACAAAAAAGACTTTCTCTAATTAGAGCTATGACTTATGCATCAGTAAGACCTGAATGGATGTTTTTGACTGTAATTCCTGTTATTCCACCAGTTCTTCGTCCAATGGTTGCATTAGATGGTGGACGTCATGCTACTTCTGATTTGAATGATTTATATCGTAGAGTTATAAATAGAAATAATCGTTTAAGAAAATTAAAAGAAATAAGTGCCCCTGATGTTATTTTGCGAAATGAAAAAAGAATTATTCAAGAGGCAGTAGATGCACTTATTGATAACTCTATAGCTAAGCAAAATGATAGTGTGGCAATGAGTCAATCACAAAAGCGTGCTCTTAAATCTCTTTCTGATAACTTGAAATCAAAACAAGGTTTATTCAGACAAAACTTACTTGGAAAGCGTGTGGACTATTCAGGGCGTTCAGTTATCGTTGTTGGACCACAACTTAAATTAAATCAATGTGGATTACCAAAACACATGGCATTAGAACTCTTCAAGCCATTTGTAATTTCTAAAATTTTATTATCTGAACTCGCTTTCAATATTCGTGGAGCTAATAAATTAATAGAAGATCGTACACCAGAAGTTTGGGCAATGTTAGAAGAGGTTATAGAAGGTAAATATGTTCTTTTAAACCGTGCTCCAACTTTGCACAGATTAGGTATTCAGGCTTTTAATCCTATTTTAATTGAAGGTAATGCTATTCAAGTACACCCTCTAGTTTGTTCTGCTTTCAATGCTGACTTCGACGGAGACCAGATGGCTGTTTACGTACCTCTTTTAGAAGAAGCTCAGAATGAGGCAAGAGAATTAATGGCAGCTAATAAAAACTTATTGAAGCCTCAGAATGGAGATCCGATTGTTCACCCAAGTAAGGATATGGTACTTGGATCTTACTGGATGACGAAAGATGTTGATGGAGAAAAAGGTGAAGGAAAATATTTTTCAAGTCCAAATACTGCTATCACTGCTTATGAATATGGTGTCGTTTCTCTTCGTGCAAAAATTAAAGTTATGTCAACTGATACTCTAAAATATAAAAAATTTGGGGGAGATATTTTTGATACAACAGTTGGAAAACTTCTTTTCAATAGTATTTTACCAAGTGATTTTCCTTATTTTGGTGATGAAATGACTTCAAAAAGAGTTTCTACTTTAGTGGATGAAATGATAGTTAACTATGGTATAGACAGAACACCAATAATTCTTGATGCTATTAAATCTTTTGGTTTTAAATATTCAACAATCTCTGGTACTACTTGGGGTTTTGATAATGTTAAGGTTCCAGTTGAAAAAGCTGGTATCATAGCTAATGGTAAAAAAGCTGAAGAACAAATAAAATCTCAATGGAGTGAAGGATTATTATCTGAAGAAGAAAAATATCAAAAAATTATTGAAATTTGGACTCAAGCTAAAAAAGAATTAGAAAAAGTTTTACCAAAAACTCTTGATAAAAATGGTTCAACGTTTGATTTATTTACTTCTGGAGCCAGAGGTACTGTTACAAGTTTGATTCAGATGACTGGAATGAAAGGATTAATTCAGAATAACCAGGGTAAGACATTAGAATTTCCAATTATTCCTTGTTATCAAGAAGGTCTTTCTCCAATTGAATACTTCGTTACAACTCACGGTGCTCGTAAGGGTGCATCCGATACTGCATTGAATACTGCAAAGGCTGGATACTTAACACGAAGATTGGTGGATGTTGCACAAGATGTAGTAGTTACAGAAGAAGATTGTAAAACAAAAGAAGGTAAAATAGTTAAAAAAGAAAATATTTCTGGAATAGAAATTTCACTTGCAAAAAATATCTCTGGTAGAATTTTAGCAGGTGATTTGAAAGATAAAGATGGAAAGGTAATTTACAAAAAAGGATTTTTAATTACAAAAGAAGAATCTAGAATTATTGAAGGAATAGGATTTGAAGAAGTCTTCGTTCGTTCTCCTTTGACTTGTAAAACTGTTCACGGTATTTGTCAGATGTGTTATGGATTGGATCTTGGAAGAAACCGTCTAGTCAACTTAGGTGAAGCTGTTGGAATTATTGCAGCTCAAGCTATCGGTGAACCTGGAACCCAGCTTACTCTTCGTACTTTCCACGCTGGAGGTGTAGCAGGAACAGATATTACTACTGGTTTGCCTCGTGTTGAAGAAATTTTTGAAAGACGTATTCCGAAAAATCCAGCTATCATTTCAGCAACTGATGGTGAAATTATTGAAATAAAAAATAAAGAATCAGCTAGTGGTGAAATTAGTACTAAAGAAAAAATAATAAAAGTTCTTTCAGATTCAAAGATGGATGGCCCGCTTCGCCAAGGCTCTAGCGAGGCGAGAAAAAATAATGAAATAGAGTATGTTGTTTCATTCCCTAGAAATGTAATAGTGAAGACTGGTAGTAAGGTTACAAAAGGTCAATTACTCACTGACGGTTCGGCTGACATTGCAGAAATATATAAATTAAGTAGTAAAGAGTTAGCTGAGGAATATATCATCAGAGAAATAAATAAAGTTTATGAATTACAAAGTGCTTCTATTTCAAGGAAGCATACTGAAATAATCATTCGTCAGATGTTTTCACGCAGACGCATAAAAGATGCCGGACAAACTAATTTTTCTGTTGGTGATATTGTAGAAAATACTGCTTTAATTGAAGAAAATATGAGAATAGAAAAAGAAGTTGGTGACGATATTTCTGCTCAAGCCAAAGGTGAAATTATAGTACTTGGTATTACTGAAGTATCTCTACGTACTAAGAGTTGGTTGTCAGCTGCTTCTTTCCAAAATACCAATAGAGTTTTGATTGAGAATGCTATCAAGGGTGGTACAGATTATCTAAGAGGACTAAAAGAAAATGTAATTATTGGACGCTTGATTCCAGCTGGAACAGGATTTAAGGGTGAAAAAATCATTCCTGACATAGAATAAGAATTAAAATAAGTTTTATTAGCTGGTAATACTTTTCTATAATAGTAGAAGAAGGGTATTATAAGAGTAAATTTGTTTTAAAAAAATGTTAAATTCACCAGTTCAAAAAATTAAGGAGAGATTGTCGGTTGAGGAAGTAATTTCTTCTTATATAAAAATAGAAAAGGTAGGCTCAAGTTTAAAAGCCAAGTGTCCTTTTCATAATGAGAAGACTCCTTCCTTTTTTATTTCAAACGATCGAGGTAATTACTATTGTTTCGGCTGTGGAGCAAAGGGTGATATTTTTACTTTTGTTGAAGAATTCGAAGGACTTGATTTTAAGGGAGCATTAAAGCTTTTAGCAGAAAGAGCTGGTGTACAACTCGAAAATTATAATTCTGAGAATGAAAGTGAAAAGGAAAAATTATATAGAATAATGGAAGAAGCTACTAAATTTTTTGAAAAAAATTTAGTAGCTAATGTTCCAGTTTTAAAATATTTAAAAGATAGAGGGTTGGAAGATAAAACTATTAAAGATTTTAGAATTGGTTTTATTAAAGCAGACTGGCGTGAACTATATAATTTTTTACAAAAAAATGGTTTTAAGGATTTGGAAATGGAAAAAGCTGGATTAGTTAAAAAAACTGAGAAAGGATATTACGATAGATTTCGTGGGAGAATAATGTTTCCGATTTCTGATTCAAGTGGAAGAATCATTGCTTTTTCTGGTAGGATTTTTGAAGATGATGGGAAGAGCGCAAAATATCTTAATAGTCCAGAAACTTCTATTTTTACTAAATCATCTGTATTGTATGGGTTAGATAAAGCAAAAGATTCAATTCGTAAAAATAATTTTTCAATTTTAGTCGAAGGACAATTTGATTTAATATTGTCACATCAAGCTGGATATAAAAATACAGTAGCAACCTCTGGAACAGCATTATCCGACTCTACTATTTCTAAAGAAAACGTTGTTTCAAATTTAGGATTGATTCGTAGGTTGTCAAAGAATTTAGTTTTAGCTTTTGACGCCGACAAAGCTGGATTCAATGCAGTAAATAGGGCGAGCAAGATAGCTTTGTCTTTTGGTATGGATGTAAAGGTAGCTCTGATGCCAGACAATATTGATCCAGCAGATTTAATTTCAAAAAATGGAGCTGATGCTTGGAAAATAGCAGTAAAAAACTCAAAGCATATTATAGAATTTCTTTTAGATAAGGTTTTGAAAGATTTTGCTAGTGATACTCGTAAGTCTGGTAGGGAAATAAAAGAGAAAGTTTTACCATATGTAGACATGCTAGAGAGTTCAATTGAAAAAGCTCATTTTTTAAAAAAAATAAGTGACCTATCTCAGATACCAGAGGTAGCTCTAAAGGAAGATTTATTAAAAATAGAAAAAGAATTTAAGTATGAAAAAGAAGAGATAGAAAAAGCAAAAGATAGTGAAAATAAAATATTCAAGAAAGATTACATAGAAAGAAGATTGTTGGGTATAATTCTTTGGCAAAAGAATATTACTAAACAAAGTGTTGATATATCTAAAGTAAGTAATGAATTAGTAAATATTTTAAAAACAACAGAAGAAGAGTTATTAGACAAAGCTAAAGACAATAAAGAAGATTTAATTTTTGAGGCAGAAGTTTTTTATGGAGGAGATGTAAAATTAGAAAAGGATGTTCTTGAATTACTTCATAATTTAAAAGAAGAATATTTAAATGAAGAATTATCTACACTGATGATGAAATTGCAAAAATTAAATGGAGAAGAGGAAATTGAGATTTTAAAAAGAATTAATGAAATTAATAAAGAAAAAGAAAAAATTAAAAATAGTCGATAATATTAAAATATATTTGTCCCATTGTGAATTCATCAAATTGGACATAATAAATAAAAATTATTAATTAAAATTTATAATAATATGAAAAAAGTAAAAAAAATAAAGAAAGAAAAAAAGGTTTCAGGAAAGAAAAAAGTTTCCGCCAAAGGCGGATCCACCCTTGGCGGAAAAAAAGCTATAAAGAAAGTTTTAAAAGTAAAAAAAATAAAGAAAGAAAAAAAGGTTATAAAAAATAAAAAAGTTTCCACTATTGGTGGAAAAAAAGTTGCTAAAAGGGTTATTGAAAAAAAGGTTTTAAAAACAAAAACAAAAGTTTTAACTAAAACACCCAAAAAATCATCAAGTAAATTATCATCTAGTGAGAAGAAAGCATTAGAATTAATACGTCTGTCTGATGAGCTTATCGCGAAGGGTAAAAAACGTGGATTTATTACTTATGATGAAATACTAAAGACTTTGCCTGACATTGAAAACAATATAATATTTTTAGATGAACTCTATGAAAAATTTTCAGTAGCTGGTATTGATGTTTTAGAGGGTGGAAATTTATTAAATTTAGATATTGATTTAACTAAAGATTTGAATAAGTCATCAATACATGACTCAATTCAGATGTATTTAAAGGAAATAGGGCAATATCCGCTTATATATGCTAGTGATGAAAAGGATTTAGCTAAAAGAATTGAAAAAGGGGATGAAGAAGCAAAAAATTTATTAGCTCGAGCAAACTTAAGATTAGTGGTTTCTATCGCAAAGAAATATGTTGGCCGTAGTGCTGATTTAACATTGCTTGATTTAATACAAGAGGGTAATTTAGGTTTATTTAAAGCAGTTGAAAAATTTGATTGGACTAAGGGATACAAATTTTCTACTTATGCAACGTGGTGGATTCGCCAATCAATTACTCGAGCATTAGCTGACCAATCTAGGACAATTCGTATTCCAGTTCATATGGTAGAAACTATTTCAAAATATAAACAGGCTTTTAGGAGACTCAGTCAAGATTTAGGGCGTGATCCATTGGCAGAAGAAATAGCAACTGAAATGGGCATAGATGTTGAGAAAATTCATGTAATTGAAAATATAAGCCAGGAAACTATTTCACTAGAACAACCAATTGGTAATGATGAGGATAAATCAACTTTAGAAAACTTTATTCCAGATGAAAAAATCTTAAGACCAGACCAGGAATCTTCTCGACGTATTTTATCTGATCAAATTAGAGAAGTTTTAGGAGAACTAAATCCAAAAGAAAGAAAAATTTTAGAAATGCGTTATGGCTTGGTAGATGGAATACAACACACCCTAGAAAGAGTTGGAGAAGAATTTGGTGTCACTCGTGAACGTATTCGTCAGATTGAAGCAAAGGTGCATGAAAAATTACGTCAACATGAAAAGATTGCACGATTGAAAAATTATTTTGACTAATAGGAGTATATATAAATTTATGAAAAAAATACTAATTTATATAGCTGTCTTTGTTGTTATAGCGGTGATTGTTGTTTTTCTTTTAAAAAATAAAAAGGTAGAAATTATAGAGAGTCCAGTGGCATCAAAAACGATTGATATGTGTTATCAATATTCCAAAGATACTTCGAGCGGTTTTTCTGATCGTGCTTGGTTAAAAATGAGTATAGTAGACGATAAAATCACTGGTGAATATCAAAATCTCCCAGCCCAAAAAGATAAAAAGATTGGGAAATTCAGAGGTTTAGTAGGACCAATGGATCCTAAAATTAGTGGTCGCATTGCTGATGTTTGGTGGGATTCATTGGCTGAGGGAATGAAAGTAAAAGAACAATTAAACATTGAGTTCGGTGAAGGTAGTGCCGTTGCATTGTTTGGTGAAATGGTAGATCGGGGAGATGGAGTTTATATATATAAAAATGTAACTAAGTTAACTCCTGGATTTCAGATGTCGCAAACAGATTGCGAAACATTAAATGATAGAATTATTGTTGAGAAATATATTCGGGATAATATTAAAATGATTGTACCTGAGAAGCCAGTTTTGGGTGGCTCTTGGTATATAACTTCCATAAATATAAATTCTTTTGAAAAAACTGGAACGATGGAGTATGAAGATGGTCATATCATGGGTAATAAAAATTTTAGTTATATTATAAATGGCAATGAAGTAAAAATTAATTTAATTTACTAAAAAGTTTTTAACCTTAAGGCTAGAGTTCAAGCACGAAGTAGTTTGTATTTTAGATCTCCTTCACCCCTTCAATGATAATACTTTTTTCTCCATCTCGGACTGAAATTTTACCAGAAAGAGCTATACATTTTTCAGCTACTAGTGTTTCGATAGATTGAGTAAAAAGTTTTGGAAATACAACTGCTTCAATAGAGTCAGTTAGATCCGCAATTCTCAAGAAAGCCATCCTTTCATTATTTTTAGTAATAACTTGTCTACAGTTTTCTATTATTCCTGCTATTACTATTGGCATACCATTTTTTCCTCCTTCTTTTATTTTTTTTATATTAATATCTCGTTTTTCTAATTTTTCTTTTAGCCTATCTAGTGGATGACCAGAAATATAAAGACCCAATAATTCTTTTTCCCAGAATAATTTTTCTGCTTGTGTGGCTGGAGAAGAATCTTGAAGTTTAAAACTAGGTAATTCAACAAGTGAAGTGCCACCAAAAAGGGAAGTCTGATTTGCTGATTGTTTTAGTCCTTCTTTATTATATATCAACATATTTTCTAGATTAAAAAGAAGTTGCCCTCTATCAGCCCATTCATCCATGCTACCTGATTTAATTAAAGCCTCCATCGATTTCTTGTTTAAGTTTTTGTGTTTTATTCTATCAAGAAAATCAGTTATTGATTTATATTTTCCATTTAATTTTCTCTCAGTAATTATGGCATCTCCAATTTCAGTACCAAGATTTTTAATAGTATAAAAACCAAAACGAATTTCTTTAGAGATAGAGGTTAAACCTCTATCTGTGGATAGAGGTTTAACCTCTATCTCGTTAGATGGAACTCTGATGACAGTAAAACCACCATAACTCTCGTTTATATTTGGTGGTAATACTGGAATATTCATATTCTTACACTCATTAATTATTTCAGAAATTTTTTCTACATTACCTGATTCAGCAGTTAAGATAGCTGTCATATATTCAACAGGATAATTAGCTTTCATATAGGCTGTCTGATAAGCTACTTTTCCATAACTTGCAGCATGGGCTTTGTTGAATCCATAAGCTTGGAAAGGTTCAAAAAGTTTCCATAGTTTTTCAGCAAAAGCTGGAGTTTGCCCATTATCAATAATACCCTTAGTAAATTTTTTATATTGTTTTGCCATTTCTTCTGGGATTTTTTTACCGACAGCTTTACGAAATTTATCAGCTTCTTCCCAGTTATAGCCAGCCATTTCTAGAGCACAAAAAAGTAAGTCATCTTGATAAACGATCAGACCATATGATTCTGTAAGAAATTTCTTCATTCTCGGATCTAAATATTTTATTAACTTTGGATTATGTTTTCGTTTTATATATTCTGGGATTGACTCCATTGGACCAGGGCGGTAAAGAGCAACCATTGCATTTATATCATGTATAGAAGTAGGCTGTAATTCTTTTAAATATTTAGTCATACCTGATCCGTTTAATTGGAAAAGACCTTCCGTCTGACCATTTGCTAATAGGGAAAAAGTTTTTTTGTCATCAAGTGGAATTTTTTCAATATTAATATCTATATTGTAAAATTTTTTTACCAATCTTATTGCATCTCCCAATATAGCCAAATTACGTATTCCAAGGAAATCAAATTTTAATAGACCGGCATCCTCGATGCTATACATATCATATTGAGTTATTATTTTTCCACCCTTTGGGTCAAATTGTACTGGAGTATATTCATATAGTGGCCTTGGTGCAATAACTACTCCTGCAGCATGGACAGAAATATGTCTTACACACCCTTCTAATTTTTTAGCTAGATTAATTATTTCTTTTGTATCTTTTTCTTTTTCATAAGCTTCTTTAAGTTCTGGTACTATCTTCATTGCATGATTTATCGTCATCGGAGTTCCTTGAGAACCCATTGGTATCATTTTTGAAATTCTATCTCCAATAGCATATGGATGAGCGAGAGCTCTAGCTACATCTCTTACGGCACCACGAGCCATCATTGTACCAAAGGTTCCTATCTGAGCTACTTTATCTTCACCGTATTTTTTCTTTGCATATTCGATCATGTCATCACGGCGATTGTCGGCTATGTCCATATCAATATCGGGTGGACTTGGACGATATGGATTTAAAAAACGTTCGAATGGAAGTTTGTATTCTATGGGATTTACAGTAGTAATACCGATTAAATAGGAAACCATCGATCCAGCAGCTGATCCTCTTGTCGTTGTTAAAATTCCAGCTGTTTTAGCAAAATTAATTAAGTCTGATGACACTAAAAAGTATTTAGAGTAACCTTTAGTTTTTATAATAGCCAGTTCATATTCTATTCTTTCTTTTATCTCAGTAGTTTCTTCTAGATCATGTTCTTTTATTCCGAGATAAGCTAGTTCAGTTAGTTTAGTATCAGGATCAGTTCCATCTTCAATCTGATAATCAGGAAAAACCCATTTACCAAGATCAAGTTCAACATTACACATATCTGCAACTTTAACTGTGTTTTCTACTGCCTCAGGAATTTCTTTAAAATTTTCAAAAGCTTTTTTCTCATTTATAAAAGAATAATCTTCTTCACCAAAAGAAAATTTATTTTCATCTTTTATGTCTGAATTTGTTTGAATAGCGAGGAGAGTCTCATGTGCTTTATTATCTTCTTCGCAAGGGTAGTGTGAGTCGACTGTGGCTACAAGTGGAATATTAAATTTTTTACTCATTTTTATTAAACCATTTCGCATATCCTCACTACCTTCCATGCTAGTATGTTTCATTATCTCTAAAAAGTAATTTTCTTTTCCAAAAATTTCTTGATATTCCTTTATTATACTTTCTGCTTTTTCTTCATCTTTATTAGCAAGAGCACGAGATAATTCTCCACCTGGACAACCTGAAAGACAAATAATTCCATTAGAATATTTTCGTAAAATCTCTTTATCCATTCTGGGTTTATAGTAATAACCTTCAAGATTAGAAATAGTTACAAGGTGAATTAAGTTTTTATAACCTTCTAAGTTTTTAGCTAGTAGAGTCAGATGATAGCGCTTATTATCTATTCCTGGTTCTTTGTCGAGCCTGCTTCTATTTGAAATATAAGCTTCGACCCCAATGATTGGTTTGATACCTTCTTTTTTTGCTAGTTTATAAAATTCAATAGTACCGTACATATTACCGTGATCAGTAATAGCCAGTGAGCTCATTTTATATTTTTTAGCTAAAGCAATTAAATTTTCAGTCTTCGAAAGCCCATCGAGAAGGGAATAGTGTGAATGAGTATGAAGATGTACAAATTTTGATGACATCTATAAAATATAACATATTTTTAAAAATTTTCTTTAAATAAGAGCATAAATTATTTATCTGAAAAGACCTTGACTTATTTTTTAAATAAGTGTATAATAACATCAAATTTGAAAA
>Ga0172381_10002200_pt1 | contig 21889 bp, 23 predicted proteins | sample Leawel6488metaG_FD_119754 | JGI IMG/M metagenome (GOLD analysis project Ga0172381, IMG submission 119754) | Leachate microbial communities from a municipal landfill in Southern Ontario, Canada - Leachate well 64-88 metaG | ecosystem: Engineered > Solid waste > Landfill > Unclassified | place...
AAAGATATAAAAATAGGAATAATTATGGGTTCCGATTCAGACTTAGAAGTAATGTCTGGGGCAGGGAAAATTCTTGAAGAATTTGGAGTTTCCTATGAAATGACAGTGGCTTCTGCTCACAGAGCACCAAATTTAGTGCATAAATACGTTACAGAGGCTCCTCTACGAGGAAATAAGGTGATAATAGCGGGTGCAGGCGGTTCTTTTCATCTAGCGGGTGTATTGGCAGCAATTAGCCCACTACCAGTAATTGCTATACCAATTAAAGCAAAATCTCTTGAAGGGTTAGATTCACTTCTTTCTGCTGTAAATATGCCACCTGGAATTCCAGTGGCAACTGTAGGAATTAATGCTGCTAAGAATGCAGGATTGCTTGCCATAGAAATGCTAGCAATTTCTGATAAAAGTTTAGAAAAGAAAATGCTTGCTTATAAAGTTAAAATGGAAGCAGACAATAAAGCTAAAGGTGAAAAATTACAAAAAATTGGTTATAAAAAATATTTACTTACCAGTAATGCAGGCGGGAATAAATAAAATGTCAGAAAAAACAAAGAAAAAGATTTATTCACAGGATGGGGTTGATGTTGTGGAGGAGGCTTCTTTTAGTAGTTTTGCAGGTTCTGTCTGTAGGGCTAGTTATAAAAATTCACCTTTCGTAAAAGTTTTTGATTTATCTGGCGGAAATTTTCGTGGACCTAGACCTTTTGTGTTTCAAAATTTACCAGAAGGATATTTTATCGAAGCTTCGACTGATGGTATCGGTACAAAGGGGATTATCATTGACGCAGCCAAGACTCATCATCTAGCCGCTTATGACATTATTGCTATGACCTCAAGTGACATTACTCGTTTTGGTGGAATCCCATTAGTATTTATAAATGTATTTGACATTAGCTCGGTTGGAAATGAAGGAGATGCTGTGAGTAAAATTTATAAAGGTGCTATTTCAGGGCTTGGAAAGGTTGCTAAAGAAAGTAAGCTGGTTGTATTAAAAGGTGAAACTGCTCAAATGGGTGATGCAATAGGTTCAGAAATTAAAGATTCAAAAACAAAAATTAATTGGTCAGGGACAATGATCGGTGCTTATCATAAAGATAAAATGATAACAGGTGAAAGTATCGCGCCTGGCCAAGTAATAATAGCTCTAAAAGAAAATGGTTTTCGTTCGAATGGAATAAGCTCTGTTCGAAAAGCACTAAAAGCTAAGTTTGGAAAAGAGTGGTGGAAAAATCCTAAAGCAAAAGAAAGCATAAAATTAGCAGCAACCCCTTCTGTTTTATATGATATTTTTATTAATACTTTACATGGTTGGTTCAATAAAGATTTTAAACCTGAAATAAAAATTCATTCGGTTGTTCATCTGTCTGGTGGAGCACTTAGAGAAAAATTAGCTAATGATATTTTATTTTCACGAGGACTTTCTGCTGAGCTTAATAATTTGTGGGAAATACCTAAAATTATGAAAGAGTGTGCAGAATGGAGAAAAATTAATGATAGTGAATTTTACGAAGTCTGGCATGGTGGGCAGGGGATGTTACTTATAGTCGATGAAAAAGACGCAGATTATTGTATTAAGAGAGCATCGAATTTTTCAATCAAGGCTAGGGTTGTTGGTAGGGTAACAAAAGAAAAAGATCCTCAAGTTTTAATTAGTTCGAAATTAAATAAAGGAAATAAAATTATTTATAAATATAATAAAAAATAATATGAAAGTAGAAATAATTAAAGAACATATCAATGACGTATTAAGGGAAACAGATTTTAAAAATTTAGGAGAAAAAAAGATCGGCAAGGTGCGAGATGTTTATATAATGCCTGATAAAATTGTTTTAGTTTCGACTGATCGGCATTCTTCTTTTGATAGAATCATTGCTTATATTCCTTTTAAAGGAGAAGTACTTAATCAAATCAGTGCTTTTTGGTTTGAAAATACGAAAGATATTATTCCCAATCATGTAATTAGTATTCCAGATCCAAATGTTTTGGTGGCCAAAAAATGTACACCCTTACCGATTGAAGCTATTGTTCGTGGTTATATTACTGGTGTTACTTCTACTTCACTTTGGACACATTATAAAGATGGTAAAAGAGATTTTGGTAATTTTGTTTTACCAGAAGGAATGAAAAAGAATGAAAAATTACCTCTACCTGTTTTTACACCGTCCACAAAATTTGAAGAACATGATAGAACTTTATCGCCACAAGAAATTGTTGCGGAGGGTTTAATGACAAAAGAATTAGTTGATCGAGTTGAACAAAAAGCCAAAGAACTTTTTGTACGTGGACAAGAAATTGCTTTATCTCATGGATTAATTTTAGTAGATACAAAATATGAATTTGGATTAGATGAGAATGGGGAATTAATTTTAATTGATGAAATTCATACACCTGATTCTTCACGTTATTGGAAGGCAGAAAGTTACGATGAGAGATTTAATAAAGGTGAAGATCCAGAATATTTTGATAAAGAATTTTTACGAATTTGGTTTAAAGATAACTGCGATCCATATAAGGATGAAGTTTTGCCAGATGCCCCAGTGGAATTAGTGGCTGAACTTTCAAGACGTTATATTGAAATTTATGAAACAATTACAGGTAAACCATTTGAACATGATTTTAATACACCTCTCTTAGAGCGAATTACAAAAAATTTAGAAAAAATATAATGCAAAACATAAACCCATTAGATGGAAGATATTATGAAAAAACTAGAGCTTTAGTTCCATTTTTTTCGGAGTTGGCTCTCATGAAATATCGAGTGATGACGGAAGTTAAATATTTAATAGCCTTATCAATTTCTGGTAAAACTAATTTGAGAAAGTTTAACCAAGATGAAATAAAGATTTTAGAAAATTTATATGAAAAATTTAATGATATTTCCTATCAAAAAATAAAAGACTCAGAAGCAATTACTAACCATGACGTTAAAGCAGTTGAATATTTTATAAAAGATAAACTTTCTAAAACTTCTCTTAAGGATAGTATTGAATGGGTGCACTTTGCTCTAACTTCTGAAGATATAAATAATATTGCTTACGCTTTAATATTATCTGATTCATTAGAAAAAGTAATGGTCCCAGAAATTAATAAAATAATTTTTGAACTAAATAGTCTGGTAAAAAAATATAAAGATTTACCAATGCTTGCTCGGACACATGGGCAACCAGCCTCACCAACGACTTTTGGAAAAGAAATGAAGGTTTTTGCTCATAGGGTTGATAGAGGATTAAACCATTTATTTGGACAGAAAATTTTAGTTAAATTAAATGGTGCTTCTGGAAATTATAATGCTCACATAGCTGCCTATCCAAAAGTTGATTGGTTAAAATTTGGAGAAAATTTTGTGAATAGTTTAAATAAAAACCCTTCGAGTCCCTCAGGGCAAGCTCGTCAAATTAAATTAGAACTTAATTATTTTACTACTCAAATTGAACCACATGATTCGTATATTGAAATTTTTGATAGATTAAAACGAATAAATAATATGTTGATAGATTTTAATCAAGATATGTGGAGATATATTTCAGATGGATGGGTGACACAAAAACCCAAAAAAGGAGAAGTTGGCTCTTCGACTATGCCGCACAAAATAAATCCAATTGATTTTGAAAATAGTGAAGGTAATTTAGGCTTAGCCAATGCTTTATTTGAATTCTTTGCTCGCAAACTACCAATTTCAAGATTACAAAGAGACTTATCTGATTCCACTGTGGAACGTTCGTTCGGTACAGCTTTCGGTCATTCTTTCTTAGCTTATGCTTCTTTATTAAAAGGACTTAGTAAAATTTCAGTAAATGAGAATAAAATTAAGGAAGATCTATTATCTCATCCAGAAGTTATCGCTGAAGCAATACAAACAGTCTTACGTAGAGAAAATTATCCTATTCCCTATGAGGCATTGAAAGAATTAACTCGAGGTAAAGAAATTACAATTGTAGATTTTGCTAATTTTATAGATAGTTTAAAAATTTCTTCTAAAATTAAAACAGAATTAAAAAAATTTAGCCCACTTACTTATATAGGATTGGCTAGTAAAATTGCATCTAAATAAAAATATAAAATAAGTTTAGGATTTTTTTGCCACATTTAAAACATTTCTCAATAGAATAGCTACTGTCACAGGCCCAACACCACCTGGCACAGGAGAGACATAGCTGGCTATTCCTTTTACTGACTCTAGGTCCACGTCGCCAACAATTGAACCATTTGATTCAGAAGTACCAGCATCAATTACTATTGCTCCGTTTTTTATCATTTGACCAGTGATAAATTTTCCATTACCCATTCCAGAAATTATAACATCGGCTTCTTTTATAATTTGCTCTTTGTTTTCAGTTTTACTTCTAATTGTTTCAATATTTAATCCTCGAGAACGGAGTAGGTGAGCAACCGGCTTTCCAACTAAGTCTCCTTGTCCTAAAATTACTATTTTTTTATTAGATAAGTCTAATTTTACAGAATCTAATATTTCAATACAGGCTAAAGCTGTAGGGAAGCCAATCGGATTCTCATTATTGTAAAATTTTTCACTAGCTATGGCACCTAAGCAATCTACATCTAAATTTGGATCAACTGAATCTAAGATAATTTTTTTATCAAATTTTTTAGGTAGAGGTATTTGTACAATAATTCCACAAATATTTGGAACATTACTTAAGTTTTTTACATTTTCAGATAATTCTTCAATTGAAATTGTTTCTGGAAAATTAGCTCGATGAAATTTAATACCAATACTTTCGGCTTTTTTAGCTTTCATTTCTACATATTGAGTTGAAACTGGATCATCCCCAACTAAAACATCACAAAAAACTGGCTGAAAAGGCAGGGAAGATACTTCTTCTTTTGTTTTAACTAAAATATCCCTTCCTATTTGCCTTCCGTCAATAATAATTGTCATTATTTATTTATTTTAGCATCCCATGCAAAAATTACAAAGTAACATTTATTTGTAATATTTTTAGTCAATCTTTGTGCAGATCAATTATTTTTAATTAAAATAATTTTACTAAATAAATTAAGCTGATTAATATAATTTGTAAAATTATATTAATCAAAATTAGTGTAATAGCAAACAATCCAAGACTAGTGAAAAAAGGCCAGGGGATAAAGATGAGTAGAACCATTAGAACCCAAACATTTTTTAGGTCTCGTATTGATGGTCCGATCATGGCACCTGTATTTAATAATAAAAATAAAATAATTAAATTTCTCCATTCAAAAATATTAATCTGCTTTAGAAAGCTTAATAGATCTGGTAAAAAAAGTTTATAATTAGAAAAAGAGGGAAGTATATACTCATTTATCAAAAAATATTTATTTAAAAAATATAAAAGTGCTAATCCACCTAACATTGGAGCAATAGAAATTAATAAATTACCAATGATTGGTAATTTAGGTTTAGTATAGGATACACGTGGTTGTGCAGCAAATACTTTATATTCACTGACTCTTGCTCCAACTAGAATACAAACTAAAGCATGAGAGCTTTCATGCACAAAAGCACCAAAATAATACAATAGGTGATTAATTTTATAATTTAAAAAACGCCAATTGAGCCAATTGGAAAGATAGCCCAATAAGCTAATAATTATGATTAAAATTCCAATTGTGGGATCTTGCATTTATTTTAAGTCTTAACCTTGCTTTTTAAGCCAGGCAATCATTTTATTGAGAGTAGAATAGCCAACTCCTCCATCTGCACTTAGTCCTTGGTCTTTTTGAAATGCAATTACTAATTTTCTTGTACCGTCTCCAAAATCATTATCAACCCTGTTTGATGTTTTGTTGTAAACATTTAAGAATTTTTGCACAGTACCAACCTTACTACCAACATTTTTAAATTCTAAGACGACTCTATCGTCTGCTAATTTTTGTAATTCATTTATTAGGGTTTGATTTTTATAAGTATTTGTTGTAGTTGTATTTGTAGTGCTAGTTGTATTTGTAGTGCTAGTTGTAGTTGGCTTGGGTGCTGGCTCTTCTATCGCTATGGGTGCTATTTCTTCATCTTTTACCTCAAAATTAGCTAATTGATCTGTAAGATCTTCCACTTCTTTTTTTAAATCTTTATTTTCTTTTTCTAGTTCATTAATTTTTTCACTTGCCTGGAATTCGGTTCCAGATTGCATTGTATTGACAGCCCAATAACCTAAAAATCCTACCAAGGCTAAGGCTACAATAGTAAGTAAAATAAGCTTTAATTTATCCATATATATATTATACTAAAAATTTAGATAATAACAAAATTTAGATAGAACTATTTTTCATCTATTGCACTTCTTAAAATAGACATAATTTTAGCATTTACTACTTCTGGGTCCAATGTCTTTCTTAAATTATTTATTTGTTTTGGTAGTATTTGTTGGCCACAAAGTTTCTTTACTCTTTCTGCAACTTCTTTTGTGTTATCGAATGACATAACCATACTACTTAGACCTGAGGTTTTTAAAATATCTGCACATCCCATATTTTCACTTACGAGTACAGGTACACCCATACATACTGCCTCCATGGGCACATTACCAAAGGTTTCAAATAATGAAGGACAAATAATTAAACCTTGAGATGAATAAAATTTTAATAATTCATCATGGGTCATGGATGTAAACCTATTGATGGTTTTTGGCATATTTTTTATTTTAGAACTGCCAGTAATAAAAGAAGCTTCATGTTCCCATCCTTCTTTTTTTAATACTTTATGGACATTAAAAAAACTTCTAAAGTTTTTGATTTTATCCCACCTGCCAACTGCGGCTATTCTTCTTTCTGCACTAGTAAAGATAATTTCTTTTTCTGGAATTTTGAAAGAGTTTGGTACAATAAATGAGTTTTTTATTTCTTTTTTTATTATTTCTTTTTCTACAACTTCTAAGCATAGTCGTGATGGAAAAATAAAATGACTTACTCTTTTTTGGAATGATTTTTCTATCTCATTAAAAAATTTTTTAGCTTTCGGCTTGAAGCTTTCAGTTTCTTTTGTATATACTCCAGCATATCTCAAAACTATTGGAATTTTTAATTCATAAGCAGCGATAGACATAATCCATGGAATATAATATGTTCCATTAAGAAATACTACATCTGGGCGTTCTTTTTTGAAAATATCTTTAATTATATTAATTATTGGCCTGTATTTTTTTTCTAGACTTTTTAAATTTTTAGAAGATTTTATTGCTTTACCAATTGGAATATCATGAATATTAATAATATGATGATTAAATAGGTTTGTTGAGAAATGTTGAAATATTGTTGGACCCAACATATATCTTCTTGAGTTTAATTCAATGCCAATTATTTCTTCTTTTTTTTCATCAAGTGAATTTATAAAGTTTACATTTGACCTAGATATGCCACCAATATATTCTCTCGCTACGTTTGTTGCTATTTTCATGTTTTTATATTAACATTTTTTTATATTTTTGTAAATAGAATTAGCTCACATAGCTTAAATTTATTGTTTATTTTGGTATTTTTTAGTCTAAATTTTAATTTTTTGATATAATAAAAATATGAAAAACATATATTTAACCTCTACTTTTACTAATAAATGGAACGTAGAATTTAATAAAAAGATTGGTGAAGCACTTGAAAAAAGTGGAATAACTTGTTATTTACCACATCGTGATACTAATCAGAAGGGGTCTGATGTTGAAATGTTTAATCAAGATATTCATGCAATTAAGGATTCATCAATGATATTAGCTGTTGCTCTCAATGAAAGTCCTAATTTTGGAGCTGAGATTGGCTATGCCTATGGCATAGGGAAAAGCATTATTGCTATTACCGATAAAAATCATAGTATTCCATTAATTTGCAGTGGTATTATGACAGAAGTTTTACGTTTTGAAAGTTTGGATTCAATAGAAGAGTATGTTGATATATTGGTTGAAAAGATAAAATATTATTTAAATAAATAATTTATATTTTTAAATAAATTCTTATTGTTATTCCGTTTTATATTATTTATATAAAAAATTTATATCTTTTTAAGATTTAGCTAAAATACATTGCAGGATGGGGCCCAGCCCTTTTTTCGTTTTTGATGAACAGGGGAAGAGTGGATATTCGCCTGTGATTTTTTTTATTTCAATTAAATTGTGATGAAAATTAGATTGATTTACTTTGTCTATTTTACTAAGTACTATAATAAAATCTTTTTTGTGTTTTTCTAATTCTTCGAATACTGCAATGTCCTGCTCTGTCATGCCTACTTTTGCATCTATAATCAGTACAATTTTTTTCTGATTAAAATTAGGGTTGAATATGTATTTTGTAATTAGGTCACCAATTTTTTGCTTTCCTAATCCAGAAACACGAGTAAAGCCATATCCTGGTAAATCTACAAAATATGTAGATTTGTTTATTAAGAATACGTTTATCTCTTGAGTACTACCAGGGAAGTTGCTTTCTCGAGAGATTTTACTATTAGTCAATCCATTTATTAAACTTGATTTTCCAACATTGGAACGACCAAGAAAAGCAACTTGTGGAATTCCATCACTAAAAATCTGGTCTTCACCAACGACGCCTTTTATAAATTTAGCAGATGTTATTTTCATATTTTTATTATAGCACTTCCTCGTTATCGTTCGTCAGTGTTTTTGTCACAAAAGAAAAAGACACGAGCCAAAGGTACTGAGGAGCTTTACTGCGAAGGGCTGGGAGACTTGGACTCGAATAAGATAACATCCTCCTGCCCGCCCGCCTTTGGCGGGAGGGCCTATTGTCTATTTTTCTTTACAAAGCTGGGAGACTTGGACTCGAACCAAGATAACGTCCTCCAGAGGGACGTGTCCTACCATTAGACGATCTCCCAGCTTTGAAAATAAAAATAAAGACAATTTCTTGCAGAACCGGATGAAAAGTAAAGCAGTTTACTTTTCATTTCCACCATTAGACCTGTCTGCACAGGCAGGCGATCTCCCAATGGATGCTTATACAATAATACAAAAACACTTTTTTATCAATTAATCTAAAGATATATTTATGCTATAATTTGTCTATGAATAATAAAAAAATAAAGATTTTTATTGTAATAATTTTTGTAGTTTTAGTTGCGGCTCTTGTTTTGTCTTATCAAAAAAGTGGTAATTTGTCTAATAAATATAAAATTTTTGCTACTTGTTTGAAGGATAAAGGTGCTGTTTTTTATGGTGCTTCATGGTGTCCACATTGTAATGACCAAAAAGCGTTATTTGGTTCTATTAAAAAATCTTTACCATACATAGAATGTTCATCTGACGACGAAAGCGGACAAGCTCAAATTTGTAAAGATAAAAAAATTGAAAGTTATCCAACTTGGATATTTAATAATGAAATAAAATTAACAGAAGTAGATGAACCTCTTGTATGTGAAAAACAGCCAGGCAAAGAAGGAGAAGATGAATTTTGTGAAAAAATTAGTTCTAATTATGGAAAAGTTTGGTTATTTTCCAGAAAATTAATTTATAGTGAAAATAATCCACTTAAAGAAGGGGATATGTGGATATTTAATTCTGGCTCTCAATACCGTGGTAAATTAAGCCTAGAAGAGTTAGCAGGGCAGACTGGTTGTCTTTTGCCTCAATAAATAAATTATCTTCTTTCTCTCCAGTCATATTCATCACTATCATCTTTAGTTTTTTCCTTTTCTTCATTTTCTAATAGGACTTCACAATTAGCACACATGTCACCATATTGGCGAAGGCCACATGCTGGACAAACCTTGTCATCTCTTTTTTCTTCAATTATTTCTTCTTCATCGTACATAATTTACACATTATAGTATATTTTTTATACTGAGAAAAGTATTAAAAATATGGTATTTATGTGTTATACTATATAAGTGAGTATTATAAGTTAAATTAGGTTTTAGGTTATATGTTTTAGTGTTTCACTAACTTATATTCTAAAAACTATCAATAATTATATGGAGTTAAAAGGTTTGTGTATGAAGTGTAGAAATGCAGAAAATAAGCCAACTATGCAAGTTATGAAAGATGTAAAAGTGGAAGAAAAGAATAATCGATTCTCCGCTAAGGGGCAGTGTTCTGTTTGTGGAGGAAATATGTTTAAATTTCTATCCAAGGCTGATGCAGAGGCAATGAAATAAAAAATAGAATAAGTAGATTATTATTAAATAATATATAAATATAAATATAAATATAAATTATGGATGAAGAAAAAAAAGTAGAAGAAGAAGTAGTAGTCAAAGAAAACTGCTCTTGTGGTTCTAATAAGAAAACTGAAGATTGCTGTGGAAAAGAAGAAAAAGAAGAAGGCAAGTGTGGTTCATGCTGTGGTTGTGGCACAGAATAATAGTTTTTTAATAAAAGCGTCGCTAATAAGCGGCGTTTTTATGTTAAAATAAACGAAATGGATAATATACCATCAAAAAAAATAATTTGGGCACAAATTCTTTTAATTTTTGTTTTACCAATTTTCCTTTTATATTTTAAAATAGTACCAAGCAATTGGCGGATTATTTTATTGGTACTCAGCTCTCTTTTTATTTATGGAATCATAAGACATGAACATTGGAGTTACGAAGAAATGGGAATTAGGCATGACAATATTAAAAGAGCTTTGCCTTTTTACCTACTTCTTATAGTTATCGGACTTCTAAGCCTTTTTATAATTGATAGCAAAATAAATTTGCCAGATATTGATACAAAAATATTTTTTATTAAAACATTTATTTTCTTTTTACCAATTTCTTTTTTTCAGGAATTTATCTTTAGGTCTTTTTTGATTCCTAGGTTAAGAAAACTTTTTAATAATAATTATTCTATTATTTTTTTAAATACGATTCTGTTTGTTTTTATGCATATTATTTATTCCAATTGGATTATAATATTACCATTACTTTTTGTTTCAGGAATTTTATTTGCTTGGATATATTTGAAACATCCAAACTTAATTCTAATTTCTATTACTCACTCCGTACTAAACCTCACCGCAATGCTATTGGGATTTTTTATCTTAAGTTAGAAGCCAAAAATTATATTTAAAATTCTCTTAAACCAATTTATTTTTTTTGTTGTAATTTTAGGTTCAGGTAAATCTTCTGTTTTTATTTCTTCTTTTTCTATAGTTTTAGTGTATTTTTCTAATTCTTTAGAAAATTTAGCCTGATGAGATGTGCTAATTGTTTTTTGTAGTAGAGGGTTAATAGTAGTATTTGTCGTTCCTACCACTTTATTTGAGAGAGATGGTTTTTCGAATTTTTGCATTATTTCAGTCCAAGTTTTATTTGATGATGACGTTACAGAATAAGCAGTTTGCCAAATTCTATTTTCAATATTTTCTTCCTCTATCCCTCCATCAGTATCTTGGTTTAATGCTAGATAGTCAAATGGTGTATTGTAGTTATTCACCCAATCAGTTGGTTCTTCGCCAAGTGCTAAAATACCTTGCATGGCCCATGTTGTTGAAGAAATATTATCCCACCCACCGTCATTTTTTTGATTTTCTTTTAGATAATTTTTTGCTTTATTTAAGGATTCTTTTATTTTACTATTTTCAATAAAAATAGATAACGCTTCTATTCCAGCACTAGTCAAATCCACGCTATTATCCCAAGATCCATCTTCTTTTTGTTTTAAGAGTAAAAAGTTAATAGTTTCAGTAATTATTTTTTCATCCATTTCAAAATCAGCATTTTGTAAAACAATTAAAGCAAAAATATCATCATTATCCATGTTTTTATCACCAAATTGTGTTCCATCAAAAGAGTCAGTTATTTTTTTAATATAGTTTTCACCATTAGTATTATACGGATTTAAATTAAGAGACATTAAGGACATTGCCCGTCTTTCGTAATCAGTTAATAATGTTCCAGTTAGTTTATTTTTTAATAGATAGTTAGTTATTTTTTCTAAACTAGTTTTAGATATTTCAGGATTTGTTGATAATGCTATGGCTACCCAATCAGTGTATAATTCTTGCCCAAATGATCCATCCTCTTTTTGTTGAGAAATTAAAAAGTTTATTGCTTTTTCTATATCAAAAACTTTTTTAAATTCAGGTATTGAAATATAACTTCCACCACTTGTGCGTGTTATTTCTGGTGCAAGATTAATATTTAATGTTTCAGTTGGAAAATAATAATCTTCTTTTATTCCAACATCATAGGAACCAGCTGGTATTGATGAAAAAGTAGCTTCACCATTTTCATTTACTTCCATAGTTTGTATTTCAAGTGGTGACCATGGATTATTTGGGTCAGGTTGTGTTAATCCAATTGTAACACCAGTAAGTATTCCCCAGCTATTATTTTGATAAACATAGTCTTTTGCATATACAGTTAATTCTTCATCTGTATTTATAGAATTAGAATTTAAAATAATTTTATGTTGTTGGCTAAAGTATATATATATTTCCTCATTTCCATGTAATATTTTTTTATCTATGCCAATTCCTGGGGCAGTATCATTCACTACATACTGCCAGTTGTCACAAGCACTATTTATACATTTTAAATAAAAAGAATTCATTGAATCATAGTATTGTAAGTCAGTAATTTCGAAATTATCGCTAGAAATATCTGCTTTATTAAGTATTGCCAGTACACTATTTGAATTCAACGAATGTCCATTAATTTCCGTCATTCCATCAGGTTCTAGTTCAATAGGGCTATTAAATATAATAGAATCTCCATCCCTAATGGTCAGATTTACATTTAATATTGGCTCAGGTTCTATTTCAGTTTCTACAACAGGGTCAGTACATATATTTTCAACTAAAGTTTGTGGTGGAATACATTCTATTGGTGGCACGGGTTCATCTTCTGCTCTGGTGATATGTGGTATTCCAATTATTGCAATGGCTAAGACAAGTGATATTTGTAAAAACTTTTTAATATGTTTCATATTTCCAGGAGACGATGTCTCCGTTATTAATTTTATAATTCGACACACCTATTTCGGCTTTTTTATCATTTACATAATAAATCCAATATTTTTCTCCATTTTTTATATTATTTATTTCTTCAATAAATTTACCCATACCACTATAATTTTTATCTTTAAAAGTTATTTCACCTTCATTTTGAAGCTCGGTCATTAAATCATAAACACTTATTTCTTCTTTAATTTCAATTTCATATTTTGTATCGTTTATGAAAAGGGTAGTTACCCCTGAGGTCTTGCTTATGAGCTTATTTTTATCTAAAGGGTAGGTGTTTTCTTCCTGCCCCTCTCCTTGGTAAGAAGAGGGGTCAGTGGTAAGGTTCTTTGATTTTAAATCATTGTTCGGTTGTTTATAAGCATAAATTAATATTGAACAAATAATCAGTAAAAATATTATTAAAATTAATTTTTTTGTTTTTTGTTTTTTTGTCATATTATTAATTGTCCCCGCATAGTATTGTGCCAAGTGGAATAAATTAAAAAAATCCTGCCGATGCAGAATTTTATGGTCTTACGTTTAAATAAAATAAGATATATCCTGCTCGGGACTTGTAAAATGATTGATAATCGGACTTGTTCCCTCGACTAAGCTCGGGACTTACCGTAGCGGCACTGTACTGGAATTCCTGCCTGCGTAGGCGGGTCACCAGTTTCCTCAATCATTTTGTTAAATTTTTAAGCGAACTCTTTTATTCTATTCTTTTTAAAACATATGTCAAATTATGAATAATATCAAACTCTTCTCGGTGTATCTTTTTTAGAGTCTGTTATAATAAAAGACAAAGATACTTTTATGAATGGTCTGGCCGGGGGGTGGGGCCCCGGAGAACCGAGGACCTGAATAAAAGTAACTTTGTCTTTTGTTGTATGAAAACAAACAAAACAAAAATAATGGTTTTCGGAACTTTTGATGGGGTGCATCTGGGGCATTTAAATTTTTTTAAACAAGCGAGGGGTTTGACTAAAACCCCTTTTTTGATTATTTCTATTGCTCGTGATGTTAATGTGGAAAAAATAAAAGGGGAGAAACCAGAATTTAGAGAGGCTAAAAGAATAAAATTAGTAAAAGAAACTAAATTAGCAGATAAGGTAATCTTAGCTAGTAAGGATAAATATTTATCTCATATTCTAAAAGAAAAACCAGATATTATTGCGCTTGGTTATGATCAAAAAGATTATGTTAAAGAACTTAAAAAAGATTTAAAGAGTAAAGATATTAAAATAAAAATTGTCCGCCTAAAATCATACAAAAAACATATTTACAAAAACCACTTACTAAAAGGAAAAAATAAATAATATATTTATTTTACGTCTTTTATTTTTATTGTTATAAATAAACCAAAAAGTAGTATAGCACCCAATATATAAAACATATATTCAAAAGAAGGAATTAAAAGTAAAATTGGAACAGCTAAAAGTGGAGCAATAATATATGCTAGTGGATTATTGTTTCTAAAAAAGCTTATTTCATTTGCGTCCACTTCTTTTACTATTTTAAAGAAGTAGACCTCACTCATTATTTCAATAATTGCAGCTCCAACCCTAGTACCAAATAAAATTAATGCCCATGTCCATATATTGTTACTTTTTGTTAATGGGATTAGGATAGTAAAAATTATAATTACTAAAAAACCAATAATTAACATTTTTTTCTCACCAGTTTTGTCAGATAGCTTTCCAAGTGGGTAATCTAAAAGAATAAAAGGAATAAGCATTATAGAAAATATAAAACCAATTTGTTTCCAGTCAAAATGCATATATTCATTTAGATATATCGGTGTATATATAACCATCCAAGCATAAAAAAATTTTAAAATAAAATTAATTAAGTAAACCTTCGATATACGTTTTTTTTGTAGAAAAGATTTTATAGTTTTTTTTATTGCAATGTTTTTATATTCTGGATCTTTAAAGTCATGTATTAAAAAAATAAAAACTGTAATTAAAAAAATTATAAAAAAAGAGGCAAATAAATAAATTCCCTTGAATGAACTTTTGGAAATAATTGAACTAGAAATCGTTTGAGCTATGACCCAAGCAAGATTAATTATTGTTAAGTAAATACCGCGAAATTTACCAGTGGATTTATCTTTGGAAAAGTGTTCTATAAAAACATCCAAAGAAGTAATAATCAAGTTCGAGGATGTAAAATATATTACAAAAGATATTATTGCTACAATTTTATTGTTGGTAAAAGCTAAGCTAATTAAAGATAAGAATATTAAAATACTAAAGAATATAGAAGTTTTTTTATTACCTATATGGCTTAAAAGTTTTGGTATGTTTAAAAATCCCCAGATTGTAATTATTGAAGCAATTATATAGATTAATCCAACATAATCTTTATTAACAAAGGTTTTTAGAAAACTAGAATTAATATAAGAAGTCAGTGCTATGGGTATTGCAAACAGAAAACCAGCTAAATATATTATTTTTATGTTTTTAAGCATGATTTTTTAAACACTTAAAATTACTGGAATAATTAAAGGTCTTTTGGCTGTTTTTTGGTATAAAAATTTTGAGACTGTTTCACCTAAGCTATTTTTAATTTGATCAAAATCAAATTGCCTTCCATCTGAATTGGTATTTTGTACCGGGTTTATTTTTGCTGTTCCGTCTTCTATAGTTTTTTTAATAATTATTCTTACTTGACGTAATAATTCTTGATTTTCTTTTAGATAAACAAATCCACGAGAAATTAAATCCGGAGATTTTTTTAATTTTCCAGTATTTTGATCAACTAATGCAATAATTACAAACATTCCATCTTGAGCGAGCATTTGTCGATCTCTTATAACTACATCCTGAATATCACTTACAGCTAAACCATCTACCATCATAGGGGAGGATGGAGCTTTTTCTTTACGTAATTCAATTTTTTCTCCATCAGCAGAAATTTCAATAACAGAACCATTGTCTGGGACTACAATATTTTGCTCAGACATTCCATTTTCTAAAGCAAGCTCTTTATGTAATTCAAGCATAAAGTGATTACCATGAATTGGTATAAAAAATTTTGGATGAGTTTTTTTATGCAGCCAACGAATATCTTCTTTATTTCCATGTCCTGTAGCGTGCACAAAATCTTCTCCTGGTGTTCTGTAACTAATTATTTTCACACCCTGACGTGAGAGATTGTCTTTTATCCTTTGAACTTTAACCTCATTACCTGGGACGATAGAAGAGGAAAGAACAATAGTATCTCCTTTCTTTATTGCAAATTTCATATTTGATTTATTGGCTGCTCGACTAAGGGCTGAAAATTCTTCACCCTGTGCACCTGTCATTAAAATTATCATTTTATTTGGTGGGTAATTGTTGGCTTCTTCTATTGGTATAATAGTTCCTTTTTTAGGTTTAAAAAAATTTGCTTCTATTGCCACATCCATATTTGTTTTCATTGAGCGTCCATCTATGGCAACTTTTTTACCAAGAGCTTCAGCTACTTTTATAATATGAACTAACCGAGTAATAGATGAAGAAAAAGCAGCAATAATTATTCTTCCATTTACTTTTTTGATTAAGTTTTCTAGGCCTTGATGGACCCTTAGTTCAGGCAATGAAAATCCTTCATTTTCTATGTTTGTAGAATCAGTCATCAAAAGAAGAACTTTTGCTTTATCAAAAATAGAATATTCCTCCTCTTCTTCTTTACTTACAACGCCATCAATTTGGTCCAACTTATAGTCTCCAGGAGTAACAATCCAACCTTTATCTGTTTCAACAATAATACCCATTGAATCAGGAATTGTGTGGGTGACACCAAAGAATCTAACTTTAATTTTTCCACACATAACCATTCCATTTTTTTCAACAACTTCAACCTTTAATGGTGGTAGGTGTGGAAATTCTGCTTGCCTTTTTTTCATTAAAAGAACAGATATGTTTCTGGAATATACTGGTGGATTCCCAATACGAGAAAGAACAATTGGTACACCTCCAATATGGTCTAGGTGTCCATGTGTTATAAATAGGGCCCTTATCTTGTCTTTATGTTCTTCTAAGTATGTTGTATTTGGTATAACATAATCAACACCTGGAGTTTCTTCATTTGAAAAGTGCATTCCAGCATCAATTAAAATAATATCATTACCTATTTCTATCGCGGTCATATTTTTACCAATTTCTTCTACTCCACCAAGTGGAATAATTCTTATTTTTCCTTCTTCAATTGTAGGAACTTTATTTTCTTTTGAATCCTGATATTGATTTCTAGAACTACCAAAACGAGGCTTGTTTCTATTTTGCCCTTTACCAAATTTAGAATATTGATAAGTCGAACTTTTTTGTTTTCTTTTTATATCTAATTTTCCTTCTACATTTTTATTATTGTTCTGGTGAATAGGCTTGTTTTGGTTGGTATCATGAAGAATACCGCTATTTAATTTAGTAGGGTCAATACTAATGGCACTGAAAGGTAGTCTAGTTTTTTTTCTCATTTTGTTTTTTATTATTAAAATTTTTAAATTAGTTTTTTATAAATTACTTGAAGATGGGGTATTTGTTTTATTTAGAAAAAATTTTCCAAACATTTTCAGTTTCAGAATACCATAGGTAAGAGTTTAAAAATCTATCTGACGATGATGTTATATGATCCATAGAAACACCTTTTAGATTTTTAGATATTACATAAATAAAATTTGGGCTATATAAAAAGATAGCTGGCATATCTTTATTTATTTCATTTTCAAATTGAGCATATTTTTCGATTCTTGATTTTTCGTCTATCGTAATAGAAGCATCTTCTAAAATTTTATCTACTTTTGGGTTGGTATACATTGATACATTTAATCCAGGATCTTTCCTTTGGGAAGAATGCCAAAAAGCAAATAAATCAGACTCATGGTTGATGATTTGTCCAAAGAGTAGGGCATCATATTTGCGTGGACGAATAACTGATTGGTTTAAATTACCAATTTCAAAAGTTTTTACTTCAACATTTATTCCGATTAATTCTAGATCTTTTTTTATTAATTCTGCTGCTTTTGATATTTCAGAATTGTTTCCAGTTGATATAGAAAATTCTAAAGTCTCGATGGTTTTTTTCTTTTTTTCAATAGTAGTTTTTTCTAGAAAACCACTAGATCCTATCTTCCATCCATCCTTGTTTAAAATTTCTTTTGCTTTATTTAAATTATTTTCACTTGAGGATTCATCTTGCTCTGTTAATTTTTGGTAATTTAAAATATTTGGTGGTATTGGATCATTTATAATTACTCCATATCCATTTAAAACTTCATTTACAATGTTGTCTTTATTTATTGCTAAATTTATAGCTTTAACAACATTTTTATTAGTAAAAATTTTTGCTTCATTTTGATTAAAAAATAATCCAAAAACCCTAGGTAATATAGTGGATTCTGTTCTATAGTTTTTCTTTTTTAAAATTTCTGCATTTTGTGGTGTAATAGAACTTATTTGGCTAACTTCTCCATTTTCTAATGCAGATATCATGTCATTTTCATTTGGATAAAAATGGAGAGTTATTTTTTTAATATAAGGTTTACCTAATATAAATTTTTTAAAAGAAGTAAGTTCATATGAGTCTATTATTCCAGAAGATTGCTTACTTACTTTTGAAACACTATATGGGCCTGACCCAATAGGATTGATGTTGGCATCATTGAGTTCAATAGGTGATCCATCCCATATGTGTTTTGGAATTATACCAACAGTAGTATTTTCCAAAAAAGAAGAATACGGTTGTTTTAGAGAAAATTTAATAGTTTTTTCGTCTATTTTCTGGACATTAATACCATCCCAGCTTGCTTTTAGTGGACTTTTTATGATTGGATCTCTTGCTTCATTTATTGTGAAGATTATATCATCAGCAGTCACAGCCTCTCCATCATGAAAGTATATTTTATCCTTTAGGGTAAAAGTAAAGGTTAGTCCATCTTTTGACATTTCATATCCTTCTGCTAGATCTGGAATTAAAGTTCCATCTGAACTTTTACGCATTAGCCCTGAATAAACTAAAGTAATTAAGTTTTTATCAGCATCAGATAATGCGAGTATTGGGTTAACAAATCTAGGAGTCCCAACAATTCCTTCAGAAATAGAACCACCTTCCATTGGAACGACCGTCATAAAATTTTTGTTTATGTTGTTTAGTATACTTATCGTACTGATTACAAAAATTATCATTAAAAATGAAAATAGAATTTTTTCTTTTTTTGAAAAAGAAAAAAAAGCCCGCTGTAATTCAGATTTTTTTGGTAATTTAAAATTACGTATAGATTTATATAAATTTTTCATAAAAACGAGTCTAAAAATATTTAGATTCTTTAAAATTTAGCTTTTATTATTATAGCCAAGAAAGCCGATAAAGCAAAAAGAATTCCACAAGTAATAGAAAGATAAAAAAGAAATTTTTCAAATCCACGACGAGTGTGATGGAATGACCCACTATCACTACCTCCTAATGCGCCACCCAAACCAGCTCCAGTTTGCTGTAGTAAAATTGCTATTATTAAGATTACTGAAAATATTATCTGCGCATATGGCAGTACTTTAGTTACTATTTGCATGGGACTATTATTACATAATCAAAGCCGAAAAGCAATAAGTGGCTATTTTATAAAAAATTTTCCTTCGGGTCTTCTAGAAGTTCACGGGCCAGTTTTTCTGGGTTAGGGAACTTTTTATCTTGTAACATTTTTAAGACTTTATCATAACCAATTTTTTTGATATTTTCATGTACCTTTAATCTATTTTCTCTATTTTTTTTATAATTTTTCATATATTTAAAATTAATTATTTTATAGTGTTTTTTATTAGAAGTTCTATGGCTCTTGCTAATGTAGGTTTTACAAACTCCAACATCGCATTGATTGAGATAAAAGGAATAAAATCTCTATTATCACTGTAATTTATTGTGTTTAGATATTCTTGATATATTGTTTCTATCTCACGAAGTTCATCGACAATTTCATTAATTAGAATTGTTTCCTTTTCTGGTTCGCATTTTTTTTCATCTTTCTCGCAATCTTCAATTAATTCATCTAAATTATAATGAAGCACAGTTATTTTTTCCATACTGTTTTGACTTTCCTCAGTTAGGGTATCAATTATTTCTTCTCTATTTAGTTTTTTATTATGATTATTTTCTCTTTGTTTTTTATTAATATAGCCTTCATTTCGTGGAAAATTTTTTTTATTTCTTTTATTTACAAATTCATCGAATTGGTTTTTTATAAGTTTAATTGGATCAATTCTATTTTCACCATTATCGGCTGCTTCGAGCTCCATGTTTCTTTTGTTGTGTTTAATGAATTGCTCAATAAGCTGATCTATATTTTTATCACTAATGTGTTCAAAATCTAGTTCATCTTCTGGTGCAACTTTTCTATTTTTAAATTTTTTTTGAAATTCTTCCTTCTCTTTTCTTTTTATTAAAGATATTAGATTTTGAAGCCTTTGGGTAAATTTATTTTTAATTTCACTAGTATTTTCTTTTTTATCTTTGCCTTGGTTTTTTCTAATTGATTTATAGTCAATTCTGTATTCTTGGGCTTCCCAGTAGGCTAGTAAACAATAAAACTTTTCACACTCTAGTCTATCAGAATAATTTACTTCTAATGTCTCATTTTCTTTTTGCATATCGTAAATATTTATTCCAGTCCTTTCAAGTCCTGGATTTGTAACTCCATTTTTCTTTTGTTTCGGATCAACATTTTGAGCAAATGCTTCAAGCTCAATAAAATCTTTTTCTCCTTCTCCTGTTTTAATTTTAGCAAATATTTTTATACACCCATTTTCGTTGCCCTTAAAATTGCACATTTTTTCAATTTTTAAATCAGAGATTTTTCCAGTTTGTTCTAATTTTTTTATTTGTTCTAAAACCTTTTCATAATCTGGAAGACCAAAAGCTAAATCAATATCTTTTGGTTTTTTAGTCGTTTCTCCTTCTAGTACAAGTGCTGAAGATCCATGAATTGCCCAAGGGTATGTTACTTTGGCATCTTTAAAAATTTTTGCTACACAAGATAAGGCCTCCTTCATTTGTGGAGAAAAATTATTAAATTTTTCAATACGTATATTGTTTTCTTCTGTGCCTTTTTTAATACGTCTAAATATCGTATTAAATTTCTCAAAACTTTCCCCAGATTCTATTATTGTTTCTGGTGTTACTTTTTCTGTTTCAATTTTAGGTGCTCCTTCATACATATTAAAATTATACATCTATTAAAGATTAAAACAATATATAAATAAGGCTTTTCAAAAGGATATTTATTTATTAATTTGACCCTTGACTTCAAGTTTTCTTTAATATATACTCTTCCTTAGACGCTATCTAGATGGATATGCGTTTTTATTTCCCGCAATTAGTTTAGTTGGATGTAAATCTTTGACAAGTTAATAAATTTGAGAACCCCCTGACGTTCCGTCAGGGGACGCAAGTCTCAAAATGTTTTTTTAAATCTCGACGTAAAAGTCGGGATCCCGACACAAATTTATTTGGCGTCGGGGCAATAATTTTAAGAGCTAGGATTGAACGAAAATAGAAATATTAATTTTCAAGATCAAAAACAATTGCTGTTTTTTGTTTTGTTTCGTTCTAATCTTTTAGTTAGAGTTTGATCCTAGCTCAGGATGAACGCTGGCGGCGTGGATAAGGCATGCAAGTCGAACGGACTTCATTTTTCCAGAGATGCGATTATATCAAGTCAAAGGTCGTTTGAAGTTAGTGGCGAACGAGGTAGTAATACATAGGAACTTCCCCCAAAGTCTTGAATAATCCGGAGAAATCCGGACTAATACAAGATGGTCTCGCAAGAGTAAAGAATTTCGCTTTGGGAAAGGCCTGTGCGGTATCAGCTAGTTGGTAAGGTAATGGCTTACCAAGGCTATGACGCCTAGGGGGAGTGAGAGCTTGGCCCCCACCGATGGTACTGAGACACGGACCATACACCTACGGGTGGCTGCAGTCGAGAATCTTCCACAATGGACGAAAGTCTGATGGAGCGACGCCGCGTGATTGATGAAGCCCCTCTGGGGCG
>Ga0172381_10002201_pt1 | contig 21883 bp, 23 predicted proteins | sample Leawel6488metaG_FD_119754 | JGI IMG/M metagenome (GOLD analysis project Ga0172381, IMG submission 119754) | Leachate microbial communities from a municipal landfill in Southern Ontario, Canada - Leachate well 64-88 metaG | ecosystem: Engineered > Solid waste > Landfill > Unclassified | place...
GAAGAAATTGAGAAACCAAAAGAAGAAAAGATTGAAGAAATTAAAAATCCAATTCCTGCAATTTGTAATGTCACTTTTAATATTATTGTTGATCCTACTACAAATATTGATGATTTAGTTAGAGAATTATCAGATGAAATAAGTAAATATCCAGATAAAATGTTCAAAATGGAATTTTTCTAAAAATTAGAAACCCTTATGTAGCAAGGGTTACGGGGTTTTGAAAATCCTTGTATAATTAAAATATAAAAATAACTTGACAAATGATTTACTGTTATGATATACTTATAAGATACACAAGAAATAAATAATTAGAAAGGAATAGATTAATTGAAGAATAAAGGTAAGTACAGAGTACCTATTAAGATTTCTAAACCACCCCCTATTCAAATAAATTTTCAAAAATTGTTATAAAAAATAAAATAATTATAAAAAGGATGATTAAATAAATGACTGAAAATAATGTAAATGATGCAAATACACTACTTAGAGAAGCTGATAATAAAGTAATTATTGAAGGAATTGTGTCCGAAATTAATATTGAAATAAAGCAAGTACAAGGTAAAGAAGCTATCACAGGAGATATTGTTATTCAAACAGGAGAAAATTCAATACACACTGTTGATGTTTTTGCTTACAAATTAAAGAAGGATGGAAACGATAACTCAGTTTTTAAGGGTTTAACAACTATTATGGATGACTATAAATCCATTGCAAAATATGGTAAAGAAGAAGCTGATAAAGTAAGAATTACTGGAGGTAAATTGGTAATTAATGATTATTATAATCCAGCAGGTGAGTTAAAAACAATTGTTAAGATTAATACAAATTTTGTAAATAGATTAAAAGCAGGAGAAGAATTTAATCCGAAAGCTGAATTTGAGGCAGAAGTATTCATACATAAAATTAATGATGAAGTGGATAAAAAGACTGGAGATTTAACTGGAAGGAAAATAATTAGCGGTTTAGTTCCAATTTATGATGGTAAAGTAGCTCCTATGAATTTTATTGTTGCCGATAAAGAATTAGTTATCGCTGTTGATTCTATGTATGAAGTAGGACAAACAATTAAAATTTATGGAGATCTAATTAATACAGTATTCACAACTACAAAAGTAACTGCTGTTGCAATTGGAAAGCCAAAGGAAATCACAACAACTATTACAACAAGAGAGATGATATTTACTGGTGGCAGTGAACCATATATCGAGGATAGTCCTTTAGTGTTTAATATAGAAACCATCAAAAACGCTATGATAGTAAGAGCAGAATATCTTGAAGAATTAAAAAATAAAAAATCGAATAATAATTCAAGTGTAAAAGGTACAGCTTCTACTCCAAAGAGTGGTAAAACATTACCATTCTAATAAGCAAAAATAAATAATGAGGATTGAATATATAATTATTCAATCCTCCAAATTGAAAGGAGATTATATGTTGGATATTTTTAACCCCCAAATTTCTGTTGTCGCAAAAGGTTTAGAAGGTAAAACAATTATGGTTTATGGAGGGAATAATTTAGGAAAAACTTTACAAGCAACAAGAATGAAGAAACCATTATATCTTCCATTTGAAAAAGGATTAAACGCAATTTCAGGAGTTCCACATGTTCCAATTAATTCATGGGCAGACTTTAAAAAATGGAATAAACAATTAACTAGTTTGGCAACTGTAGAAAAAGCAAGAGAATTATATGGTACAATTATTTTTGATGAAGTTGAAGCATCTGCTAAATATTGTCAAAAATATATTAACAGTGTTTATGGTGTATCTCGTTTAAAAGACGGAAATGAAGGATTTGGTTTATGGAAAGAGTATGAAACTGAATATTGGACAGAAATTAATCAATTAGCAGGTGCAGGATATACAGTCATTTTTATTGCACATAAAACAGAAAATAAAAATGGATTTATACTACCAAAAGGAGATAAAAGAGCATTAGAACCAATTATTGACAATTGTGATATTGTCGTGTATCTAGAATCAAATGGGATAGACGAAGATAAAAGAGTAATAAAATCATCTGCATATCTTGCACAAACAGATACTTTTTTTGCTAGAAGTAGATTTGATTATATTGATACATATATCAAAGAATTTACCGCAGAAAATCTTGAAGACGCTATTATTAAAGCAATTGAGAAACAAGAAAAAGCAGAAGGTGTAAAAGCAGTATCATTTAAAGAACAAAAAATTACTTTTGAATCTGAAGTATTAGATTATGATCAATTAATGTCTGATATTGGGTTAATTGGTGAGAAATTTATTAATTCTGATAATGTAAGTCAACTTGTAGAGATAGTAGAAAAATATCTTGGTAAAGGTAAAAAAGTAAGTGAGTGTACTAAAATGCAAATAGAAGTAATGTCTGTTATTTATAATGATTTGGTAGAGCGAGCAAAAGAATTATCTTTATAATGTAAATATCAAAAATGGGCAGGTACTAAACATTATGCCTGTCCATTTTAAATATGATTGGGGTTAATTAAATGGGAGCAGGAAGACCTTTTAAATGTCCAATTTGTTTAAAAAATGTAAAAAAAGAAGATGGTGTTGAGTATAATAAAAAACATTATCATAGAAGTTGTTATAGCACAATTGAAGAAATAAAAAAAGTTAAAAAACCATTGGGAAGACCCAAAAAAATAGTGGATGAAATCAAAATAGGCAAAGAAAAAGCAAACAAACATACATTATCTATATGTCCATTATGTCTTAAAGATATTATAAAGAATGACGGATTTGAATATAAAGGTAAACATTACCATGAGTCTTGTTTTGCAAAATTAGCAAAAGAAGAAACAAAGTTAAAAATTAAAACAAAAAAAGAAAAACAAAAAATTGAACAACTTAAAAAAAGTATACAAAAAGAAACACATATTCAAATTGAAACAGATATTTCTGATGAAGAAATTATTACAAAGGATTTGGTATTTAATTATTTAAAAAAATTATTAAATGTATCAAAGCTTAATGTAAAAATATATAAATTATTAAAAGATTATTATACTATATATAAATTTAGTTATAAAGGTATGTTAATAACATTGAAATATTTTTATGAAATACAAAACAATCCTGTTATATCAGATTGCGTTGGTATAATACCTTATATTTATGCAGAAGCACAAGAATATGAACAGAACAAAAATGAAATAATTAAATATGCAAGTGATCTAGATATGAGTAAAGTGGTTATACCTAAAGTTATTAAAATAAAAAAGAATATAGAGAATAATTACATTAAATTAATTGATATCAATAAACTGAGGTGATTATACTGAGTCTTTCATGTAAACGAAGTTATCTTCAAGTATTAGGCTGTTTATTACAAAATCCAGAATTATTAAGTGATAGTAAATATACTATTAATAGGGATGATTTTGAAGAAATATTTCATAAAATGATATTTGCTTCAATACATAATTTATATTTACAAGGTGTAAAAAGCATAGATTACATAGCAATAGATAATTACTTATCTCCATATGAATTACAATATAAAATATTTAATGAGAATAATGGGATGGATTATATAATTGAATGTAAGGATAATAGTAATCTCAATAATTTTGATTATTGTTATGAAAGAATTAAAAAATTTAGCCTATTAAGAACATTTGTTGAACAAGGTATTAATATTAATTCAATATATGATGAAACACTTGTCGAGCCAAAAGAACAAGAAATAATGCAAGCAAAATTTGATATGTTTTCTGTTCAAGATATTTTTAATATTGTTGAAAAAAAAATTGTAGATATTAAAAATAAACATTTAATGAATATAAACAATCAAGGTCAAAAAGCAGGTGATGGTTTATATCAATTAAAAGAACGATGTAAAGAAACTCCCGATATAGGTATTCCAATGACAAGCAATATTTTTAATACTATTGCTAGAGGTGCAAGAAAAAAGAAATTTTATTTAAAATCAATGCCAACAGGTGGTGGTAAAAGTAGACTAGCGGCTGGAGATGCTTGTAGTTATTCTGTTCCTTATTTATGGGAAATAAAACAAAAAAAATGGATGTATACAGGAATTTCTGAATCAACTTTATATATTACAACTGAACTAGAAATTGAAGAAATACAAACAATGTTTATTGCTTATGTTAGTGGAGTAGAAGAAGATAAAATATTAGATGGAAAATATATTGAAGATGAAGAAGAGAGAGTTAATAATGCTATTGAAATTATTGAAAACAGTCCTCTATATATAGAATATCTTGCTGATTTTAATATTGAAGACATAGAAACTACAATTAGAAGGTATCAATTAGAATATGGTGTTGGTTATGTAGTTTTTGATTATTTACACACATCTATGAAACTTATGGCAGAAATAGCTAATATATCTAAAGGTATGAAATTAAGAGAAGATCAAATATTATTAATGTTTGCTGATAGATTAAAAGCTATGTGTAATAAATTAAATATACATATTGATACTTCAACACAAGTTAATGGTGAATATAAGAATGTTAAAGATGCAGATCAAAATGTTCTTCGTGGAGCCAAAAGTATCGGAGATAAGATTGATGTTGGAGTTGTGGCATTAGAATGTACTAAATCAGACATTGATTCACTACAGCCTATTTTATCAAAGGGAATATATCCAATTCCAAATATGGTCTATCATATTTACAAGGTAAGGCGCGGAAAACTAACTAGAGTTAAATTATGGTTATGTGTTAATCTTGGTAATATGAGAATACAAGATTTATTTGTTACTGATAGAGATTATAAAGTTATCCCTGTAGAATCTACTAAAATAGAAATGATTGACGCAATACTTAATGAACATTCAGTTGACGAAAAAGAAATATTAATAAATAAAGAAGATGAAGAGAATACGACTAAAGCACTCTTTAGTTTTTAGGAGTGTAATTAAATGCTTGATAAAGAAAGAATTAAACAAGAATTAGATGAGCAGGATATAAAACTACTATTGAAAGATTTAGGCAGTAAAGAACCACTCAGAGATAAGGATAATAATTTATTATTTCAAACTATTTGTCACAATATTAGCGAAGGGTCATATAAATTACATTATTTTAAAGATAGTAAAACCTTTCATTGTTACACTGGATGTAGTGACACTTTTGATATTTATGAATTAGTAAGACGATCCAAATTAAATAAAAATATCAAACTTAGTTTTTATGAATGTATTAAATATGTTGCTGCATTAACCAATAAAAATATTTATATTTCTTCAATACTTTCTAATGTTGATAAGGATTATATTATTGACGATTGGACTTGGATAAAAAAATATAAAAGAATAACTAAACCTATAGTAAATTTACCTATAATAAATAATACAGTGTTTGATGTATTTCAAGAAATATACTATGAATCATGGATAGAAGAGGGTATATCAATTGAAACAATGGAGAAATACAATATTAAATATTACATCAAAGATGATAAAATCGTAATTCCTCATTATGATATAGACAATAATTTAATAGGAATTAGAGGTAGAGCATTAAGAGAAGATGATGTATTAGCAGGGAAAAAATATATGCCCTTGAAAGTAGAAAAGCAATTATATAACCATCCTTTAGCATTAAATTTATATGGATTGAATCATACTAAAGAAGCAATAAAAAGAATCAAAAAAATAATAATATTCGAGGGGGAAAAATCAACTATGCAATGTCAATCTTTTTTTAAAGAAGATTGTTTTGCGGTTTCTATTTGTGGAATGTCAATATCTCCACAACAAAGAAATTTAATATTGTCATTAGAACCTAAAGAAGTATTTATTGCATTTGATAAACAATTTAAAGATCCTAACAGTGATGAAGCATATAAATTTGCTGAAAAGATTTTGAAACAAGCATACCCTTTTACAGCATATTGTCAGACATATATTATATGGGATGATATTGGTTTATTGCCATATAAAGCATCTCCTTCAGATATGGGAAAAGAAATACTATTAACCTTAATGAAAAATAAATATGAAATAAAAACAAAGAATGGAGAAGAAATACAACCATGCAATATAAACTAATAGGAAAAAACGATTATTTAATAAATCCAATACAAGTTATATTAAATAATAGAGGAGTTCAAAATATTGAAGAGTTTCTTAATGTAAATGAAGATAATACATATCATTATTCAAAATTAAAAAATATTAATATAGCAGTAGAATGTTTATTAAAACATTTAAATAATAAAAATATAATATTTATACAAATAGATTCAGATTTTGATGGATTTTCATCAGCGAGTTTATTGTATAATTATATAAAATTAATTTATCCTGAAAGTAATATTATTTGGGAGGTTCCTGAAGGAAAAGAACATGGAATAGATATAGACAAAATTAATGATGACGTATCTCTTGTAATTATTCCTGATGCAGGGACTAATGATTTAAAAGAACATAAAATATTAAAAGACAAAGGAATTGATTGTATAATCTTAGATCATCATAAAGTAGACAAGAAACATAGTATAGATGCCATTATTGTAAATAATCAAATAGGTGATTATCCAAACAAACAACTCTCTGGAGTAGGTGTTGTTTATAAATTTTGTCAAGCATTGGATGATGAATTAAATGTTAAATATGCTGATAGATTTTTAGATTTACTTGCTTGTGGAAATATTGCAGATGTTATGGATTTAAAAAGTTTGGAGACTCGTTACTATGTTCTTAAAGGATTAAAGAATATTAGTAATCCTTTTTTACAAGCATTATTTGAAAAACAATCTTACTCAACTAAAGGAATAATAAATATTATTAATTGTGCTTTTTATATTGCTCCTTTGGTTAATGCTTGTGTTCGTTTTGGTACACAGGAAGAAAAAGAGAATATGTTTAAAGCGTTTATAGGTAGTAATGAAACAATGCCTTATAAAAAACGAGGTTCGAAAGAAGAAATTCAACAACCTATCACAGAAGCAATGGCGAGAATTTGTACTAATGTTAAAGCAAGACAAAACAGAGAAAGAGATAAAAATTTAATAGTACTAGAAGAAAGAATACAAGAAAAAAAGTTATTAGAAAATAAAATTCTTATTATTGATGTTACAAATATTCTTGAAAAAACTCTTACAGGATTGGTTGCTGGTCAATTAGCTGAAAAATACAAAAGACCAGTTATATTATTAAGATATAATGAAAAAAAGAAACATTATGGAGGTAGTGCTAGAGGTTATGATAAAGGAGTAATTAAGGATGTACGACAGTTCTTACTAGATTCTAATAAGTTTCTTTATGCACTAGGACATTCTAATGCTTGTGGAATTGGGATAACTTTTAATAATATTATAGAAGTAAACAATATATTTAATGAGCAATTAAAGGAAGTAGTGTTTGAAGATATTTATAATGTTGATTTTGTAATTCCTACTTCTAGTATTAATAAAGATTTTATATTAGATATAAATAAATATAGTGATATTTGGGGTGGAGGAATTGACGAACCTTTAATTACTTTTACAGGAATGATAATAATTGCTGATGATGTCTCTATCATAGGAGAAAAACAAAATACAATTAAATTTACATATAGAGATATTGAATTTATAAAATTTAACTGTAATGAAGAACAAATAAGTAAAATAAAAAATACAGCAAAGACAGTTATAGTAGATGTTGTGGGTAGATGTAAAGCAAATGAATATAAAGGTAATATTTCCGCACAAGTTATGATAAGTGATTTTAATGTAAAACAAACGAAAAAATTTGTATTCTAAAGAAAGAGGTATTTAATGAATGTTTAGTCTTCATAATCATACAGACTATTCAAATGCAGGATTAGGTTTTTCAGATGCAATTAATAAAACAAAGAACTTAATCGAAACAGCGATAAAATTAAATTTAAGTGGTATAGCTATTACTGATCACGAGATTTTATCTGCTAGTTATAAAGCTCAACAATTAGGCAAAAAATTAAATTTTCCTGTGATTTTAGGCAATGAGATTTACTTACAAACACCAACACAATATGAAGAAGCTAAATGTAATTATATTAGTAAAAAAACTTACTATCCACACTTTATATTATTAGCAAAAGACAATATCGGGCATTATCAACTGAGGCAATTATCAAGTATCGCATGGAAACAAAGCTATATGGGAAATGGCATATTAAGACGACCTACGATGACAACAGATATTGAAAATATTATAGGAAATGACAAAGGACATTTGATAGCACAATCTGCTTGTCTAGGATCATTCTTCGCACATAATGTTTTGGATTTAATAGAATTAGAAAAGCATAAAAAGAATGCTGAATTAATATATCAAAAAAAATTAGAAATAAATGAATTTGTCGAATGGGGAATAAATGTTTTTGGTAAAGATGATTTTTATATAGAAATACAACCAGCAATAGAAAATTTACAAAAAGAGCAATGGGCATACAATATAAGAGCAGTAGAAATTGCTAAAGCATACGAGTTACAATATATTATAACTACGGATTCACATTATTTATGTAAAGAAGATGCAACAATACATAATGCGTTCTTAAACTCTAAAGACGCTGAAAGAGAAGTGGAGAGTTTTTATCGAACAGCATATTTAATGAGTGAATTAGAAGTACGAGAATATCTTAAAAATAATATTAACAATGAAGATATTAATACTGCTATTTCTAATACTTTAATAATAGGTAGCAAAATACAAGAATATGATTTATCAGAAGCACAAATCATCCCATTAATTAAATTACCACAGTTCAAACTAAATCATATTTTGAGTAATTTTTATCATGAGTATGAATATCTTAAAAAATTTGCTTATTCAGACAATGAGCAAGATAAATATTTATTATATCAAATAGAGCAAACATTATATAAAAAAATTAAATCAGAAGATATTTATATTGCCGTTGATAGAATAAACAAAGAATTGAAAGAATTATATTTACTAACTCAAGCATTACATCAACCTATGAGTGCTTATTATAATAATATGGCAAAAATTGTTGAATTATCTTGGAATGAAGGTAATAGCTTAGTTGGGCCAAATCGTGGTTCAACAGGTGGTTTCTTTATAGCTTATTTATTAGATATTATACAAATTAATCCTATTCCGTTAGGAAGTTTAACACCTTATTGGCGACATATTTCTGCCGAAAGGGGATTAGATTTACCTGATATTGATTATGATACAGAAGCGTCTAAAAGAAAACAAATATTGCAAGCTATGAAAAATTATTATGGTGAAAACAAAGTTATCAATATATGTACTTTTGGTACATTAAGCTCTAAAACTGCATTACAAGTTGCAGGGAGAGGATTAAACATTCCAAGTGAAGAAGTAAATTTTATTACTGCAATGATACCTACAGAACGTGGAGAAGTATGGAGTTTAAATGATTGTTTATATGGAAATGAAGAAAAAGGAAGGATAAAGAAAAAAGAGTTTGTTATAGAGGTCAACAAATATGATAATTTATTGAACGTTGCCTTAAATATTGAAGGTTTAATTGTACAAAGAGGGATTCATGCAAGTGGGGTATTAATTTTAAATGAAGATTATACAAAACATAATGCTTGTATGCTTTCTCCAAGTGGTGAAATTATTACCCAGTTTGAACTACACGATAGTGAAGCAATGTCGGCATTGAAGTACGACTTCCTTACAATTAATAGTTTAGATCGAATTCGTATTACATTGGATACATTACTTCAAGAAAATTTAATAGAATGGCAAGGAAGTTTAAAATCTACCTATAATAAATATTTACATCCTGAAGTTTTAGATTATATAGATAAAGAAATGTGGAGTAATATAGAAAAAATACCATCTCTTTTTCAATTTGATTCAGCAGTTGGAGCAGAAGCAATAAAATTTGTTCAACCAAAAAGTGTATTAGAAATGTGTACAGCTAATTCTTTGATGAGACTTATGGGTGATGGTATAGAAACACCACTTGAACAATTTGTTAGATATAAAAATAATATTAATTTGTGGTATGAAGATATGCAAAATTATGGACTTAATGAAAGTGAGATTGAAGTGTTAAAATCTTTTCTTGATGACTCTTATGGTCTAGCTGATTCACAGGAACGAGTTATGCTTCTTTCCATGAGTCCTCAAGTATCTAATTTTACTCTTAAAGAAAGTAATAAATTAAGAAAATCTATTGCAAAAAAAAGACAAGATATTTTAATAGAAGCAAAAAAAATGTTTTATGAAAAAGGAAATCAATCAGGGACAAGAAAAATAATGTTAAAATATGTATGGGAAGAAGTATTTTCTAAAAGTTTTGGCTATTCTTTTAGTTCGATTCATTCTTATGGGTATACAATTATTGCTTTACAAGAAATGAATTTATATAATAAATATCCTTCTCTTTATTGGAATACAGCTTGTTTAATTGTTGACGCTGGAGCAAATGAAGAATCAGAAAATAATAAGTCAACAAATTATGGAAAAGTTGCAACCGCAATTAGTAATATGCAATCTCATGGTGTAAAAATAGCTTTACCTAATATTAATACCGCAGATTTTGGATTTAAAGCAGATATAGAAAACAATAGAATTGTATATGGTTTAAAAGGAATCAATGGGTTAGGAGATGATGTAGTTAGGATAATTATTTTAAATAGACCATATTCATCATTACAACAATTTATCACAAAAATGATATCATCTAATGAGTCATTAGTAAAAAATAAACAAATGATACAATTAATAAAAGCAGGTTGTTTTGATGAATTAGAAAATCATAATAGAACAAATATTATGAAAAACTATATTCAACAAATATATGAACCAAAAAGTGAACTTGCTTTAAGAAATATAAATAATATTATAGATTCAGATATTATTCCTGAACATCTACAAATATATGTAAGAATTTATAATTTTAAAAAATATATATCTAATCCAAATTTTATTTATGGTTTAATTAAACCTAAAAAAGAAACTAAAAAAGGGTATACGGATAAATTAATTAAAATTGATGAAATTGCTTTTCCTTTTTATCAAGATAACTTCTCAGAAGAAAATATTGTAGAATATGTAGACGATACATTTATAATATCAGAAAATAAATTTAAAAAAGAATTTGATAAAAAAATGGAAGGTTTTAAAGAATGGATAATTAAAGAAAGCACATTAAAACAATATAATGAATATTTATATAATAAAACATGGAATAAATATGCCGAAGGTACTATATCAAAATGGGAAATGGATTCATTATGTTTTTATTATACACAGCATGAACTAAAAAATAGTAATTTAAGTGAATATAATATAGTGAATTTTTTCGAATTGCCAGAAAATCCAAAAATAGTTGATACATATACAAGAAAAGGAATACAACACCCTAAATTTGAAATTACTAGAATTATTGGCACAATTCTTGAAAAAAATAAATATAAACATAATGTTACATTATTAACTATAAATGGTGTTGTTAATATAAAAATGTATGATGGAGCGTTTAATAATTATGATAGACAGGTTTCAAAAATTAATGAAGACGGAAGTAAAACAATTGTTGAAAAATCATGGTTAAGTAGAGGAAATATCGTCTTATTTGCTGGTTATAGAGTAGGAAATGTTTTTAGACCATATAGATACACAGATACAATTTATCCTCATACTGTAACATTAGTTGAAAGTATTTTACCCAATGGACAATTAGTATTAAATACTGAAAGAAAGAGAGGAAATTAAATGAGTGAAGATGAAAAACAAATAAAATGTACTGTAAAAATTGCTTCAATAAGATTTTATAAAAACAATTGGGGTATTCTCATAGTTTCATTACTTGATTCGATTAATGGTAATATTGTAACAGATAAATATAACTGTTTTGCGGTTAAAGGTGTAATGCCAGAACCAAATTATCAAGATACATATACTATAGTGGCAAAAGAGGTTGAAGATCCTAAATGGGGGTTACAATATAACTTAATTTATATGGGAGTATTATCTGATATGTCAAATGATGATAGTCAAAAAGTTTTTCTATCAAAAATACTTACTTCTATTCAAATTGAAAATTTATACAAAACACTTAAAGACCCTATTGCTATATTAGAAAATGGAGATATACAAGCACTTACAAAAGTAAGAGGAATAGGCATTAGAACGGCTGTAGCACTTATAGAAAGATATAAAGAACATGTAGACTATTCTATTGCTTATGTAGAATTAGATAAATATGGTCTAACTCCTTATGCAATTAGGAAAATAGTTGATTCATATCAATCTCCTGAAGTAGCAATACAAAAGATAAAAGATAATCCATATATTTTAGCAGATGAAGTGGAAGGAATTGGTTGGAAGAAAGCGGATAGTATTGCATTAACTACTGGAATTCATCCTCACGCTCCACAAAGAGTTAAAGCTTTTATTACATATTTTTTAGAGAAAAGTGCAGAAGAAGGAAATTCATATATTTCACCTTCTTTATTAATGGATGGTATTGTTGAAAGTATTGGAGAAGAAATTGATGATGATCATTTAAGAAAAATCATTCAAGACATGAAAGATGAGTTATGGTGGAATGAAGATAAAACTAAAATTGGTTTAAAAAAATATTATGATTTAGAATATAATATAGCTAATGAATTATTAAGAATTTTAAATGGTGAAAATAAATTTAGATATGATGGTTGGCAAGAAAAAATTAAAACATTAGAAGAGAAACAAGGATGGGATTATACACAACAACAAATTGATGGAATTAAGACGGTATTAGAAAATCAATTAGTAGTTATTACGGGACTTGGTGGATGTGTTGATTGTGATACAGAATATTTCAATGGGACACAATGGAAAAAGATATCTGATTTTACAGATGGAGAGTATGTATTACAATATAATTTAGATGGTACAGCAAATTTAGAGAAACCTATAAGATATGTTAAATATCCAGAATCTACTATGTATCTAATGAAAACACAAACTGGAGGAATAAATCAATGTTTATCACTTGAACATAATATTGTTTATATAACAAGTAAAGGACATATACAAAAAAAGCCCTTTTATGAAATGAAAGAAATGCATGAAAATAATATTAATGGTTTCAGTGGCAAATTTATTACAACTTTTAATTATGGACAAAAAGGTATTACACTTTCAGAAGATGAAATTAGATTAATGGTAGCAGTAATAGCAGATGGTTATTTCCCAAATAAAACAGATAATAAGTGTGTAATCAATATTAAAAAACAAAGAAAAAAAGATAGATTAGAAGATATATTATCAAAAAATAATATTACATATGAAATATATAATAATGGTGCAGAAGGATATCATAAATATGTTTTTTATCCACCTAGAAAAGAGAAAGAATACACTAATTATTGGTATCAATGTTCGAACAAACAATTAAAAGTTATTGTAGATGAAATGATACATTGGGATGGGTCAGATAAAAATAATAGAAAATCTTTTTCATCTACATCTCTAATGACTGCAAACTTCATACAATTTGCTTGTAGTGCGACTGGTCATAGAGCTACTTTAACTGAGTATGATAGAACAGGACAAAAATATAAACAAGAAAAATATAAAAATTACATTAGAAAGTCTAAAGAATATGAAGTCCATATTGCACAAAATAGTAAATTAATAACTATAATGAATGAAAACGGGAGTAAAAAAACTCCAATTATTAAGACTCCCACTATTGATGGTTATAAATATTGTTTTGAAATTCCTTCAGGTATGTTAATATTAAGAAGAAAAGGTAGAATATTTATTACGGGAAATACAGGTAAATCTTCAGTTGTTGGTGGTATGTTAAAAGCATTAAATAATTATTCATTTTCTCAATGTGCTTTATCTGGTAGAGCAGCAGCAAGAATGACTGAAGTAACAGGAGAACAAGGAAAAACTATTCATCGATTACTTGGATATAAACCACCGAACTTTACATTTAATAAATCTAATCATCTTCTTGATGATATTATTATTGTAGATGAAATTTCAATGATAGGAGGTTATTTATTTTATCAATTATTACAAGCAATAAAACAAGGCACAAAAGTTGTTCTTATAGGTGACGTTGGACAACTTCAGAGTATAGGCGTGTTAAATGTAGCAAGTGATATTATTGGCTCAAATGTTATTCCTGTAGTGAATCTTAATAAAATACACAGACAAGCTCAAAAATCTGCAATCATTTCAGATAGTATTAATGTAAGAAATGGTATTCAAATATATGAAAATGGTTTTACAGGTAATATAATTCATGGAGAATTACAAGATTTAGAATTAGATATTTATGTAAATAAAGCACATACATCTAAAAAAATAATAGAAAAATTTAAAGAAAACTTATCAAAAGTTGATAGTATCTTTGATATTCAGGTTATTACTCCAATGAAAAAAAGAGGAGATTCATGTACTTTTAAATTAAATCAAACATTACAAGACATATACAATCCTTATAATCATAATTCAATAGAAATTGAATTATCTCATTCAAAAGATATGAAATACAAAATTCGAGTTGGGGACAAGGTAATGAATACAAGAAATAACTATAAAACAATATTAAAATCTAATATGGATAAAGAAAATGAATCAGAAATAGAGTGGTATGAAGATGAAAATGAGTATAAAGAAGAATTAATAGAAGAAACTCCCATTTTTAATGGAGACATGGGAATTGTAAAAGAAATTAGTAAATATGATATTGTTATTGATTTTAATAGAGTAGGAGAAATAATTGTACCAAAAAATCATTGGAAATTTATAGAATTATCATATGCTTGCACATGCCACAAGTATCAAGGAAGTGAAAGTAAAATAATTATTATAGGATTAGACAGTAATTCTTATTTAATGTTAACAAAAGAATGGGTTTACACTGCAATTACACGAGCTAAAGAATATTGTATTTTATGTGCTGAAAGTAAATCATTAAGATATGCTATCTCTCATAATAGTATAACTAATAAAAAAACTCACTTAAAATTTATATTGAAGAATTTTAATGATATTAACCATGCAGAAAAAATTAAAGAGGATAGATTATTGCTTTAAATAAATAAGATATAATAATTGACTTTATACTCTTACTATGCTACAATATAATAAAAATCTAAAAATAATAATAATGCATAAATATTCATTATAGGAATGTATAATAATACATAAAAGTGCATAAATATACATAGAATAAATTTTATTAGAGAAAGGAGGAATTTTTATTGAAATTATCATTTAAGTCAATTAATTTATAAAAATCCAAAAAATCACCTCGCTCATGCTTCCAAATGCTTCGATTTGCTCCGTTTTTCTAGCACAAAAATCCCATGAAAGGTCTGTTTTAAAGGAAGTGAAATTTAATGTTTAAACACAATAATACATGTATCAATTGTAAAATGTCAGACTCAGATAATTACGAATCTTTGTATTGTAACAAAATTGGTGGTAAAGTATGGTGGTATTCTGATGGAGGTTGTGAAGATTTTTATAATATCCAAAATAAATATAATCCAAGTAATAAACAGAAAATAAAAATAAAAAAGAAATACAAACAAAATCGTTATGCGCGAAAACAAATCACAAAAGATAAATTAATTAAATTATCTAAAATTACTTGGTGGGTAGTAGGTTATAATGATGGAGAAAAACGATATAAACGCTATTATGAGAGTGGTAGGAAAGGTTATGCTAAATGGTGTTCTAAACGAAAAGTAAGAAATAGTAATAATTTCTCATTAAAAGGTAATGGATATAGAAAATGTTTTGATTATTGGGACTGTATATTTTAGAAAGGATGTGATGTATAAAAGATATGGCTAACTTGTCAATGTGTAAGTGGAATAAATGCATTCAAAAAACTATTTGTCATAGATTTAATGCCATTCCAGAAGCAAATAATCAAGTATATATGCATTTCGAGAATTTATGTTTTGAGAAAAATGAGTACAAATGGTTCTGGGGAGATAGAAGTAAATTAATTAAGGTAGAATTAATCGAAGAAAAAGTAGAAGATATAAAGGAAAGTGAAAAACATAATGAAAAAAAGAAAAATGATGATTGAGTGCATAGAGACTAATGATCAATTTTTAGCAGGTCAAAGTTATGAATGTTTAGGTTTATCTAGTGGGTATGCTGAAATGATCGACGATAAAGGAAATGTTGAGATCATGTCAGATAAATATTTTAAGATTAGAAAAAATAAAGAAAGGAAGTGATATAAATGGATTATGGTAGCATGGATTTCCCAGATAAGATTAGAGAACTAAAAATATTAATAGATAAATATCCTAGACTATTAGATGAAGAATGGGAGAAAATTAGAGTATTATCAAATAATATTAGTAAGGATATTTATAATTATCAAATTGATATAAAATTAATAAGAGAAAGTGAAAAAGCAGAAAGAAGATGATACATAATGGATTATATTCAAATGAAAAATGAATTAGAAAAAGATTTAGATTTTCTCGAAGATTATATTAATGTTGCATTAGGTATTCAAACCTTAGAACATTACGATAAAAATTATTTATCAGGAGATAATTGTACTCAATCAAAAGCTATTATTGAACATCTAAAACTAGCAAGTATTACATTAGAAAAAATGAAAAATAAATATGTGCCTTGAAAGAATACTTTCATTGGATAAACAATAATTTATAAATATATAATAATATTGGAGGAATAATAATTGGTAATAACTTTATACTCAAATGATTGTTCAAAATGTAGAATACTAAAGTTTAAACTAGAAAATAAAAACATACAATATGATTTATGTTCTGATATAAATATTATGATTTCCAAAGGGTTTCAATCAATGCCTGTGTTAGAAGTAAATGGTAAAACAATGGATTATTTAGATGCAATAAAATACATAGAAGGATTGGAGAACTAATTAATGATTGATAGTAAAAATATAATTGATGATTATATCGACAAAACTGATTGGAGAGTAAATGAAAATTCAAATTCTCCTTATAGTTTCGGAGGATTAAATAAACATATTATTGCAGAAGTTTCTAAAGATTATTGGTTAAGAAGTGTTTATAATAAAAAAATTAGTAATGCTTATCTTAATGGAAAAATGCATATTCACGATCTCGGAGGAATGACATTATATTGTTGTGGATACTCATTAGGAGATATTCTAATGATGGGAGTTCAAGGCGTACCTAATATTCCAACATCTTCACCAGCGAAACATTTTGATGCGATTTTAAATCAATTAGCAAATCTAGTTACAGTATTTCAAAATGAAATAATGGGAGCAGTTGCATTTAATTCTTTTGATACTTTACTTGCTCCTTTTATTAAAAATGATGAACTTACATATAATGAAGTAAAACAAAGTATGCAAAATTTTATTTTTAGTATTAATTCAAACTCAAGAGGTGGAGCAGAACCAGCTTTTTCAAATTTAACATTTGATCTAACTCCTCCTGAAGACTTATTAAATAATAATGTTGTCATTGGTGGAAAGACGCTTGATTTTACATATAAAAGTTGTCAAAAAGAAATAGATATGATTAATAAAGCATTTTACGAATTAATGCTTAAAGGAGATACTAATAAAAAACCATTTGCATACCCTATACCAACATATAATATTCATTCTCGTTTTGATTGGGATAATCCTAATAATGATTTACTTTGGGAAATGGCAGGTAAATATGGTTATCCATATTTTGCAAATTTTTTAAATAGTTCTATGCAACCAAGTGATATTAGAAGTATGTGTTGTAGACTTCAAATATCATTAAAGGAATTGTCTCGAAAAAATGGTGGTTTATTTGGAAGTGGCGATTCTACTGGTTCTATTGGAGTTGTAACAATAAATCTTCCAAGATTAGCATATCTTAATAGTGGCAACAAGAAAAGATTTTTTAAAGATTTAGAGAATACATTAATTGTTGCTAAAGATAGTTTAGAAATTAAAAGAAAGTGGCTTCAAGAAAATATAATAGATAAAAATTTAATTCCCGCATTTTGTACATATGTAGGTACATTAAAAAATCATTTTAGCACAATTGGGGTTGTTGGAATGAATGAAATGTGTCAAAATTTTTTAGGGGAAGAAAAAGATATTTTAACTATTGAAGGAAAAGAATTTTCAATTGAAGTTGGTAATTTTATTAGAAATAAATTAATCCAATTTCAAGAAGAAACAGGCAATCTTTATAATTTTGAAGCTACGCCAGCAGAATCTACTTGTTATAGATTAGCTAAAAAAGATAAGGAAGAATTTGATGATATTGTTATAAGAGGTACAAAAGAAGCTCCTTATTATACAAACTCTTGTCATATTCCAGTAAATAAAGTAGAAAGTATTAAACAAGTATTTGATCATCAAGATGATTTACAAATATTATTTACAGGAGGATCAGTAATTCATTTATTTTTAAATGGAGCAATCACGAAAGAACAAGCAAAAGATATAATTCATACTATTTGTACTAATTATAAAACACCATATATTAGTATTTCACCACTAAATAGATATTGTACAGAACATGGATATGTTGAAGAAAAAGTAGATTATTGTCCAAAATGCAATAGTTTACTTGAAAAATATCAAAGAATTACTGGATATTTAAGAAAAGTGGAATATTTTAATGATGGTAAAAAATCAGAATTTAAAGATAGAAATCAATTATGAAAATTGCTATAAAAGGTATTTATCATGAACGTACGGAAGATGCCCCTTTTATTGGGGCGTTAATCTGTGCGGATAATTGCAAATTCAATTGTAAAAATTGTATTAATGACGAATTAAAATATATAGGTAGTTATTTTATGAATGACTATGATATTATTAACGAAATTTTATTCAATAAATTTAATAAAGGAATTATTCTTGCAGGATTAGAGTGGACATTACAACCAAAAGAAATGTTAAGATTAATTGAATTGGCTTTAATAAATAATTTACAAGTTATTTTATATACTGGAATGAGTAAAAATGAATTATTTAAGAAATTTCCTGAATTATTTAATTTAAATATCTATATAAAATGTGGAAAATATATTGAAGATTTACATGTAGAAAATTATAAAATGTATAACGTTAAATTAGCAAGTAGTAATCAAGAAATAATAAAAGTGAGGGAATACATATTAAATGAGAATTAAAATCAAATATCACTCAAACGAAATTGATAAAATTACAAACATTGAATATAAATCAGATTGGTTTGATTTAAGATCGGCAGAAAATGTTTCACTTAAAGCAGGAGAATATAAATTAATTTCTTTAGGTGTATCAATGGAATTACCAGAAGGGTATGAAGCATATGTAATTCCACGCTCAAGTACATTTAAAAATTTTGGAATTATTCAAACTAATCATGTGGGATTAATTGATTCATCATATTGTGGAAATAACGATATTTGGAGATATCCTACACTTGCAATGAGAGATACAAAAATCAAAGTTAATGATCGTATTTGTCAGTTTCGCATTCAAAAGAAAATGCCAGTAGTTACATTTGAAGAAGTAGATTTTTTGGATAATGAAGATAGAAATGGTTTTGGAAGTACGGGCATAAATTAGGGAAGGGCTTAATTGCCTTTCCTACTTAAATAAAACAATTATAAATATAAAGGAGATAGATTAACATAGAATATTCAATAGGACAAAAACTTGGTAAACTTATGATAAAAAGAAGTTATAATAAAAATAAAATTACTTATTATATATGTGATTGTAATTGTGGAATGAAAAGCATTAGTATTACTGAAAAAGAATTAAAACATAAAAAGTCATGCGGTTGTTTAAAAAAGAAAAAAGGATTTAATGAATACAAAATAGATGGAGATACAACAATAATATATTTTGAAAATAAAATGGGTGAAATAATTATGGAAGGACTTATAGACACTGAAGATTTACCTATGTTAATAGAATTAGATTATCACTGGTGTGCAGTTTTATATCGAGGTAAACGAGATTATTATGCAAAATATATTGAATATTATAAAGATGAAAATAATGTAACAAAAACGAAGGTTCACTGTTTACATAGAGAAATTATGCACGTATATGATAAATATATAAAAGTCGATCATCGTGAACATAATACATTAGATAATAGAAAAATTAATTTAAGAGTAGCTAACAACCAAAATAATACTAGGAATCGTAAAGGCAAAAATTCGAATAATAAATCAGGATATCGAAATGTTTGTAAACGAGATAATAAATGGGTCGTACAACTTCAAATTGAAGGGAAAAATACTATTTTAAAGAAATTTCCATTAGATCAATTAGACGAAGCTGGTGCTTATGCAGAAAAGATGAGAGAGAAATATTATGGAGAGTTTGCTGGTAAAAGTTAATATGATATTTCCCCAAATAAAATAAACATTTTAAGTGATTTTAGAAAGGTGGATAAATAATGAATTGTTATGGTTGCGTTACGCCATGTTGTGATTCTTTTGATAATTATGGGTGTGAAAGTAAAGTGTTAAAAGCACAGAATGAAGAAACGTTAGATAGAGATAAATCAGAAGAATTATGGAACGAAATAAAATATATTGAATATCTTATTTCGAAATTAGGTGGATGTGTTCAAAATCCAGACTTTGTAGATAAATCAAATGTACGTGATAATTATGAAATATTTATTAATAGCTATACAAAAATAATTGATAGATTAGAAAAGCTAAAAGAAAATATATTTGAAATACATGATAATCTTGTAAATTCCTAGCAAAATGGAATTTTAAAGGAGTAAAATATGGATTCAATAAGTAAAGATAATAAATTATATGAATGTACAAACAAACCATTTTGTGGTTCTGCACATTGTTATCATGCAAGTTATGACTATTTATTTAAACTTGGGAAAATTGTTTGCCATAAGTCAGATGAATTTTGTAAATATCAAAAGGAAATTAAAAATTATCAGAAGAAAATAAAAGAATATTGGAAGAAATGAAAGGAGAATCAACCAATGGAACCTAAACCAAATACTATATGTCCTAAGTGTCTAGGGATATTTGATTCAAGATTAGTAAAAATTAAAAGATATGATCCATATGAAGGGTTGGAAATTTTAGTGTTCGATTGTCCTTGTTGTGGGGAAGAGATTCATGATATGGAATGTGATTCCATATGAAATGTTGGATCTGCAACACAGAAATGGTCAAACTTATCCAAGATGAAGAATGGACAGGTTGGGGCAACCCACCTATCACAGTCCCACAAGTAATTAGTTGGATTTGTCCTAATATTGAATGTGATCATAAGATTTATGACACACTTGAAGCAACAAGAATTCAAGATGCAATGAGAAGAGTTGGAGCATTTGAGGAGGGTAAATGAAAAATAAAAGTACACCACTTTATGAAGTAAATAATAATGTTTATTGTCTTCAATGTGGTCACAAAGGAGCAATTCAATTCTATGGCAATTATTATCCGAATGGATTAGGAGATAAAGTTGATGAATTTGGTGATATTTTTAAACCATTAATGGAGAAATATAGAAACCAATCTCATATGTCTTATGCAATGGGTTTTGGAGGAACTATACCATACACATGCACTAATTGTAATAATATTGGTTTAATTGATTTTGGTGGATTAGAATGTTATGAACAAGCATTTAAAACCATTAGAGAGGAAGGAAAAATAATGAAAGTTGGAGATAAAGTTAGGGTTAAGTCAAATTTAATAGTTGATACTGATTACGGTGGAGCTGATTTTATTGAAGAAATGGTTGAATTTTTAGGGAAAGAAGCAATAATTTTAGAAGTGTTATATAAAGATATCAGTTATGATTTAGATATTGATAAAGAACATGAATTTGAATGGACGAATGAAATGTTGGACTTAATTGAATCTGTTAAATACTAAGAAATGATAGTTTTATTTACTTTTTAGAAAGGATGATATAAATAAATATGGAATTTTTAAAATTAACGCCTGAAGATTTGAACAAAA
>Ga0172381_10002202_pt1 | contig 21870 bp, 19 predicted proteins | sample Leawel6488metaG_FD_119754 | JGI IMG/M metagenome (GOLD analysis project Ga0172381, IMG submission 119754) | Leachate microbial communities from a municipal landfill in Southern Ontario, Canada - Leachate well 64-88 metaG | ecosystem: Engineered > Solid waste > Landfill > Unclassified | place...
AATAAAAAACCTCTTTTTGAGAAGAGGCGCTTTTTTGTTTTTTTGTTTACAAAACGCTCCTTCTTTGGGCGTAGAATTTAAATTAAAATCATTTTAGCGGAATAAATTAAGGCAATATTCGAGGCGCGAAGAGTTAAAGCGTATAGGTAAAATGATACGCTAACTCTGAAGCAACAAAGAATATTGCCTTAATTTACCCGCCCGAAGGGAAGTCAAAAAAACAAGATGATTTCTGCGTTACTCCTCCTCGACGCATCAAATCTTGATGCGTCGTCTCGTCGTCGCGCCTTGGAATCATCTTGTTTTTTGCTTCTAAATATGATTTTAATTTAAATTCTGCGCCCTGGAGAGGTTAATAATGCTAATAATATTTTGGGAAGTTTGGAGATTCATCTTGCTTTTAATATATTCCAACCATAAAAGGTTGTCAATTATTTCCTAAAATTTTTAAAGCAGCCTTCACTCGTTCTTCGGCATTTTTAATTTCTGGAGGAATATATCCTAGTGCTTCTTTGGCTTGCTGTTTTGTAAAACCCAACTGAACCAAAGCATTTTCAGCTTCGTCGGCAGATTGAGATTTTTGCCCTAATATTTTTATTTTTCCAGTAAGCTCTAAAATTATTGTACCAGCCTTTTTGGCACCAATACCAGGAATGCCTTCAAAAATCTTTTCGTCTTGTTGTAAAACTCTTTCCTTTATTTTATCCAAAGATCCGAGCTGAGAGATATCTAGCGCTGACCTTGGCCCGACTCCACGGATATCCATTAAAATTTCAAAAAATTCGAATTCGCCATAAGTTAAAAATCCATAAAGATCCAAAGCTTCTTCTTTTACATTTTGGAATGTAAACAGCTTGACGTCTTTTCCTACTTCTGGTAGTTTTAATAGGGTTTGACGGGACAAAAAGACTTTGTAACCGATACCGGCTACTTCTACGATTACAAACTTGTCCTTTTTTAATATTATATTACCATTAAGATAAGATATCATATTTTTGCTTTTATCTATTGTATATGCAATTTCAGTTAAAATCAAAATTTAAACCGACTGGCGACCAGCCACAGGCAATTAAAAAACTGTCTGAAAATTTAGAAACTGGTATAAAAGACCAGGTGCTTTTGGGTGTAACCGGTTCTGGAAAAACTTTTACCCTAGCTAATGTAATTCAAAAAATACAAAAACCAACTTTAATTATTTCTCCGAATAAAACTTTAGCTGCACAACTGTACCAGGAGTTTAAAGAATTTTTTCCAAACAATGCGGTTCATTATTTCGTTTCTTATTATGACTATTATCAGCCAGAAGCATATATCCCCCAATCAGACACATATATAGAAAAGGATGCAAAGATAAACGAAGAAATCGACAGACTTAGACATGCTGCCGTTCAAGATGTTAACTCAAGAAAAGATGTGATTGTTGTCGCTTCGGTTTCTTGTATCTATAACATTGGTTCTCCAAAAAACTATGAAAATATTTCTTTGGAAATAAAATCAAACCAGGAAATAAAAAGACAAGATTTTCTACACCTCCTTACAAATTTACAGTACCAAAGAAACGACATTGAGTTTAAACCAGGCACCTTCCGCGTCCGAGGAGACATGGTTGAGGTTTATATTGTCACTGGAGAAAAGATTATAAGAATAGAATTTTTTGGAGACAAAATAGAAACAATTTCCGAAACAAAGCCAGGATTAAATTTAAAATACAAAAAGGTAACAGAAGATAAATTCCGATTCTTTCCTGCTAGTTTTTGGGTAGCCCCACAAAATAAAGTTGAAATCGCCATTGGAAACATAAAATTAGAACTTCAAGAAAGATTAAAAGAATTAAAAAGCCAAAATAAATTATTGGAGATTGAGAGATTAGAACAAAAAACAAATTACGACCTAGAAATGTTAAAAGAAACTGGTTGGTGCCAAGGAATTGAAAACTATTCCAGTCATTTAGAATTTAGGAAACCAGGGCAATCTCCTTTTTCTTTAATAGATCACTTTAAACATTTTAACCCTGATGGATTTTTAATGTGTATTGATGAGTCCCATATTTCTGTTTCACAAATCAGAGCAATGTCAGTGCAAGACAGAATAAGAAAACAAACTTTGATTGATTTTGGTTTTCGGTTGCCATCAGCCATAGACAATAGGCCGTTAAATTTTTCGGAATTTGAAGAAAGACAGGAGCAGACAATTTATGTTTCAGCCACCCCAAATGATTTTGAAAAGCAAAAAGCTGGAACAAATATCGTTGAACAATTGATAAGACCTACTGGATTATTAGAACCATCAATCGAAATCAGAAAAACCGAGAATCAAATTAAAGACTTATTAAAAGAAATTGAAAAGCAAATTATAAAAAAGCAGAGAGTTTTAGTTTTAACTTTAACAAAAAGATTGGCCGAAGAAATTTCAGACTATCTAATTGAAAAGGGAATTAAAACTCAATATATCCACTCTGAAATTAAAACTATGGATAGACCTGAAATATTTAAAAATTTCAGACAAGGAAAATTCGATGTGCTCGTTGGAATTAACCTTTTAAGAGAAGGCATTGATTTACCAGAAGTTGCCTTGGTTGCAATTTTAGATGCTGATAAAGAAGGATTTTTGAGAAATAAAACTACGCTAATCCAGACAATGGGCAGGGCCGCCAGACATTTAAATGGGCATGCAATTTTATACGCTGACAAAATGACCCAGTCCATGCAATCCGCAATTAATGAAATAAACAGGCGAAGAAAAATTCAAGAGGATTATAATAAGAAAAACAAAATAACTCCGCAGGCCATTATAAAAGATATCAGGGATTGGGGTTTTTCAAAAAAGGAAGATATTGCAGAAGAGTTTTGGGTAGTTAATGATAAAAAACTTTTGGAAAAAGAGATGAAAGAAGCTGCTAAAAATTTAGACTTTGAAAGGGCAGCAAAGATAAGAGATTTAATAAACAAAAAGAGAGACGAATAATCGCCTCTCTTTTATTATTAAATTTATTCTTCTTCTATTTCTTCTCTGTTGATTAGTGGCTTAATCTTCGCATCCTTTTTAATCCCGCCTCTAAATTTTCTTTCATTTGTCTCAGATAATTTTTTCTTTGGCCCCGCGACTTTAATTTTTTTACCGGTTTCTTTTTCTATTTGATTTTTTGCAGTTTCAAATATTTTTTGGGTTTCATCTGTAAGCCATTTTCTATATTCTTTTTGCTTTTCTGGGTCTTTATCAAATTTATAACCAGTTATCTTTTTTGCTTCTTTTTTTAAATTTCTGCCAGATAATTTTTCAGCGACAGCTATAATATCCTCCGAAAATTCTGTCATTTTATTTTCCATCTCTCTCTTTGCGTCTTCGCCAATCAAATATTTTTTAGGACCAATTTTACATCTATAATCTCCTGTTTTTAAAGCTGAGTGAATTTCGTTGGCTTTATTCCACTTGCTTCTTAACGTGCTCAATAATCCTAACCTTTCTTCTACTGGTAATATTTTTTCTTCTGGTTTTTCTTTTGGCGAAAGTACCTCTAATAATTTTCCAATTTTGTTATCAATAATTGTACCTGAATTCTTTTCAATAATTTCACTTTTCCTTTTATTTATTCTTTCTTGGATATCTTTGGCTTCTAATTTCTTTTTACCATCTGCAAGATAATTATTAAATTCCTCTATATTATTAAAAACCTTTTGACCTGCTCTAATTTTTCTTGAAAAAGGATTCCATTTGCTAAGCCCGCTTATCTGATTAATATCTATCTTCATTTCTATTGCAACAGCAACATCATCTCTGCTAAGTTCGATTGTCTTAGGCCAATTACTGACAACAACAGCCCCCTCTTTTAAAATAGTTTCTTTTTGACTGTCTGACATTTTGCTGTTTTTAATAACCTCATTATAAAAAACATTCTCGTGCCATTTTTTGTAGTTATCCATATTTTGATAACCGCTAGCGGCGATTCCCCTCTGCCACTCTTTTTCTTTTTCTTCTTCAATTTCCGATTTTATATTTTTAAATTCGGGTTGCTGGCTGGCAAGCTGGATAATTTCTTCAGAAACTTTTTTCTTTTGTTCCGAAAGTCTTTCCTTTAATATTGGATCTTCCTCTTTGGACAACTGTATCTCAATTTCTTTCTTTTTATCATTAAGAAAAATTATTTTTTCTTTATTGTCAGTCTCAGTTTCTTTTTTTGCTTCGTCGGCAGTTTTGGTTTTTGGAGACTCATAAGCTTCCGAAGTTTTCAGATGCTCCATTAAGTCATCTAAAGCCATAGAACTTTCTGATTCTTTAGACACTGGATTCTGTTCCTCTTTGGATATTTTTTTAGTTTCTCCCATTCCGACTAAGGTCTCTGACTCTGAACGGTGGCTGCTGGCATCTAAAACCGATTCTTGTTTTTGTTTTTTAAAAAGTCTTTCTGCCTTTTTTATTTGTTTTAAATAATCCTCTGCCTTATTTTTAACAGAATTATCGCCGCGGATTTCCGCATAATTTTTTGCTGCCAAAAGGTATTCTTTAAAAGTGTTAAATTCTTCGGCAGCCTGACCCATGTCTTGCTCCGCCATCGCAGACTGAAGAATATTATCTACATAAGTAAAAATTCTAGAATCTGCATCTGCAAATTTCAAAATAACTTCTCCTTTGGGCTGGCTAGACCCAGCCTCAACCGTTTTATCAAAAGATTCATTTAACTGATCAGCTCTTGAACCTATGATTTCTTCAATAAGTTTTTTGCCGCCGCCCATACTCCCTTCCGACTCGTTAATATCTTCCAAAACACTACTAATCCTTTCTCTCTGGTCTGAGTTTAACTTTTTAGCATTACCTTTTTGATAATCCTTCAAAAAATCCTCGATGACTTCTCTTTGGGAAAACGGCTCTTTTTCGGCTGTTTTTGCAGACGAAGACTGCTCAGAGCTATTCTCAGGGAGATTAGACGTATCATAGGAAAAAGTTTCTATTGAATTTCTCATATTTTTTGGTCTATTATTTTAGTTTATCACCACAAAAATTTTATTACAACAAAAAGGCTGGTCTTATTATATACCAGCCATATTTTTACAAAAGAGCTATTTTACTGCCACCGAGTGGCAAAGAGGTATTTCTGGACTATCAACATAGTCATTGCGTTCGTAAAAAGTCATAGGCTCATAGGTTCCGCCATTAGCGAGCCAATCCTCTTCTTGACGAATTTTCCGCAACAACCAGCGACCTCCAAAAAATGAGCTCAAACGAGACTTCAATCCAAACTCGGCATGCAAATCTCGCAGCAAGACTGACATTTTTGCATACATTGCCGGGTTTTCTTTATAGTAAAGCCTCGCAGCTCCAACCAAAGCGGAGAATCTCGTACTCAAATTACGGGACTCCCACAAGATTCTATCGCGAACTCGCAAATCAGGGTGGTTTTTGTATTTTTCCCAGCCAGCAAGCGTTGTCCTGGCAACTCTGACAACGCTTGGACCGTTTGCCTCAAAGTCCTTACAAAAGGAATCAAGAACAAATTTAGCCGTTTGCTCGTCTGTAAGGTAGGGGTGACGGTAATTGAGAACCGACTGACCATGAATATCAGCCGGGTTGTATTCACCTTCATCTTTCATTAGTCCCTTTTCTTTCAGCTCCGCATATAACGGCGTGCCCGGAATGGGTGTATACAGCATAAACTGATGAAAATCAGTATTATGTCTGACGGCGTGTTCAATAACCTGATCAATATTTTCGGGCGTATGGTTTTCCAACCCGATAATTGTTGAACCAAGGACGTGAATGCCATTTGCTTGCAGTTCGTCAACCAAATCAAAAGTGTTGATGCCTGAAAGTTTTTGGTATTGACTGTCTTTCCCCTCCAGCCCCATCCAAACCCACGAAACCCCCAGTCTTATGAGCTGGTCTATTGTGTAGGTTCTTAGAATATTTGCTGAAGTAAAAACGTAAAATGACCACGCCTTATTATTTTCTTCCATCAGTTCAAGCAGCCGCAGGGCTCTTTTGCGGTTTAGCAAAAAATTTTCGTCCATAATAAAAAATGAACGAACACCCATTTGCTGCTCAAGCTTTTCCATCACAGAAAATAACTCTTCCCCAGTGGAATAAAAATTCACGCAGTGTCCCTTACCTCCAAACATAGCTGAAGTTGAACAAAAGTTGCAACCCAGCGGACACCCCACTGACGGAATAACCGTCGCTGCAACATCTTCAATCTTCTTGTCTAAAGGGATTCCGCAATTGCGGATTCCAAACCCCGAAGTTATTAGAGGGTGTCGGATTGGCTGATTTTCACCCTCCCCCAAAAATCTTCTAAACCAGCTCACTCCTTCTCCCTTAACAATATAATCGGCATCTATTTTCTCATTCAAACCAGGGACGTTTGCAATGTGTCCGCCGACAACAATTTTTGCGTTTGGCAAAAAATGCCGGATTAGCTCGCACATCCTTTTAACCTTGTGGATGTTTGGAATTATTGAAGAAATTCCAACAATATCATATTTTCCGAACTCTAGTTCATCAATAAAGCGATCAAGTGTCGGAAAATCCAACAACACGCACGGGGCGTAGATGTTGGCTTGGATCATCATCAGTCCCCAGCTACGATGAAACATCCTTAGGGAAAAAACTCCCTGAGCCCTCGTAACCTGATTGTGGTACAACTCCATGGGATTTAACTCCCTGCTGCCGTACTCGTCATCTTGGGCGTACGGACCAAAAACACTACACAATAACACTTTCGGACTAGGATTATTTGAGATCATAGTCTCCTCTCCTTTGTTTCTTTGTTGTGAAAGGTCGTTAAAATAAAACTTGCCTGTACTATATCACGACAAATCAGCTATTGCAAAAAAAACAATCCTATGATATTATATGTCTATATAAAAACTATATTACTAGACTAAACTAAATTAAATTATATCGCTACTCTAAAATAAATTTTATGGCAATAACAAAATCGGCTAAAAAAGCTATCCGCCAATCAGCAAGGCGCAAAGAACAAAACTCAGAATATAAAAACAAATTGAAAGTTCTCGTTAAGGAATTTCGCAGTTTAGTTTTATTAAAAAAGTTAGATGATGCTAAAAAATTGTTACCTAAGCTATATCAAGCTTTAGATAAAGCAGCTAAGGTAAACGTATTAAAAAAGAATACAGCTTCAAGAAAAAAATCAAGATTTACAAAATTAGTAGATAAAAAATAACTTTAAAAAAGACCCCCTCACTATGGGGTCTTTTTATTTATTTTAAATTTGAGCTATTAATAATTCCAAGGCTAACTCTGGGTCGATTCTCCCCATTTTAATATCCGAGTCTATTTGAAAAATTTTCTGATAGATTTTTTTTAGTTGGTCCATGGAAAATTTATTACATAGATAAAAAGTTTTTTGTACAACAAATGGATGAAGTCCACTTTTTTTAGCAAGCGTATTATATGGATTTTTGTCTGCTAATTCTTTGACTATTAAAAGATTTTTAAACTGATAAGCAACCATTGAAAGTATATAAAGAACATTATCCCCGCTCTCCAAATGCTTATGTAAATAAATCAAAGACTGCTTTTTATCTTTTGCAGCCAAGGCTTCTATTGTTTTAAAAATATCGTTTTCTATCTTGGACTTTATTTGAAGTTCGATATCTTCACCCTTTATCAATTGACCTTTTTTAAAATAAGCTATTTTTTTGATTTCATTTCCCAGCTGCCAAAGATTACTGCCGATATAACTCAAAAGCATATCTTGAGCTTGAGAATCTATTTTTGCTCCATATTTTTCAAACTCTTGTGAAGCCCACTTTTTTAACTGAGCTCCTGCCAAATTATCAAATTCCTGGCATTTAGCTTCTTTTTTTAATGTTTTAAAAAACTTGGTTCTCTCATCTACCTTATCGGATTCATAAACAACGATGATATCTTTTGCATCATTTATTTTTTTAACCTCTTCTACAAAATCTTCTTGAAATTTTTTATCCGAAAATACGTTTTTTAGAATAACTAATTTTTTATCATCAAAAATTGAATTGGATTTTAGGCAGCTGGATAATGTGTTAAACCCTTTTTCCCTTGCATCAAAATGAATTAAACTCAATCCAGATTTATGAATCTTTTTATATCCTAAAATTATCTCTTCCAATTTACTTTTTGATCTGTAAGAATCTTGCCCGTAAATAAATATTATCATAAACTTTGTTTCCCTATACTCCGTAGTTTAACACTATTTTTACCTCTTTTGGCAAACGGGACAAAAAAATGTGCTGCGCTGACCAATCTTAATTCTTTTGATCTTTGACCCGCAGCGATGGCATTTTTGCCCTTCCCTTTTATAAACCCTCCTTTCAGAATCAAAACCGCCCTTGCTGCCATCTGGCTTCCTGTAGTCAGAAAAACTTTCTCCGCCGAGTTTAATACTCAGCAATAAAACTTTTTTTATCGACTGATAAAGATTTTTTAATTCTTTATCCGAAAGCTTAAAAGCTTCTTTTTCAGGGTTAATCCTTGCCTGCCACAAGGACTCTGAGGCGTAAATATTCCCAATGCCCGCTATAATGCTTTGGTCCATTAAAACCTGCTTTATTTTTCCCTTTTTATTTTTTAGCACTTCCTGAAATTTTTTGAAAGTAAAATCTTTATCTAGAGGTTCAGGACCGATTTTTTTAAACACTTCTGAATCTAACAACTTTTTTGTTTCCCATAGTTCAACTTTTGCAAATTTTCTAACATCAGACAATGCTAACATATTTTTGTCATCAAGAAAAAAAATCAAATGGATAAATCTATTATAAGGGTCGTTAAGTGAACCTTCTTTTTTGGGTTGCCATTTTTTACCTGCCCACGCAGGCAGGTCTTTTAAAATCCATTCTCCTACCAATAAGTGCCCCGTCATTTTTTGGTGGATTAATAAAGAATATCCGCCAGATAAATCAAAAATAATATTTTTGGCGCGGCGCCAAATTGTTTTTATCTTTTTATTTTTTATTTCTTTTTTAAATTCTAAAAAACTTTTTGGCTTTTTAATTATCTTAGACCAGTCTGACCAAACATCAACAAAGGTCCTGTCTAGGACCTTTGATTTTAAACCTGTGACCGTTGTTTGTACCTCCGGCAACTCTGGCATTTTATTTTTAAAGACTGATTAAAATAATATTCTAAACAGTCTTTTTATTTGTTTTAAAATCTTCTAATTCTTTTGCTAATCTCTGCAATTCTATTGTTCTGTTATTTATCTTTTGCTCCAATGCGTTTATCGTTTCCTCCAGTGCCTGTGTCTTTGCTCTCACTTTTATATCAACTGATTTTTCGGTATTTTTTTCCCTTTCGCAGCTTGCTTCCAATTCTTCAGCCATTTTATTATAAATTTTAGCTAACTCTGATATTTCATCTTTCGTATCTAAATAAATCCTGTTTGATAGGTCCCCCTCGCTTAATTTGTTGGCTCTTTCTAATAATTCTTTAACAGGCGAAGCAAACCTCTCTCCTGTCGCATATCCAAAAAAGAAAACGTATATTGCAACAAACAAAAGTACCAAATAAAAACTTGGTCTAAGCTCTTCATAGTCAACAGCTATAAAAACGCTGATTGCAAAGATAGAAGATAAAATTATTGGGAAAGCAATTTTAGTAGAAAGTTTTGACATAATTATTTGTTATCTATTAATGATGATACGCGACTAACTAATGAATGAAATTCTAATTTTTCCAAAACTTGTTCCACCGATTTTCTATCAAAATTAATGAATTCACAATCTTCAATTTTGAAATCCATATTCACATCTTTTTTTGTCTCAACCAATTCGCGCGAAAGAAATGCTAATTCTTTATTGTTTTTTAAAGTTTCTTTTACTTTCGGTTTTAGAACAGCGGTATCAGTTGAAATTTCGTCGTAAAGATTTTTTATACTATTAAATTTTTGTATCAAATCAGCTGCTGTAGTTTTTCCAATCCCAGGAACCCCAGGCACGTTATCTGATGCATCCCCAGTCAAAGCCTTAAAGTCGTTCATCTGTAATGGCTCCACTCCAAACCTTTCTCTAACTCTAGCCTCATCATATATAACTGTATCTTTTATTCCTTTACCTAAAGTATAAACTTTTGTTGTCGGGTTAACCAACTGTAAGTTATCTAAATCTCCAGATACAATATAAACATTTAAATCACTCTTCTGCTTAGGCGCCATCTGACAGATTGTAGCAATTAAATCATCTGCCTCAAATCCTTCCATTGCGAATACGGGAATCTGAAAAGCATTTAAAACTTCTTTTGTAATTGGAATTTGCGAAATGATTCCGCTTGGAGTGGCGGGTCTCTGAGCTTTATAATCTTGGAATCTTTCGTGCCTAAAGGTTTTTGCCTTTGTATCAAAGCATGCCACGACATAATCTGCATGCAAATCCTTTATTGCTTTAAACATAGTCAGTAAGTATCCATAGACAGCCCCTGTCTCTTGTCCAGACTTATTTGTTAAAGGAGGTAATGCGTGGAATGCCCTATGTAGCAGAGCGTTTGAATCTAAAACAATCAACGTTTTTTTATCCATATTCTATTATACTATATTTATCATAAATTAATAACTATTTTTCTCTGACTCTCATCAACAAATTCAAACTCAATAAATGCAGTTGATTTGGGTAAAAATTTTTCAATTTTTTCTGACCACTCAATTGTCACGATATTTTTAGGATTTAAAATTATTTCTTTAAAATCTAATTCTAAAATTTCTTCTGGTTTCCCGATTCTATAACAATCTATATGATAGAAATCACTAAATTTTGAATTTGTAATTTTAAAATGTTTTAATATTACAAATGTTGGACTTAATATTTTTTCTTTGATTCCTAATCCTTTTGCAAAACCCTGCAAGAAAGTTGTCTTTCCACCGCCCAGATTTCCTTGTAATCCTAAAACCACTGCACTATTATCCGGTCCATTTTTAATTATTTGTTTTGCCAAGATTTCTCCCAGGCTTTGGGTTTCTTCAAAACTATTTGTAATATGTGTTTGCATAGCTAGAAATGTATGTTTTATAAAATAATTATCCACAATTGACTTATTTTTTGAAATCGCATAGGGTATATTAAACCTACCAAAATCATAGAAATTATAGTATTCAATTATGGAATTTCAAGAAGCAAAAAATCTAATAAACGAAGCAAAAAATATCTACCTTATCCCTGAAGAAAATTTGCGACCAGAGGCAATTACCTCTGCCTTATCCCTTTTTTATACTTTAAGAGAATTAGGCAAAAATGTAAACATAATCATAGAAAATTTTCCAGAAAACTTAAAATTTTTAACTCCATCCCTAGATTTTATATCTTATCCTAAAAACTTTGTTGTTTCTATTCCTAATGAATTGGCTGACGTTTCCCAAATCTACTACGAAAAAAATGATGATGCCTTAAAAATCCACCTTACTATAGAAAAAGGAGTTATTAAAAAGGAAGATATTTCGTTTTATTTTTCTGAAAGTAAACCAGATCTTATCATTACACTAGGAATAAAAGATTATAGAAATCAACTTGAAAACAGGCTAAACTCTTTTGGCTTTTTACTAGACTCTCCTATTTTAAACATTGATGATATTCAAGATAATAAAAATTTTGGTAAAATAAACTTAACTGGGGACCAATCTATTACGGAAACCATTTTAGATTTAATAAAAAGTCTTAATGATGGGATTTTAAATAAGGAATCTATAAATTGTCTGCTGGCTGGACTGATAATATATACTGATAACTTTAGAAACTTTAATGTGACAGCTGATATTTTTCAGACAGCAGGACATTTAATGAAGAGTGGAGCTGATTTAGATAATATAAAAGAAAATATTTATAACGCAGCTTCATAGAAGGCGAATAAAAAATAATTTAGATAATATAATAAAAATTATGGAGAAATTACTAGGTTCTGTAACGATTTCCCCAAAGATAATTGAAGAAGTAAAAAGAGATGTTAAAAACATCGGAGATTTTAAAAAGAAAATCGAAGAATATATTCCTCAAAGCGTCACAGAACTTTTAGACGTTATCCTTTTTGGATCAATAACTCTTGATACCTCCGACATCCACTTAGAGCCTCAGGAAGACGAAGCCAGACTTAGAATTAGATTAGACGGCATCTTGCAGGATGTTGTTTTTTTTGATCAAACAGTTTACCACCATGTGCTTTCAAGACTAAAACTTCTTTCCAAACTTAAATTAAACGTCACAGACAAACCTCAAGATGGTAGGTTTTCAATAGGCATTGAAGAAGCATTGATTGAAATTAGAACCTCTAGTTTACCAGCTGAATATGGAGAGTCTGTTGTTATGAGAATTTTAAACCCAAAGAGTTTAATCAGTTTAGATGAATTGGGATTAAGAGGAGATTTGTATGAGACCTTTCAAAAAGAAATTGAAAAACCAAACGGAATGATAATTGTCACAGGACCAACCGGTTCTGGTAAAACAACAACACTTTATGCTTTTTTAAAAAAGATTCAAAACCCAGAAATCAAAATTATTACAATTGAAGACCCTATCGAATATCACTTAAAAGGAATTTCGCAGACACAAGTTGCTCCAGAGAAGGGATACACTTTTGCCGATGGATTAAGATCTATTGTTAGACAAGACCCTGACGTTATCTTGGTTGGAGAAATCAGAGATTTGGAAACTGCAAAAATCGGACTACAAGCGGCATTAACCGGACACTTAGTCCTTTCAACCTTACACACCAATGACGCAGCAGGAACTATTCCTAGACTTGTGGACTTGGGAGCCGATGCTTCTTCAGTTGCCCCTGCTTTAAAAATGGCAGTCGCCCAAAGATTGGTTAGAAAAGTTTGCAAAAAGTGTTCTACCCTATCTAACCCTACTGCCGAAGAATTAACTGAAATAAAAAGAGGGCTTAAAACTCTGCCAGCAACCGTTAAAATGCCTGACTTAGAAAAAATAGAAGTTGCACGAGTAAAAGAAGGGGGTTGCGAAGCCTGTAACTTTACAGGATACAGAGGAAGACATGGACTATTTGAAGCATTTTTAGTTGATTCTGAAATTGAAAAATATATTTTAACCAACCCACCCGTTTCATCGATTAGAGATTTAGCCATTAAAAAAGGAATGGTGACAATGTACCAATCCGGATTGCTTGATATTATCTCAGGACAAACAACAATGGATGAAGTTAAGAGGGTTGTGGAAATGGACGAGGAAAAGCCGGTTCCAGTTGTTTAAAAATATATTAAAAAAGTGGCTCTAGAGTTGGAAGTAGTTTTATGTCTGGGACATAAACAAAGATTTGTCTGAGGAATAATCGAGCCGGAGCAAGATTACCCAAAAACTAAGACAAACCCAAAATAGTTACTTCCAACTCTAGAGCCACTTTAATCTATATTCAACTTATATTAGTTAATACGCTACAAGCTGTTCGTTGAGTCTAATAACTTGTATTATATCACCTTGTATTATTTATGTCAAGAGTTTTACCAGAAAAAAAGATGAAAGAGGATGAAACACTGGACTATGCTTTAAGACCAAAAAGCTGGGCTGACTATGTTGGGCAAGACAAAATAAAAGAGAATTTAAAGATAATTATAACAGCTGCGAAGCAAAGAAACCAATCTCCTGACCATTTGTTGTTTTACGGAAATTCGGGATTGGGAAAAACAACCTTAGCGCACCTTGTTGCCCTGGAAATGGGCAAAGAAATAAGAATTACTTCAGGTCCAGCCATTGAAAGAGCTGGGGATTTAGCTGCCATTTTAACTAATTTAAATGAGGGAGACGTCCTATTTTTGGATGAAATTCATAGAATAAGTAATACTGTTGAGGAATATCTTTATCCAGCAATGGAAGATTATAAACTCAATCTAGTTTTAGGAAAAGGACCTATGGCCAGAACTATGGAGTTGAAGCTTCCAAGATTCACTATTATTGGAGCAACAACAAGACCCGGACTATTATCGGCTCCCCTCAGAAACCGCTTTGGCGCTACATTCCAATTAAATTTTTATAATTCTTTAGATATTGAAAAAATTGTAGATAGGTCTGCAAGTATTTTAGGAATTAAGGTTGAACCAGAGGCTTTAAAAACAATCGCTAATAGGTCCAGATTCACCCCTAGAATTGCAAATCGATTATTAAGGAGAGTCAGGGATTTTGCCGAAGTTAATGGTAATGGCGTAATAACAAAAGAAATCGCAGACAACGCCTTAGACTTTTTAGAAATTGATAAACTCGGATTAGAAACCGGAGACCGAAAACTTTTGCAAGCACTTATTGAAAAATTTAATGGGGGCCCAGTTGGACTCCAATCATTGGCAGCCGCTGCAATGGAAGAAGAAGATACAATTTTAGATATTTATGAACCGTATTTGATGCAATGTGGATTTATCGAAAGAACACCCAAAGGAAGAATAGCTTCGCGACTAGCATACGAGCACCTAGGAATAACAAGTGAAAATTATCAAAACAGATTAATGTAAGAGCCGGATTAGCCACCGGTTTTTGTTTTATTATTTTATGAAAAAATTATTTATATTTTTTATTCTAGTATTTTTTATTTTTTCTTCTTCTGGGGCTGCAATAAACAAAATAAATATTAATACAGCCTCATTAGAAGAATTAAAGACATTAACAGGGATTGGTGATGTTAAAGCACAGGCGATAATAGATGCTAGACCATTTTCTTCTATTGATGACCTATTAAGAGTTAAAGGAATTGGAGAAAAAACTTTGCAAAAGATTAAAGACCAGGGATTGGCAACAATTGAAGGCGGCGTTAATACCACAGTCGAAACTGCAGTAGCAAATGATATTACAATTGAGACAAAAACTGAAACAAAAGACTATCCTAGTGGAATTATAATAAATGAAATTCTCCCCTCCCCCGAAGGTACCGACGAGACAGGAGAATGGATTGAGCTTTACAATTTGAACAATTTTGAAATTGATTTAAACGGCTGGGAAATTAGAGACACAGTCGGCACATCGAAAACTTACATTTTCCCCAGAGAGGTAAAAATAGGCGCGTTAGGCTTTTTAGTTTTAAAAAGAACAAACACAAAAATAACTTTAAATAACGACGCAGACGGAATAACACTTATATCTCCAGACGGAAAAAATATGGATTTTGTTGAGTATACCCAGGCGGTAAAAAACCAATCTTATAACAAAACAACTTCCGGTTGGCAATGGAGTTTAACGCTAACGCCAGGATATGCCAACGTTATCACTTCAAAAACCGGTACAAATATCTTGTCAAAAGCAAAAAAATCTGTTAATAGTAATGTAGAAGCAGACTTAACTAGTATAAATACAGACTCTAATTCAAACCAAGAAAAAAGTTTGTCCGCTCTGACAAATAGCAAAACAAACCCTTGGTTTTTATTTTTAACAGCGGTTTTATTAACAGTAATTTCTGCCACAGTTATTTTACTAATTAAATTCAAATTTCAAGCCCACGTCAGTGAGTGAGAATCCGCCCTCTATGCTAAATATCTGGGCATAAAATAAAATTAAACAATTATAAAATTTTGTTCATTTTACTCTTTAAGGCATCTTAGGGGATAAAATGTTCATTATTACTCGCATATGTCAGGACATAGTCATGCAAAAACAGTTATGGCCGGAAAAATGGCCAATGCCGCTAAAAAAGGAAAAATTTATTCCAAATACGGCAGATTAATCACAATCGCCGTTAAAGATGGTGGAGGTTCTGGAGACCCAGAGACAAATTCAAAACTCAAGGCCGTAATAGAACAGGCCAAGAATATGAATATGCCTAAAGAAAATATTGAAAGGGCTATCAAAAAAGGTACTGGCGAACTAGTTGGAGAAAACTTAGAAGAAATTTCCGTCGAAGGCTTTGGGCCAGGAGGAGTCGCTCTTATAATTGATGGAATCACAGATAACAAAAATAGAACCTTAACAGAAATAAAAGTTATTTTAAACCAAAATAATGGAAAAATGGCCGGTGAAGGAGCTGTCAGATGGATGTTCGAAAAAAAGGGGGTCATTATTGTTTCTGGCGAAGGAAAGACAAAAGATGATTTAGAAATGCTAGCAATTGAATGCGGAGCTGATGATATCAGCTGGGTTGAAAATTCTTTAGAAATTCATACAAAACCAGAAGATCTTGAAACAGTTAAAAAAGCTTTGGAGGACAAACAATTAAAAATTGAATCCGCATCATTAGAACAGGTTGCCAAAGAAGAAGTTAACGTCTCTGAAAAAGAAAAGGAGCAATCCGAAAGACTGTTTGAGGCTCTAGATGAAAATGATGCGGTCAACAACGTCTATTCTAATTTAAAAGATTAAAATTTTCTAACCTAATATGATAATTCTGGGAGTGGATCCTGGATCTGCTATCGCAGGATACGCTATTTTGAATAAAGAAAAAGGCAATAAACAATGCCTTAGGGTTATAGATTTTGGATGTATAACAACTGACCAATTTTTACCGACAGGAGAGAGGTTAAAAAAAGTCTATAGAGAAATTTTAAAATTAATTACAAAATACAAGCCAGATTTAATGTCCATAGAAAGCTTGTATTTTTTTAAAAATTTGAAAACGATTATGCCAGTCAGCCAGGCAAAAGGAGTTATCTTATTGGCCGCTGCTGAAAAAAACATACCTGTTTTAGAATTTACACCGCTTCAAGTAAAAATGACTGTTGCAGGATATGGGAGAGCAGAAAAAAAGCAGGTTATAGAAATGATTAAAAAATTACTTGATTTAGAAAAATTTGATTTGAAAAAAAATAATAGAAAAAAGGATGATGCTTTTGATGCTTTAGGGGTTGCAATCTGCGCGGCTTATAAAAATTATTAATTGAAATATTAATAATTTACTCGTATTTGCTTGTGGAAAAATACCATATTGACAATATTCTTTTAAAAAATATAATTAGAATAATTATAGATTGCTTAGTTAATTAAAATATAAATTTATTTTAATTTTTTCTTCGTTTTGCAACTATAAAATAGAATATTAATTAAGACTTTAAAAGTCAAAAATTAAATTTATTTTTTTAAGATAAACCCAGAAAAAAGCTGAGTTTATTATAAAAAAATAAGTTAAAAAAAATGGAAGAGGAATTCTTAACTAGATTAATTAATAGTGATGATGATTTTGACGACGATAATACAGATTGGGACGACGATGACTCATCAGACGACGACGAAGACGATGATGAAGTTGATGATGATACAGAAACAGAAGACGAATAAACGCTGACAAGTAAACAAAAGACTGCACTCAATGCAGCTTTTTGTTTACTTGATTTTTTGTCTTATTTATAACTATAATGAATAGAATATAATTGAAACCAAATCTAATGTTTAAAAACCTTGATAACGGCGGTAAGCGCAAAGTTTTTTTTACCATTCTAAAATATTTATCTTTTTTATTTTTAGGAGTCTGTGCGGCGGTACTAATTCTGATTATTTATTATGTCTGGGATTTACCTCAGCCGGAAAAATTTACTGAGACCCCCTTTATCCAGTCCACTAAAATTTACGACAGAACAGGAAAGGTGCTCTTATACGACATTTATGGAGAAGAAAAAAGAGAAGTCGTTTCTTTTGACAAGATTTCGGACAATTTAAAGCACGCTGTTTTAGCGTCTGAAGATTATAGGTTTTATCAACATGGCGGAGTAGACATCCTGGGCATTCTAAGAGCTATCTGGGTTGATATAAAATCACAATCTAAGAGCCAAGGCGGTTCAACAATAACCCAGCAACTGGTCAGATCAGTTTATTTAACTGGGCAAAAAAGTATATCAAGAAAAATAAGAGAGGCTGTTTTGAGTATTGAACTGGAGGCAAAATATTCCAAGGACCAAATTTTTGACTGGTATTTAAACCAGGTCCCATTTGGAGAAAATGCTTATGGGGCAGAGGCAGCAAGCCAAACTTATTTTAATAAGCCAGCCTCAGATCTTTCTATCGCAGAGTCAGCCTTACTGACAGCGGTTCTCCCTGGTCCAAGTTATTATTCACCTTATGGGTCTCATAAAGAAGAATTATTTGCAAAGAAAGATATTATTTTGGAGAGAATGCAGGAGTTGGGGTATATTACAGAAGAAGAGCTTCAAACAGCAAAAGAAGAAAAACTAAATTTTGCAGAGTCAACTATTTCTATAAAAGCCCCTGATTTTGTTTTGTATGTCAAAAAATACTTAGATGAAAAATATGGAGACGATTATTTAAAGGAAAAAGGATTAAAAGTATATACAACCTTAGATTGGGACCTTCAAGAATATGCGGAAGGAGTTATTAAAGATGCTAACCAAACAAATATAAGCAAGGGGGCATATAACGCGGCTATGGTTGTTATTAACCCTAAAAATGGTCAAATTTTGTCATTAATCGGATCAAAAAATTGGTACGCAACAGAATCTTACCCTGCAGGATGTGATGAGGATCCGGAACAGACCTGTTTGTTTGAACCCAAATATGATGTCGCTACAATGGGGCAGAGGCAGCCTGGCTCGTCTTTTAAGCCTATTGCCTATGCAACAGCCTTTAAAAAGGGATACACGCCTGATACGGTCTTATGGGACGTAAAAACTGAGTTTAATCCCAACTGTGACCCAAGCGGCGACGATCCTGGAGCTTCCTGTTATAACCCTCAAGATTACGATGGTCAAAACAGAGGACCTGTGACAATTAGAAGAGCTTTAGCTTGTTCACTAAATATTCCGGCCGTAAAAGTTCTTTATCTAGCGGGAATTCAGGACACACTCAAAACAGCCTCTGATTTTGGGATCACCACCCTAACAGATACCGCTAACTATGGCCTTTCGTTAGTTCTAGGAGGAGGTGATGTTAATTTATTGGAAATGGCCTCTGCTTATGGAGTTTTTGCAACTGAGGGAAATTATGTCACTCATCTCAGTATTTTAAGGATAGAAGATAATGAAGGCAATATTATAGAAGAAAATAAAGAACAGTCCACAAAAGTTTTAGATACACAGGTAGCAAGGCAAATTAACAGTATCTTGTCTGACAACAGTGCGAGAACGCCTATCTTTGGGGCAAATTCCCCTTTATATATACCTGGATATCAAGTAGCCGCCAAAACCGGAACAACCCAGTTTCTTGTTGATGGATGGACAATGGGATACACCCCATTTGCAGTTGTCGGAGTTTGGACAGGCAATAACGACAACTCCCCGACAAATGACGAGGGTGTCGGAATTGCCGCCCCAATCTGGAATAAGATTATGCAAAAAATGGTGACTTCTAACCCTATTGAAAACTTCACTGAGCCAGACCCAATAACAAACAGAAGCGATGCCTTATTAGGAAGTTTACCAGTAGACGATACTCATAGTATTTTATATTATGTTGATAAAAATAATCCGCTTGGACCCCAGCCCACAAATCCAGAGAATGACCCACAATACGCGCTATGGCAAATAGGAATAAATAATTGGCTGATAAAAAATCTCACTGAAAAAGAGGAGCAATAAGCTCCTCTTTTTAATTAAAGTTTTAAATTAGTTTGATTTAATCGGCATAACTACATAAGTATAATTTGCCTCTCCTACTGGCTTTAGAACACAAGCCCCTTCTTCTTTGCTTATTTCAAAAGACACTTCCGAGCTCTTGATTCTTAACAACCCGTCTGTTAAAAATCTGTGATTAAAAGATATCTCCATTGAATCCCCTTCAACTTTTGCCGGGACGTCGGACTGGCTTTGACCAATATCTGGATCTTGAGCAGAAATTTGGATTTCCTTTTTTTCGCTTTCCACTTTAAATTTAATTTCATTTAATTTACCGGAAAAAAGGGAAGCTGTTTTTATTTGATCTAAAAATTCATCCCTTTTAATCACAATCTGTGTTTTAAATTTACTAGGGATGATCTCCTGATAGTTTGGATATTCCCCCTCTATTAATCTTGATATTACCTGGACCTGAGGGTGAGAAAACTCCTTCATTGGAAATTCAAACATTACCTGATTAGGCAATATATATATTTTTACTTTTCCATCTTTATCTTCCAAAATATTCAAAATCTCCTTAGCGGGTTTTTGGGGTAATATAAATGAGGTATCTTTTTTAACAGCCCCATCCAATAGAATGGTTTTTTCTGCTAACCTAAAGCTATCTGTCGCAACAATTTTAACCAAATTTTTTGAGAAGGAAAAATAAATTCCTGATATTTCCGGTCTGGATTGAGATATGGCGGCTATATCAACAACCTGAGATAAAGCTTGGCAGAATTTTTTATTATCAATTTCTAAGTACTCAACATCTTTGAATTCTGGGATTAAAGGAAATTCTTCTGGGTTAAATCCCTGTACGTTGTTTTTATAATTTTTGCATTCAACATAAAGTCCTTGGTTTTTCTCTTCTAATAATATTTTTTCATTAGGGAGAGAAGAAACAAAACTTGATAAAAATTTTGCGGGAACAACAACTTTACCCTTTTTTACAATCTTAGCCAGGATCCAAATTTTTATAGCTGTCTCCAAATTTGTAGAGCTTAGGTTTAAAAAATTGTCTTCTGTGCTTATTAAAACGTTGTCTAAAATTGGCAGTGTTAAATTTTTTCCAACAATTTTTTCCACAATTCCTAAACCGCTTTTTAAATTGTCTTTTAAAACTTCAATTTTCATATTCTTATTAATTAAATAATATATTTATATATTAAGTTATTATTGTTATTAGTGTTTTGATTTTTTACTTTTTAAAAAGGGAAATAGTAATAAAAATTTTTTATTTGTTCTTATTTTTTTTGTGAAAATATTGTGGAAAAACTAAATAAATAAAAGTATAAAATTTGTGGCAGAAAGTTGTCGTTGATTTTATTACACATTTAAATACTTTTTATAACAATATTTATCCACTATATATCCTCTGTTTTATTAAATTCAATTCTTCTGTTAATTTATTATTTTCTTCGTTTTCCTGAAGAATTTTTTTATATGCATAGATGGCGGTTGTGTGGTCTTTTCCGCCGAATTTTCTAGCAATGGCTGGAAAAGAGTATTTTAATTCCTTTCTTAATAAAAACATCGCTACTTGCCTTGGTTTAACAATCTCTTTTTTTCTGGTTGGATCAAATAAATTTTTTTCTTCCAAATTATAAAACTTAGCCACAGTTTCTATAATTTTTTTGTAATTTGCAACATCAAACGGTGAGAAAATAAACCCACTCAACAATTTTTTTACAGACTCCATATTTAGGGGCTGGTTTAGCCTCTGGCAAACCAAAAGTTTATTTAATGCACCCTCTAACTCCCTAATGTTTTTCTTTACATTTGTGGCTATATACTCCAATATTTCTTCCGGAAGTTCAACACCTTTTTCCTGGACCTTTGTTTTTAGAATAACTAATCTGGTTTCATAATCTGGCAGGCTGACATCGGCTATCATTCCCCCTTCAAATCTGGATCTCAATCTGTCTTCTAGTTCTGGAATGGCATTTGGCGGTCTGTCAGAAGAAAGGATTATTTGTTTATTTTTTTCGTAAAGAGAATTAAAAACATGAAAGAACTCTTCTTGGCTTTTGTTTTTTCCAGCTATAAATTGAATATCATCCAATATCAAAACATCTATCGGAGCCAGGCTTGCTTTAAATGCTTCCATACTGTTAGTTCTGATTGCAGATACAATTCCAGAGACAAATTTCTCAGAAGATATATATCTTACCTTCTTTTTCTTTTCGCCTCCCGCTATTTTGTTTCCGACAGCTTCTATTAAATGAGTTTTTCCCAATCCCGTCCCGCCATATATAAAAAGAGGGTTGTAATTAAATCCTGGATTGTCGGCAACAGCCAGTGCCGCAGCGTGAGCTAATTCATTAAAAGATCCGACTACAAAATTATCAAAAGTATATCTGGGATTAAGGTTTGTATCTTTGTTTATTTTAAATTCTTCAAATTTTAACTGACCTTCTTCATGTTTTTCT
>Ga0172381_10002203_pt1 | contig 21862 bp, 23 predicted proteins | sample Leawel6488metaG_FD_119754 | JGI IMG/M metagenome (GOLD analysis project Ga0172381, IMG submission 119754) | Leachate microbial communities from a municipal landfill in Southern Ontario, Canada - Leachate well 64-88 metaG | ecosystem: Engineered > Solid waste > Landfill > Unclassified | place...
AATTTTGGCGCAAAATTTGACTCAAACAATGACAAAGAAAGTTATTGAAACTTTGGCTCCTCAATATAAAGACAGACAAGGAGGATACACAAGAATTATAAAACTTGGGCCAAGAAATTCTGACGGAGCAAAGATGGCAATAATAGAATTGGTAAAATAATAATATGGCAACAGTAGAAAAAATAAATAGAAAAGTCATTTCAGTTGACGCAGAAAACAAATCACTGGGCAGATTGGCTGTTGAGGTGGCTGTTTTGCTTCGCGGAAAAAACAAAGCAACTTTTGTTCCATATAAAGATGTGGGCGACACAGTTTTGGTAAAAAACATCAACAAGATGAAATTTACCGGTAACAAATTGGAAAACAAAAATTACTTCAGATTTACAGGATACTTGGGTAACTTAAAGAAAGCTACATTAAAAGAATATTTGACAAAGAAAGGCCCAAGAGAAGTTTTACGAACCGCAGTACTTGGAATGCTTTGCAAAAATAAATTAAGAGACAAACAAATTAAAAGATTAAGGTTTGAGTAAAAACATGGCAGAGAAAAAAACAACCAAAAAAGTAACTGAAAAAGCAATTATTGAGGAAGTAAAAATTCCTGTTGTTGCTGTTAACATAGATGCAGATGACGAAATGGGGGATGATGAATTTTCTGAAGAGATTGCCAAAAGCATAAAAGAATCTGCCAAGTCAGACAGATATTACGAAGCCATTGGCAGAAGAAAAACCGCCGTTGCCAGAATTAGACTTTACACAAAAGGAGACAAAGAATTTTTGGTAAACGATGGGGACTTTACAAAATATTTCCAGCTTAAAGCCGACCAAGAAACAGCAGTTTCTTCAATGAAAAAAATGAAGTGCCTGGATAAATTCAGAGTCACAGTAATAGTAAAAGGCGGAGGCCACACAGCCCAAGCCGAAGCCATAAGGCACGGCACAGCCAGAGTATTAGTAGACTTCAACAACAACTTCCGAAAGCGCCTAAGAAAAGCAGGATTCCTAACAAGAGACCCAAGAATGAGAGAAAGAAAGAAATTCGGTCTTAAAAGAGCCAGAAAGAGTCCACAGTGGGCAAAGAGGTAACACGACCTGTCAGAATACGATTGCCAAGTTTAATTTTGACTTTAAAAACTACTCCCCTCGGAGTAGTTTTTGTTTTGACTTAGATGTGGTAAAATTATATGATAAATCAATATGACAGACGCAACGATGATAAAACAAGATAAAAAAACTGATGGTGTTGCATCTCGCGAGCTTTATTATGACAAGCCCGGATTTAAATTATATAATGCGGATTGTTTAGGTGTACTTGCAGAACTTCCGGAGAACTCTGTAGATATGATTTTTGCAGACCCTCCGTATTTTCTTTCTAACGGCGGTTTTACTGTGCATGCTGGGAAGATGGTTAGCGTTGATAAAGGGCAATGGGATGTAAGCAACGGATTAAAGAAAGATTTTGATTTTCATCTTGCTTGGATAAAGGCTTGTCACAGGGTCTTGAAACCAAGTGGGACTATTTGGATTAGCGGAACATATCATTCTATTTATCAATGTGGTTTTGCCTTACTGGTTAATAAATTCCATATTTTAAATGATATCGCGTGGTTTAAGCCAAACGCCTCTCCGAATTTAAGTTGCCGTTTTTTTACCGCAAGCCACGAAACCTTGCTTTGGGCGAGAAAAGATAAAAACGCAAAACATGTTTTCAATTATGATTTAATGAAAAATGGTAATTGGCCAGAAGACCAGTTAAAAAAACCAAAACTTCAAATGCGCTCAGTTTGGGCGGTAGGCACGCCAAAGCCCATCGAAAAAAAATTTGGTAAACATCCGACACAAAAGCCGGAGGATTTGTTAAAAAGAATTGTATTGGCAAGCACTAACAAGGGCGACTTAATATTAGATCCGTTTACAGGAAGCTCTACCACAGGGATCGCCTCTCATTTTTTTGGAAGAAATTTTATCGGAATTGATACAGACGCGAAATTTTTAGATGTGTCAATCAAAAGGTTTGAGGAACTGAGCAAAAATTTAAAAAGTAGACTTTTAAAATCATGAAAATTATAACTCGCACTGTTGCCATAAAAAATTTAAGAAAACATGTAGGCCAGGATTTGAGAAAGCTAGCCTTGGAACACGGAATCACAACCTATGAAACCGGAAAACAAAACAAGGGTTGGAAAGGGCTTGTTTTAGAAAGATTGGCAGGACTAGAAACAAATGTTTCAAAGGCGCCGAATGGACTTACTTATGAATTAAAATCTGTTGCTTTTCATTACAAAAAAGACGAACTTATTCCAAAAGAAACAATGGCAATAACAATGATAAATCCAGAAGAATTAAAAGCCCACTCTTTTTTTGAAAGCCATTGCTGGGCAAAATTAAAAACTATTGTATTTTGTGCGGTTGGATGGAATGGCATTAACTCCACAGAAGCAAAATTATTGAAAGTGGCGAGTTTAGATTTTGCAGAAGACGATGAATTGATCAAAGAAATTAAAGCAGATTATGATTTTATCCGTGATAAGTTAATTACAAAAGGTTTTAAATCCTTAACCGGCGCGGATGGCAAATGGATACAGGCAAGAACAAAGGGCGCTGGGCACGGATCGACAAGTCGAGCCTTTTATGCAAGAACGGGGTTAGTAAAAAAGATTTTTGAAATTGCTTCATAAAATATTATATTAACGAAAATTTTATATTAAACAAGATGTTTGTCCAAGCAATAAAAACAGTAACAAAGGCAATGTTCCCAATTTTTAGATTTGATAAGGTTAACGATTCACAGCAAAAGATAGGTGTTGCTGGTACTGGATTTTTCATAAATAGTTCTGGTTATTTTGTTTCTGTCGCCCACGTTTTTGACAATAAAAAAGAAAGCACAAATTTCGGTTACTGGGGGCAGCTCCCGGAGAATATTATTAATCCATACCTGAAGATAGAAGAGGTAGCTAAAGACGACGACGCAGATATTTATGTGGGAAAAAGTAGATTTTAAAAATTCAGATTTCGTACACTTATTAAAACAAATACCGGATATTGGATTGTCGGTTTGCGTTAGCGGCTATCCGCTGGCAGTAATAACCGCTAATTCGCAGGGAGGTCTAGAATTAGGAGGAGTTAGGAGATATTTTCAACCCTCTTTTGTTTTAGATAAATGTAAGGTGAATTGTGATAATGGGGCTGGTAAGAAAAGAACGCATGACGGATTCCTAGTCAGAGATTTTGGCCTTTTTGGCATGAGTGGAGGGCCTATAGTCGATAAAAAAGGAGTAGTTGTAGGTATGCAAGGATCTGTCACTCAACCTAGAGTCAGCTCTAATGGCCAAAGAGCAATAACGGTAGAAAACGCAATTGCTATCCGCAGTAACCTAATAATCGATTTTCTTGCAAAAAACAAAATAGATATTCCTAAATAAAAATTATGAAACTAACAGAAGAACAAAAAAGATCAGTTCAAGAAAAGTTGTCATATTTTATAAGCCATTCCTGTGAAGTTTGTAATGGTCGCGAATGGGTATTAAATGATACTATTTTCGAAACTAGAGAGTTCAATGGCGGAAATTTAGTTATTGGCGGGCAGAGCGGTATTTTTCCACTAATAACCGTTAGTTGCAAAAACTGCGGAAGAAGTCATTTTTTTAACGCCATTTTATTGGGCGTAATAACCAAATAATATGAGCGAGAAAATTAACATTTCAGAAGAAACTCAGATTGATAAGCCGGCTAGTAGAGAAATGATTCCCGTTGAAAAATGCGACTGGGAGAGAATAAAAAGGTTATTATCTCAAATAGACGCAGATAAAAATAAATGGGAAAATGCAGCTTGGTTTATGGCCGCAACCGATATTGCGTTTTTAATTTCTCTGTTAACTACTTCTTTAAAAATTGAGTTTAGTGTTGCCTTATTTTTTTCGTTAATAATAACTATAATTTTATTTGTCGTTTCACGTCAGAAAAAAGAAGAGGTCACATCGTCTAAAGAGGCTATTCTTTTAGAGATGAAGCAGGTAGAGGAAAAGATAGCCAAATAGGATTTGACGCGGTAAACCGCCGCGGTATAATGGAGAAAAGTAGTGACTGTTGGTTCGAAGATTTATGATTCCTGCTTCCATCTGGGGTGAGAAACATTCTCACCTACGTGGGTAAAACATTAATAATAAGAAAGCCGCCAGCAATGGCGGCTTTTTAGTGCTCTTGAATATCTTTTTTGAAATGATAAAATGGTTGTATGTTGAAGGAGTTAATAGATCAGTTTTATTTGGAGAATCAGAAGAATAAGGAGCAGACTAGATTTTATATTACAGACGCTGGGAAATGTCCGCGGGCTGTTTTTTTTAAGTTTAAGAATGCGCCAAGAGAGCCAATGGATGCCAGAATTATGCGCATATTTGAGCATGGAGAAAACATCCACCGAAGTATTTTTAATATATTATACAGATTAAGATTGGGAGTTGTTACAGAAATTCCAATTCCTTCGCAGGAAATAATTTCGGGCAGGGCTGACGCAATTTTGTGTATGGGAAATGAAAATTATGTTTTGGATATTAAGAGTATGAACAGCATGATTTTTAGAAAGCTTGCCGAGCCCAAAGAAGATAATGTTTATCAAATACAGTTATATCTTCATTTTTTTAATATAAAAAAAGGCATACTGCTTTATATAGATAAAGACAGGCAAGAGATGAAAGAGTTTTTTGTTAACTATGACGAAACGCTTTGCAAGTCTTTGTTGGACAAGTTTTACGCCTTAAAAGACCAGGTAGAGGCGAATGTTTTGCCTGTCAGGTTGCCCGACTATCCGCGTAATTGGCAGTGTACTTACTGCGCGTTTAAAGATGTTTGCAAATCATCTAAGGGAGATGCTTACGGGACAAGCTTTTCAGAAACCGAGAGGGTTTCTTGATCTAGTATATAGATCTTGTTTTCTTGCGTGTTAAAAAACATTGACGTTGTTGTTTGTGGAAGAGTAACGGCGTTGATGTTGCCACGGTAATCTATTTCAGAGATTATTACTTTTTCTCCGCTGTTAAAAACTATATAGTCGTTGTTAAACCATTGGCAGCTGGTAATTGCGTTGCCAGAAAATATCTGTTCAAACTTTTTGTCAGCTACGACATACAAATATATTTTTTCGCTGTTCCAGTAAATTAGATTTTTATTGTCGGGCGATGTTATTATTTTATAATTTGTTATGGGAGCCTCAAAGCTCTCTAATAATTTTTTTTCAGAATTTAATACTGACGTGGTACTTTCTGACTGCACAAAAGTTTTTCCGGCAACAGTGTCTATTTGATAATTTTGTGTTTTGTTTATAATGATATTTTCTTTTGTTAATTCTTCTAATATTTTTCCTGAAAAATCAGAACTGTTTAAGGCGCCTTTTGTTGAGAGCCATATAACGTTTGCGCCAGATATTTTATATGCGATTATGTTGTTGACTTCTGGCAAGGCAGAGTTGCCCTTTGCTGAATATAAAATGTTATTTTTTATAAAAAATAAAGCCAGATTATTTTGCGGATTGAAAGAAATTTGCGTAGAATTTTTGTCTAAGTAAGACAAGCGAGTTGCAGACGGGGTGGCAAGAGTGGTGTCAAAAAGAAAGTAAAAAGTATTGATAGAATTTTTAATTTCTATCAATATGCTGTTTGAGTTGTCAGCCCATTTTATGTCGGACACTTGGCCTGCCTGGGCTATTAAAAGTGTTTTTTTCTGGGCCGTATTATTTAGAGAGAAGTAATTAAAGGTTGTGCCTTTTGTACCGGCTGTTGCGGTAATTATATTTTGATTGTTTGGGGCTATAGAAAAATAGTCAACTTTATCGCTGATGTCGCTGAACGCGATATCTTTTTTGAAAAGCAGGACATTTTCTAATTTTGAGGCTAAATTTTCTTGCACTGGCAGAGTTTTGTAATAGTCGTAGTAGCCGGTTTTTTTGATTAGGACGGTATGTTCTTTTGGCAGCAAACTTTGCACAAAAACTGAATCAGAAAACATGCCCGGTTTTTCTGGGGCATTGTTGTCTATAGAAACTTGTTCGGCTGTGGGAAATGTTCGCACATAGATACCGCCGGTTGCCACAACCTTTCTTTTGTCAAAGTCAAAACGGTAGCCCATAGAGTAGGCAACCAAGACTGGCGCAAAGACAAAAAAGCAGACAATGCAGAATATGACTATTATTAGTCGAGTTCTTTTGGACATGTAATTTAACCGTATATTATCATAAAACAGCCGTAATTGCCAGATTTTTTCTGCACTTTACAATAGCGCTTATTTGGATTAAGATGAAGCATAATTAGCAAAATATGGCAGATAAATTTGTAATAACCGGAGGTAAAAAATTAAGCGGAACTATTGAGGTAATGGGCTCGAAAAATGCGGCTTTGCCAATTTTGGCTGCTTCAATTTTAACAAAAGACGACTGTATTATTGACAATGTGCCTTTGATAGAAGATGTTTTGAAAATGATAAAACTTTTGCAAGATATGGGAGCAAAAGTTGAGTGGTTGGAATCAAAAAAAATAAAAATAAACTGCGAAAAAATCAATCCTGAAAAGCTGGCGCAAGACATAGTGGGGAAGTTTCGGGGTTCTGTTTTGCTCTGGGGGCCTTTGGCTACAAGATTTGATAGTTTCAAGTCAATGTCGCCTGGGGGATGCGTAATTGGAGCCAGGCCGTTGGACACACACTTCGACGCTTTTTTGCAAATGGGCGTTGATGTCACGCAAAAAGGGAAGAATTATTATTTTTCCGCCCAAGGCGGACCCGCCTCTGGCGGGAAAAATCAGCAAACAGTTGTGTTAGACGAATTTTCTGTTACTGCAACAGAAAATGTGCTTTTATTTTCGGCTGCGCAAAACAAGAAAACAGTTTTGAAAATTGCTGACCAGGATTACCAGGTTCAAGAGTTGATAAAAGTTTTGACGCAAATGGGGGCTGAAATAAAATATGCAGGCCCGCATATTTTTGAGATTAGTGGAAAGGAAGCCCTTAACGGCTTTAATATCAAGCTTATTGGAGACCCTGTAGAGGCTGGAACATTTATTGTGGCTGCCTTGGCAACAAAGGGAGAGGTTTTGGTAAAAAATGTTGAAATAGAATATTTATCACTCTTTTTAAAAAAGATGAAAGCTTTCGGCGCAATACTTGAATTTCCCGATTCAAAGTCTGTGAAAGTTATGCCTTCTCCAAAACTTATAATAAATAAAATTCAAAGCATGCCGTATCCTGGCATACACACAGACCTACAGCCAGAGTTTGGGGTCTTAGCTACTCAAACAAAAGGCGCTACCTTGATTCATGATCCGCTTTTTGAAGGCAGGTTGAAATATTTGGAAGAATTGAATAAGATGGGGGCAGACATAATTTTCTGCGACCCTCATAGAGCTATTGTAAACGGCCCAACCACTTTGCACGGAATTGAAATACCAAGCCTAGACTTGAGAGCCGGAGCCGCCTTGATAATTGCCGGACTGATAGCCCAGGGCGTGACAACAATAAATAATGCTTATCAGGTTGACCGAGGTTATGAAAAAATAGAAGAAAGATTGCAGAAACTTGGGGCTGATATAAAAAGAGTAAAATAATAATATGTTTAATAATAAAATTGCGATTGATTTGGGGACTTGCAATTCTCTTGTTTACGTTCAGGGCAGGGGAGTTGTTTTGTATGAGCCGTCTGTGGTGGCCATATCTATGACTGACAATAAAATTTTGGCGGTGGGAGAAAATGCGAAGGAAATGATTGGAAGAACTCCAGCCGATATAAAAGTTTACAGGCCATTGAAAGACGGCGTGATTGCTGATTATAGAGTTACGCAAGCAATGATGAGATATTTTATAAATAAAACTTCCAGCAGGTTTAAATTTTTTAAGCCCGAGTTGGTTATTTCGGTTCCCGCCGGCATCACCTCAACAGAGAGAAGGGCGGTAATTGAGGCGGCGCTTTCAGCTGGAGCAAAAACAGCTTATGTGGCCAAAGAGCCTATTTTAGCCGCGATTGGCGCCGGCATTCCAATCAACTCTTGCTCGGGGCATATGATAATTGACATTGGCGGAGGCACTTCAGAGGTGGCTGTTATATCGCTTGGCGGAATTGTAACCTGGCATTCTGTAAGAGTTGCCGGCGATAAAATTGATGCTGCTATAACAGAGTACATTAAAAAAAAATATAATTTGGCGATTGGAACACAGTCAGCCGAGGAAATAAAAATAAAAGTTGGCACAGCGCTTCCGCAAAGAGAAGTAAAGTATTTGGAAATACAGGGCAGAGATTTAATTTTGGGTTTGCCAAGAAATATTAAAATATCAAACAATGAAGTTTGCGAGGCGATTTCGGACGTACTGGCAGAAATTGTTGTGGCAGCCAAGCACGTATTGGCAGAAACCCCGCCCGAGCTTTCAGCTGATATAATGAATAAGGGTATAATCATGGCAGGCGGAGGAGCATTGCTTCCAAAAATTAACGAGTTGGTTGCCCAGAGTACGGGTGTTCCTTGCTTTGTCGCAGAAGAACCGTTATTTTGCGTAGTTAAAGGAACCGGAACAGTTTTGGAGCATTTAGAAGAATATAAGAAAGTTGTAATGAGTAAAAAATAGAATTCGTCATTGCGAGGAGTCGCAACGACGAAGCAATCCCAGACTCGGATAATCAAACAACGGTTGAGATTGCTTCGTCGCCTGCGGTCTCCTCGCAATGACGGCGATGAATTATGTTAGTAGGTCATAGCAAACAGTGGGAATTTTTAAAGAAAAAGTTTGAACAAAACCAGCTTTCACATTCGTACTTATTCGCGGGCGCAGACGGCATAGGCAAAAAGTTTTTTGCCAAAGAATTTGCAAATTTCGTAGGATGCAGGTTTCCTGACATAATGATTGTAGAAGCGCCCAAAAAAGATCAGATATTTGGCGATGGGGGCGAGATAAAAATTGCCAAGATAAGAGAAGTCCAAAATTTTCTTTCATACAAATCTTATCACGGAGGCTTCAAAATTGTGGTGGTAGACGAGGCGGAGAAAATGAACCAAGAGTCACAGAGCTGTTTTTTGAAAACGCTTGAAGAGCCCAAAGGCCAGACGCTTTTATTTCTTGTTTCTTCCAGACCCGACATGCTTTTACCAACAATTTTTTCGCGTTGCCAAACAATAAAATTTTTCAAGCCAAAAGATTTGCCAGACAACAAAGAGAAAGCCGACAGAGAGCACTCAATACTCAACGATTTGCTTCCCATGTTTGGGGCAAGCTTTGCAAATAAATTTAAATATGTGAAATCAATAGACTTTGAAAAACAAGATGCCGTAGAAATTGTAAGAGTTCTGCAAAAGCATTTAAGAAAGGATCTTATAAAGAATAGAAAAATTTTAGAATTATCAGAAGAAATAAATAATAAACTGACGTTTACAAACGCTAATCCAAAATTAGCATTAGAGATATTATTAATGGAAATATAAATTATGAGTTATAAAGATTTTATAAATAACGCAAAACCGGAAATAGACAAAGCCTTCAAATTTTTGGAAGGCGAGCTGGCAAAAATAAGAACCTCAAGAGCTTCGCCGGCTTTGGTGGAAGACATAGAAGTAAACGCATTCGGCCAGAAATTTCCTTTAAAACAATTAGGATCAATTTCTACTCCTTCAACAAACCAAATTATGATTCAGCCGTGGGACACTTCATATATAGAGCCAATCGAAAAAGCAATTTCGCAATCGGGTTTGGGGATGTCGGCCGTTGTAGATAAAACAGTTATAAGGCTGAATTTACCCTTGCTTACAGAGGATTATAGAAACGCTTTGTCTAAAACATTGGGTGAAAAAGCCGAGCAAACCAAGCAAACAATAAGAAGGATAAGAGAAGACGCCTGGAACAAAATTCAAGCAGCCCAAAAAGTCAAAGAACTTTCCGAAGACGACAAGTTCCGCGGAAAAGACGAATTGCAAAAAGTAGTCGACGACTACCAAGAAAAAATAAAGAATTTAGTCGAAAAGAAAAAGAACGAATTAATTTAACGTTCGGGAAAAATAATTATGATATCTTCAATTTTAATTTTAGTGGTGGCGTTTCTGTCGCTGATTGCCTTGATGATTATTCATGAGTTTGGGCATTTTATTATAGCGAAAAAGTTTGGGGTGAGGGTGGACGAATTTGGGATTGGGTATCCGCCGAGAATGTTTGGTAAAAAAATTGGAGATACGATTTATTCTGTAAATTGGTTACCATTGGGAGCTTTCGTAAGAATTTATGGAGAAGAGGGGGGGGTGGATGACTATAGAAGTTTTGCCACTCTTAAAATATGGAAAAGAGTTTTAATTATAATCGGCGGAGTGGCTGCATTTTGGTTGGCTAGTATAATTATTTTTTCAATTGTTTTTGCAATGGGCGCAGATTTACCGGTGGGCGACCAAGATGTTAAGGGTTTAAATAATCCGCAGATAAAAGTTATTTCGGTTTCAGCAAATTCTCCCGCCAGTCAGGCAGGCATAAAAACCGGAGACACCTTGTTGCAGATTCAAGGTACAAAGCTGAATAAAGTAAAAGATTTTCAGGATTTTACAAAAGCGCACGCAGGTGAACAGCTTGATGTAAAAATTCAAAGAGGGGGAAAAATCTTTGATGTTTTGCTGTCTCCGCGGGTAAATCCGCCAGCGGGCCAAGGTGCAGTTGGAATTGGCTTGGAAAGAATGGCAACCTTGATACAAAAATATCCTTGGTACCAGGCCCCAATCCAGGGCGCAATTTACACCTGGCAGACAACAGCAAATGCGGTTGTTGGTTTGTACTCTGTTTTTGGCGGATTATTTTCTAACAAAGGTTTGCCTCAAGGCGCAGAATTTGCCGGACCGTTGGGAATTACGGTTTTTTTGGCGAACGCAGCAAGTTATGGTATAGGGTTTTTCTTATATTTTATAGGAAGCATTTCTGTTTTTGTTGCTATATTTAATCTGTTCCCGATCCCGGCCCTAGATGGCGGGAAACTCATATTTTTGTTAATCGAAAAAATAAAAGGCAGACCGGTCTCTCCGCGAGTCGAACAAAATATAACAGTAGTATTTTTTGTGATATTGATAACACTGTCTTTATTTATAACAGTAAGATTTGATATCCCGCGTTTTACCGACTTTTTAAAATCATCATTACAAAAGTAGTTTTATTATTTATTTAATAAATCACCATGTTACAGTCTAAATTATTTTATAAGACGTCAAAAGATAGGTCTTCGGACGTGGAATCTATTTCCCATGACCTGCTGACACGCGCTGGGTTTGTGGATCAATTGATGGCGGGGGTTTACTCTTTTTTGCCTTTGGGATTTAGGGTTTTAAAAAACATTGAAGATATTATCAGGAAGAACATGGTGGCTTCACCGATGGACGGACAGGAGATTGTAATGCCCTCGTTGACTCCAAAAGAAAATTGGGTAAAAACAAACAGATGGGATAATTTTGATGTTTTGTTTAAATTAAAAGGGGCAGGCGACAGAGATGTTGCTTTGGCTCCAACTCACGAAGAAGTTGTCGTGCCATTGGCAAAGAAAAATATTTTCTCTTACAAAGATTTGCCTTTGTCGCTTTTCCAGTTCCAAAATAAGTTTAGAAATGAATTACGCGCAAAGTCGGGTATATTAAGAACACGAGAGTTTTTGATGAAAGATTTATATTCTTTCCACACCAGTCAGGAAGATTTGGATACGTATTATGAAAGGGTGCTGAAAGTCTATTCAAATATTTTTAAAGAATGTGGAATCGGAAAGCTAACTTACAGAACGTTGGCCAGCGGGGGAAGTTTTTCAAAATATTCTGATGAGTTTCAAACAGTAACTGACGCCGGAGAAGATATAATTTACATCTGCCAGAAGTGCAAGGTAGCCATAAACAAAGAGATAGCCGCGGAGACTACAGAATGTCCAATTTGTAAAAACAGTTTTTCCGCCCAAGGCGGACCAGCCTCGGGCTGGGAAGAAAAAAAGGCTGTGGAAGTTGGAAATATTTTCAAGCTTGGAACTAAGTTTTCAGAACCGTTCGATTTGAAATTTAAGGATAAGGACGGCACAGAAAAGCTATCAATAATGGGCTGCTATGGTATTGGCCTGGGCAGGCTGATGGGAACAATTGTGGAAGCTTGCCACGACGACAGGGGAATTGTTTGGCCTAAGGAGGTGGCACCGTTTATGGCTCATTTAATTGAGTTAAAGTCGGACAACAAGAAAGTCAACGCCACGGCAAAGAAAATATATCAAGATTTACAAAAGCAGGGCGTTCAAGTATTATACGATGACAGGCAGGACAAGCAGGCGGGCGAGAAGTTTGCAGAAGCTGACTTAATTGGTATTCCTTATAGAATTGTTATTTCAGAAAAAACATTAGCTAAGAATTCTGTTGAACTGAAAGAAAGAAGCAAGAGCGAAGCAAAATTGATAAAAATAAAAGCACTAAATAAAATTTTTTAAAAAATGGCAAAAAGATTAAATAAACTCTTCTCATTCCTATCAATGGATATGGCGATTGATTTGGGTACTGCGAACTCTTTGGTATATGTAAAGGACAGGGGTATAATTATTAACGAGCCTTCGGTGGTGGCAGTTAATAATAAAACCGGGCAAATTTTGGCAATTGGAGAAGAGGCCAAAAAAATGGTTGGCAGAACGCCTGCATATATTTCTGCAACAAGGCCTTTGGTAAACGGAGTTATTTCTGATTTTGAAGTAACCGAGCAAATGTTGAGGTATTTTATAGAAAAGGCGGCGACAGAAGGCAGAAAAATGTTTGGTTTTGGACATGTACCACGAGTTATCATTGGCATCCCTTGCGGGGTTACCGAGGTTGAGCGAAAAGCAGTAAGAGACGCTGCAAAAAATGCTGGAGCAAGAACCGTTTTTTTGATTGAAGAACCTTTGGCTTCTGCTATTGGGGCTAAGTTGCCTATACAAGATGCCGGCGGAAATTTTGTCGTTGATATTGGCGGGGGAACAACCGAAGTGGCAGTTATATCATTGGGAGGAATTGTGACCTTTAAAAGCTTGCGAGTCGCTGGCGATAAATTAAATGATGATATTGTGCAATTTGCTCAAAAGGAATATAAGCTTTTAATTGGCGAACGAACTGCGGAGACAATTAAAATAGGCATTGGGTCTGCAATGCCCTTGAAAGAGAAAAAAGAAATGCCCATGCGCGGAAGAAACTTGGTTACAGGTTTGCCCGAAGAAGTGGTGGTCTTTAATGATGATATACAGCGCGCTCTAGATAGGTCGGTAAAACAAATTATTGCAGCAATCAAAACAACAATCGAGGAAACTCCTCCGGAATTGCTTGCCGATGTAATGACTAACGGAATTTATTTAGCCGGCGGAGGCAGTCTATTGAAAGGCCTTGATGCGTTGATTTCAAAAGAGACAAAAATGCCGTGTAAGATAATCGACGACCCATTGACGTCTGTTGTGAGGGGAGCCGGAATTGCTCTAGAAAATATAGACACGCTTTCAGAAGTGATGTCAAAAGATGAAGAGGGGGATATGCCATCATAGCAAACCAAAAAATAGGCAGGCGCGCCGTGTGAGCGGTATGCCTGCCTATTAATTAATACGGGCATTTAGCTCAGCGGTAGAGCGTTCCGTTCACATCGGAAAGGCCATAGGTTCGACCCCTATAATGCCCACATATTATGGCGCAAATTTTCAGAAAAATTATTTGGACAGAGCATTCAAAGATTAAAATGAGGCAATATGGCCTGTCCACGTCAAAACTTTTAGGCATACTACGCCGGCCAGAAAGAAAAGAGCAGGGGATTGCGCCTGGTACGAGCGCTGCAATGAAAACTAATAAAGTTTTTTTCAAGCAAAAACAAGTGACATTGAAAGATGCCTGGCAAAAACCCAGGAAAGCTCCTGGGGAAATTTGGATAATGTATAAAGACGTTAAAAAGCAAAGTGAAGGTAATATTAGAAGAATAATTAGTGCTTGGCGGTATCCTGGAATTTCTAAGCCCGGTGAAGCAATACCAATTCCAGATGATATTAAAAATGATTTAATACGTGGTATAATAGAATAATGCAAACGATTGATAGACAAAACATTTTTACAGTTTGGTTTTTGTGGCACTTTTATGAGATGCCCAGATTTTTGCTTGAAGTCTGGAAAAATTATATTTTGTTTGCGTTAAACTATTTTTCTTTGCTAACACTGCTAAGGTCTTTTTTCTCGCCTTGGCGCAGATATAGATGGGTATATCCAAAAGGTTTTGATATTGCTGGGTTTTTTAACACTTTAATCTCTAATACATTTTCAAGAATATTGGGAGCAATGATGAGAATTGTTTTGATTGTCTTTGGGATCTTATTTCAAATTTTTGTTCTTTTCGCAGGATTAATAATTTTCTTGTTATGGATATTAGTTCCGTTTGCCGTGGCAACGGGATTTTTATTTGTTTTCTTATACTAAAATGCCTTTTAATTTCGAACTAAAGAGTACAAATATTTTTCAAGCAATAAAAAGGGAGCGATTTCCTTTGCTTAGGTACTCCCAAATTCTTGAAAATATATTTTTTTCTTTGTTCATAGCCGCGCTTTTGCTTACGGGTTTTTCTTTTTTGAATCTTGTCTCTGGGTATTCTTCGGCAAAAATGTTGGTTGCATTTTTTTCTTGTTTTCTTGTTTTTTGGAACATCAACCTGTTTACTGATTTAAAAATAAAAAAGCCCAAAATCGCGCCTAATATGCTAGATGCAGTTGAAAATCCGGACGGCTATGATTTGGCGGGGTTCTTAAGTTTTGATTCGGCAAAAATTGTAATAGATTCCATAAGACTTTGCAAAAAAAGAAAAATTACAATAAATTCAACAGCGCTTTTTTACTCTGCCGTCAAGCTAAGCAAGGATATAAATTTAGTTTGCTTCCGCTTGGGTTTGAGCCCTAAAAAGTTGCAATCTGATTTAAAAAACTGTTTGGAGAAAATGCCCAAAGGCAATGACAGGAGTGAGGAAGATTTTTCCGCCCAAGGCGGACCAGCCTCGGGCTGGCAGAAAATAATGGAACGCGCGTTGAAAGTTGCGATAAGCAGAAACCATGATTGCATTGGAGAAAAAGAAATTTTAGTCGCACTGGCTTATGAGGACGAGTTTTTCAAAAACACTTTAGTGAGTTGCGATCTGAAACCAGAGGATGTTGAAAATTTAACTTTATGGCTGGACTCTGCCGAGGATTTAATGGATAGGTCAAGAAAGTTTTGGACAGCTGAAAACCTGGCTAGCATGGGGTCTTTTGGAAAAGATTGGATGTCTGGATATACGGTAACTTTGGATATGTTTTCCACTGACTGGAAGACGGCTGTTTCTAAATGGAGATTCCGAGAAATAGTTGGCCACAAAAAGGAAATAGAGCAAACAGAAGTGATTTTGGCAAAATCAGAATTGGCTAACGTTTTGTTAGTTGGAGACCCGGGGGCGGGCAGGAAAAGTATTATAGAAGCAATCGCGCAGAAATGTTATTTGGGAACATCTTTACCGCAATTAAACAATAAAAGAGTCGTAGAGCTAGACCCTGTTTTGCTGGCTGCAAGGATTCCTGACTTTGAAAAATTGGAGTCTACTTTAGACCAGATATTTGCGGAAGTTGCTTCGTCTGGAAATGTTATTTTGGTAATTGACGACCTGGAAAATTTTGTCGGGCAAAAGGTGCAGAAGGCGGGGGCTTTTGATATTTCTGGAATTTTATCAAAATATCTGCCATTGCCTAATTTCCAATTTATCGGAATAACAACTTACAGCGGGCTTCATAAAAATATAGAAGATAGCGCGTCTTTTGCAAGTTTTTTTGAAAAAGTTGAGGTTTCGGAAATTTCGGAAGCGGAAACCATCAACGTCTTGCAGACGTCGGCTTTAGAGATGGAATATAGGCATAGAATTTTAGTGCTGTATCCAAGCATTAGAGAAATTGTTAATTTAGCTTCACGTTACATTCCAAGTTTGCCTTTCCCCAAAAAAGCTTTAGACATTTTGAACGAATCGGTTCTTTATGCGCAGAGATTGAAGGAGAAGGTTGTCATGCCTCATCATATAGCAGAAATTATTTCTAAAAGAACCGGTATTCCAGTAGGAAAAATGGATGTCAAAGAGAAGGAAACATTGCTTAATTTGGAGAATCTAATCCATGGCAGGCTTGTTAACCAAGAAGAGGCCGTAAATGAAATATCAATTGCAATGAGAAGGGCCAGAATGGGAATCGCTTCAAAAAAGAGGCCTATGGGGACGTTTTTATTTTTAGGCCCGACTGGCGTTGGCAAAACAGAAACTGCAAAAGCGCTGGCGCAAATATATTTTGGATCTGAAGAAAAAATGATTCGCATTGATATGTCGGAATTTCAGCAGGTTTCTGATGTTGCAAGATTGATTGGAGCTGTCAGTCCGGTGGAAATGCAAGGCCTTTTGACAACGCCGGTAAGGGAAACTCCCTTTTCTTTAGTTTTGTTAGATGAAGTTGAAAAAGCTCATCCCAACATTTTAAACTTATTTTTACAGGTTTTAGACGAGGGGCATATTACAGACGGCCAGGGCAGAAAAGTTATTTTTGCAAACACAATAATTATTTGCACTTCAAATGCCGAAGCAGAAATGATTTTCAAGCAAATTTCCGCCCGAGGCGGACCCGCCTTGGGCGGGGAAGAGAATTTATCGATAGATAAGGATAAATTACTATCTGCCCTCTTTGAAAAAAACATTTTTAGGCCGGAATTTATAAACCGTTTTGACGCAACCGTGATTTTCCATCCTTTGACAAAAGACAATTTAATGAAAATCGCCCAGTTGTCTTTGCAGAGCCTTCAAAAGAATTTGAAAGAAAAAGATATTGATTTTGAAATTACGGAGCCGTTGAAAGCAAAAATTGTCGAGCTTTCCTACAAGCCAGAATTTGGCGCCAGAGAAATGCGAAGGGTGGTGCAAGATAAAGTGGAAAACGTTGTAGCAACAGCTCTGCTGTCAGACAAAATTAAGAAAGGCGACAAGATTCAAATTAACCCGGAAACGTTTGAGATTATTGTAAACCCAATAGAGTAGCTTCACCCTTCACCCTGTGTAGGGTGAAGGGTTGACAGTCTTTTTTGAAAGAGTAATATGAAAATATAACGATATGAATAACGGATATAACAAAAATATAAATTTTAACCTCTTGGCAAACTTGTTGTTAAGCTTGCTTTTGTTGGATAAAAATCCAGGAGGTTTTGATAAAAAGTAAAAAGAGACACAAAAAAGAAATTATCAAAAGCCCTCCTGACGGAGGGTTTTTCTTTTGCCTTCGCTTCTCTACATTTGCGGATTACGTCCGTAAATACGGAGGAGTGAAGGAATGTACCTTCACAATTTATTTGGACACGAGATTTCCAGGAGACGAGTTGCCATGAGAAAAGTTGCTATTTTCGATACCACGCTCCGTGACGGAGAACAGTCGCCCGGATGTGGAATGAACGCAGACACGAAGTTCCAGGGAGCGGAGAGGCTGGCTAATCTTGGCGTCGATGTAATCGAGGCCGGGTTCCCAATCTCTTCGCCAGGCGAGCTGGAGGCAGTCTCAAGGATTGCCAAGGGGATCAAGGGGCCGATTATTTGTGCCCTTGCCAGGACACGCAAGGAGGACATAGAAGCGGCGAAGAAATCGCTGGATGGAGCTGAAAGGAAGCGAATCCATGTGTTCGTGGCCACTTCTGATGTACACATAGAAAACAAACTACGCAAACCTCCCAGACAGATTCTTGCCATGATCAAGGAGGGGGTGGAGTTAGCACGAACCTACGTTGACGACGTGGAGTTTTCGCCAGAGGACGCGACTAGAACGGGGCTCGACTTCCTGTTGCAGGCCATTGGGATAGCAATCGACGCAGGCGCTACCACCATCAACATCCCTGACACCGTTGGGTATTCTATGCCCGAAGAGTTTCGCCGAATAGTAAGAGCGGCTGTTAAGCTCGCACGCGAGAAAAACGAGAAAGTCGTTGTCTCCGTCCATTGCCACAACGATCTTGGGTTGGCCATCGCCAATTCGCTCGTCGGAGTGGAAGAGGGTGCCGGGCAGGTGGAGTGCACTATCGCAGGGCTGGGAGAAAGAGCCGGCAACGCTCAGTTAGAGCCGGTTGTGATGGCTCTGAAAACCCGAAGAGACTATTTTGGTGTGGAAACCGGAGTTGTCACGGAACATCTCTGCCCCGTGGCCAGGTTTTTCGCGACGGTGATTGGCAAACCGCTTTCAGACACTCTGCCGGTTAGCGGCGGTAACGCCTTCAAACACGGCGCGGGGATTCATCTGAACGGTGTGATGAAGAAGCGGGCCACCTACGAGATCATGGATCCCAAGGATGTTGGGTGGGACGGAGATCTGTCGCCTTTGACAAACCGTTCGGGGCGCACTGCTTTGAACGATCGGCTGTTGGCACTTGGCTACACCGTCGACAGCGTTTTGCTGAACAAGGTTTATGTCAAGGTCTCGCAACTGGCCGACCACAAAAAATTCGTCTACAGCGACGACTTGCATCTGATAATGCAAGAGTGTTACGTGGAGGCGATGGCAGAAAAGGAGAAACTGCTGCGGGTGGTCAGGGTGGACTACCACCGTGTGGAAAACGCCAAGTCGGCCACAGTGACGCTTGCGAGCAACGGTAGTGTTGTCGAGGCTTCAGGCTCTGGTAATGGTCCCGTCGATTGTATCGGCGAGGCGATTCTCAAGGTTTTGGAGCGAATGCAGTACTGCCGTCGTGATGCCATTTCTTTCGCCGGTTACAATGTTTCCCAGACTACCGGCGGATTGGAATCGATTGGGTCGGTCAGTATCAGAGCGGAAAGCCGGCAGGGTCTGGGTTACGGAAGGGGGAGCGACACCGATACCATGGTGGCAACGGCAAAGGCAATGGTGTCGGCAATCAATCACCTCATACAAACCCCCGTCCAAGAAGACGATGATGGCAACGGCGAGTAGCCGTTGTATAGTACAGGCTGTCGGAATTCAATTTCTGACGGCGGCCTCATTTCGGTGGGGCTCTTTTTTTACGTAAGAAGTTTACATTTTAGGAAATTCGTTGTATTCTGTTTGTAGGTACCAGAGATGTTCTCTGGACGGGTTCGCACCTCGAAAACTGAATATTCTCGAATGGGAGATGAGAGATGAGTGAAAATTTGACGTATGCTGGCGTTGGCGTTGACTACGACGCGATGGATCCCTTCAAGCGCATGGCGCAACTCGCCGGTCGCGAAACCGCGGGCAATATTGCCCAGCGAAATGGCGGTGAGTTCAAGGAGCTTGAAGCAAGTCGCGGAGAGAGCGCCTACCTCATTGAAGCGACTAAAAGCTACTTCGCTCACGTTGAGGAAGGACTAGGCACTAAGAACCTCGTCGCTGACGCGATGTATGGACTCACGGGGATGTTTGGAACACCCAAGTCCTATTACGACCACATCGCGCAAGACACTGTTGCGATGATCGTCAATGACATAATTACGCTCGGCGCGTTGCCGCTTTCTGTGGCGATGCACCTCGCCGTCGGCGCTTCCAGTTGGTTCGATGATCAGGTGAGATGCCAAGACCTGGTCAATGGCTGGAAACACGCCTGCAACTTGGCGCGATACGTTTGGGGAGGCGGAGAAACTCCAACTCTCAAGGGCGTTGTTGTTCCGGAAGCAGTCGTTTTGTCCGGTTCTGCTATGGGGCTTGTGAAGCCGAAGGAACGCCTCATCAAGGCCGAGAATATTCGTCACGGCGACGCGATCATCATCATCGAGAGCTCCGGCATCCACGCCAACGGTCTGACGCTGGCCCGCGAAATCGCATCGTGGTTGCCCGATGGTTACCTGACGAAGCTTTCCGATGGCCGGGCTTACGGCGAAGCCTTGCTCGACCCGACCTGCATTTACGTGCCGGTCATCGATGAGTGCCAGAAGCACGGCATCAACATACACTACGCCGTGAATATCACTGGGCACGGCTGGCGCAAACTCATGAGGGCGCCACAATCGTTTGCGTATGTGATTGAGTCTCTGCCACGGCAACTTCCTATCTTCGACTTCATCCAGAAACACGGGCCTGTCGATAACCGGGAAGCCTACGGCAATCTCAATATGGGAGCGGGGTTCGCGTTGTATGTCGACGAATCAGATGTTGAGCGAATCTTCGCGCTATTGAAACTTGGTCTTTGGCCAGGCAACTTCAGCATGGTTTTCGCCGGTCATGTCGAGAAGAGCGACGTGAAGAAAGTTCTCATCAAACCCAAAGGTCTCGAATATCTCGGCTCAACGCTGGGAGTTCGTTGATTCACTAGCTCTGCTTGCTGCTTTTGCGGCGAGCGGGGCTCTTTTTTTGCTTGGAGAAGCCAAACACTTCAATCAGATCTGAAGTGTTTGGCTGTGGAAAAGGCTATTGTGCGACAATGGGCGGGAAGGGCAACTGTGGATAACTTGGTTAATTTAGATGAATTTGAGACTATTTTTAGGGGTTTGGGGCAGGGTGTTGACTTGGTAGTGTGAAGTGGGCTATAAATAAGGAGAAGTGGATAGATGTGGATAAAGGTGGGAAAAGTGGCAAAAGAGGTGCATAACTAAAAAGCGTAAAAGATATGTTAATTGGGCAATATGAGCATACAATTGATAACAAAAAGCGTTTGGCTCTGCCAGCAAAGTTTAGAGGAGAGCTTGGCGACAAGGTGATTATAACAAAGGGAGTGGAAAACTGTCTGGTTGTTTATACGGAAAAAGAGTTTATGGTAATGTCGGAGAAATTAAGCAATTTGACTATCAGTCAGCCAGAGGCCAGAAGCTTTACCAGGACAATGTTGGCGGGCGCTATGGAAGTTAACTTGGATAAATTAGGAAGGGTGCTGGTGCCAGATTATTTAAAAAAATATGCCGGTTTGAACAAAAACGTTGTTATTTGCGGATTGTCTAACAGATTGGAGGTGTGGGATTCGGAAAATTGGAGCGCATGGACAAAAGAAGCTGAAAAGGGCGTAAGCGATATAGTTTCTAAACTTGGAGGACTCGGGATATAGAATGTACCTACTTATTGAAAATTTAAAATTTAAAATTGAAAATTAGTCAGATGATTCACACAGCAGTTCTTAAAAAAGAGGTATTGGAATATTTGGCCCCAAGCCAGAATGAAAACTTTGTTGACGGCACAGTGGGCGAGGGCGGGCATTCTGAAGATATTTTAAAACATAACGGGCCAGACGGAAAAGTTTTGGGAATTGATTTGGACCCTCAACAAATAATTTCAAGCCATTGGCTGGAAGCCATTTATAAAGACAGGGCAATATTGGTGGCAGATTCTTACACAAACCTAAAAGAAATTCTTGAGAGGAAAAATTTTGGACCAGTAAACGGAATATTATTTGACTTTGGAATGTCTTCTGCGCAATTGGAAGGAACTCACAAAGGGTTTTCTTTCCAGGTAGATCAAGGGCTGGACATGAGGTACAACGATTTGACGGGATACTTAACTGCAGAAAAAATTGTAAACGAATATCCGGAAGAAAAAATAGAACAAATTTTGCGGGAATACGGCGAAGAGAAATTTTCAAAGAAAATAGCAAAAGCAATTGTAGAACAGCGCAAGCAGGGAAGAATAAAAACAACCTTTGAGCTTGTGCAGGTTATAAAAGACGCAACACCATCGGCATATTGGAGAGGAAAAATTCATTATGCGACAAGAACATTCCAAGCTTTGAGAATTGCGGTAAACGACGAGCTGGAAAATATGAAAAGAGTTTTGCCAATGGCAGTTGACGCATTGGCTCCTGGAGGAAGATTGGTGGCAATATCATTTCATTCATTGGAAGATAGAATAGTTAAAAACTTTATAGCAAACGAAGCAAAAACCAAAACAATAAAAGTA
>Ga0172381_10002204_pt1 | contig 21849 bp, 24 predicted proteins | sample Leawel6488metaG_FD_119754 | JGI IMG/M metagenome (GOLD analysis project Ga0172381, IMG submission 119754) | Leachate microbial communities from a municipal landfill in Southern Ontario, Canada - Leachate well 64-88 metaG | ecosystem: Engineered > Solid waste > Landfill > Unclassified | place...
AAACTTATCAAAGAAATAACTGTTGCTGCGAGAAGCGGCGGCAAGCCTGATACTAACCCGAGATTGAGGGTGGCTATTGAGCGCGCAAAGGAAGCGTCGATGCCGGCTGACAATATTGAGCGTGCAGTAAAGAAGGGCACTGGAGAGCTTGAAGGTGTCAGTTATGAAGATATAGCGCTCGAAGGTTACGGCCCGGGCGGTGTTGCAATATTTGTAGAAGGCGTCAGCGACAACAGGAACAGGACAACGAGTGAAGTCAGGACCATATTTACAAAAAAAGGCGGCAACATGGCCGGAGCTGGTTCGGTAAGCTGGATGTTCGAAAAGAAGGGTTATTTTGTAGTCAGCAAATCGGCCATTGACGAAGATAAGCTGATGAGCATAGTGCTTGATGCAGGCGCTGAGGATCTTATTGTCGAAGAAGAAAATTATGCTGTAAAGACTGCTCCTGCGGATTTCTTCAAAGTAAAGAAAGCGCTCGACGATAATAAGATACCTACCGAAGATGCGGAAATTACGTTATTGCCTAAATCTACAGTAAAAGTAGTGGGTGACGAAGCAAAGAAAGTTATTGACCTCGTGGAGGGGCTGGAAGAACATGACGACGTCCAGCATGTCTATGCTAATTTTGATATACCGGATGACTTATTGAAGGAATAATGCGGATACTTGGGATAGATCCCGGGCTTCAGATAACCGGCTACGGCATCATCGAAGAAGAAAAGTTTAAGCTTGTCGAAGCGGGCGTTATCAGGACAACGGTGGGAACGCCGGTGCAGGACAGGATCACCAAGATATTTGATGAAATATCCAAGATAGTCGAAGAGCACAAACCGGATGTTCTCGTCTTAGAAAAAATATATTCCCACTATAAGCATCCGACGACCGCGATACTTATGGGCCACGCCAGGGCGATGGCTTGTTTAGTCTGCGGTAAGTTCGATGTTGAGCTTAAAAATTACCCATCAACGCGTATAAAGAAAGCAGTTACCGGCAACGGGCATGCGTCGAAGCAGCAGGTGCAGAGAATGGTTCAGAGTCTGTTGAAGCTTAAAGATCCTCCGGAGCCTGTCGATGTAAGCGACGCGCTTGCCATGGCTATAAGTTACTGTTATATCGAGAAAAAAAATGATATCTCAAATATCAGGTAAGATAAAAAAAATAAAACTCTCCAGCCTTGAAATAGATGTAAATGGCATATCTTACGAAGTTATGATCCCGCCCTCTGTGATGAAAGGTGTTGATAAGGCAAAGTCTCCGGATGGGAATATTGCTCTGATAACTTACCATTATTACCAGATGGACCAATCAAAGGCTATCCCTGTTCTGGTGGGATTTCTGAATGAAATAGAAAAAGATTTTTTCGAACAATTTATAACCGTATCCGGAGTGGGCCCTAAAGCCGCATGCCGGGCGTTAACCTTGGCGATATCCGTAATAGCAGCGGCTATAGACAGGGGCGATATGGCTTTACTGAGATCTCTGCCGGGCATAGGTGAGCAGAAGGCGCGGGAAATAATCGCGAAGCTGCAGGGTAAAGTCGGGAAATTTGCGCTGATGCAGGATAATTTTGACGGAGAAGCTCCTTCGGGCAAAGAAGATGTAAAGGAAGAAGCTTTGAGCGTTCTTCTGCAGCTGCAATATAAAAAGAATGAAGCACAGGATATGATAAGCAAAGCTTTTAAGCGTAACTCTAAAATTTCTTCATGTGAAGATATATTGAACGAAGTATATAGAGGCTCCGGCAGTAAAGGGTAGCGAAATATGGTCAAAAAAGAATTTGAGAGAGAGAAGATCTTGACGACGCAGGAGACGGATGAAGATCAGATATTAAATATCTCCTTAAGACCTGCGAAACTCGAAGACTTCATCGGGCAGAAGACGCTTGTCGAGAACCTCAAGGTTTCGATACAGGCGGCGAAGCAGCGAGGAGAGCCTGTTGAGCATACGCTTTTGTCCGGACCTCCAGGGCTTGGCAAAACCAGCCTGGCGCATATTATTGCCAATGAGATGGGTTCTAAAATAACCGCTACGAGCGGGCCTGCCATAAGTAAGGCCGGAGATCTGATAGGAATACTCACAAACCTTGCTGACGGCGACATATTGTTTATTGATGAGATACACAGGCTGTCCAAGATCGTGGAAGAATTTATCTATCCCGCCATGGAAAACTTTGAGATAGATTTTGTCATCGATAAAGGGCCGTATGCTAAGACGATAAAATTTAACCTGAAGCGTTTTACCTTGATAGGGGCGACGACGCGGGCAGGATTTCTTACGGCACCGCTTCGTTCGAGGTTCGGCATATTTCATCACATAGATTTTTATGAGGTTGAAGATCTGGTTAAGATAATCACACGCTCCGCGAAACTTCTCAATATACCGATAGATAAGAATGCCGCGGAAGAGATCGGGAAGCGGTCGAGAGGATCTCCGAGAGTGGCGAACAGGCTGCTGAGGCGCGTCCGGGATTGGGTAGAAGTGAAGCGCGACGGTAAAATAACCACAGACGCTACCGAAGAAGCTCTTAAGAATCATGGTATTGATAAGATGGGGCTGGACAATATAGATAGGAAGGTAATGACCGTAATGTATAATTCTTTTGCGGGAGGCCCCGTAGGAATAGAGTCTATTGCCGCGACGCTTAATGAGGAACCCGACACTATTGTGGATGTGGTTGAGCCGTTTTTACTGAAGGCTGGTTTTTTAAAGAGAACGCCCAGGGGGAGGGAATTGACCCGCCAGGCCTATGAGCATATGGGTTTTTCCGGGGGCGCAAAAGAAAAGCAAAAGGAGCTATTTAAATAATAATCATGAATATTCTATTACATGTGTGCTGCGCGCCATGCGCAATTTATCCTGTCGAAGAAATCAAAAAAGAAGGGCATAAGTTTGCGGCTTTTTTTTACAATCCCAATATACATCTCTACTCCGAGTATTTAAAACGTAAAGGTGAAGTTGAAAAGCACGCCAAAAAAGAATCCTATAACCTTGTTCCTGCCAATTACGAAGTAGAGAAATTTTTCCAGTATACTACGGACAATGAAGACGCGAAAAACAGGTGTCCGGTCTGCTGGTGGCTGCGCCTGGAAAAGACGGCGAGGGTTGCGCTGGAGAATGGTTTTGAAGGTTTTACCACGACGCTTCTCGGAAGCCCCTACCAGGACCATGAAATTATAAAAAAGATATGCGAGGATATAGCCGCAAAGACAGGCTTAAAATTTTATTATAAAGATTTCAGGACTGGTTTTAAGGACGGCCAGAAGAAAGCAAAGGCCGAAGGTTACTATCTGCAGAATTATTGCGGATGCATATTTTCAGAGAAAGAAAAGATAGAGAAAAAGAAAAGCGGCTAGAAATGAATTTGATCGGCAGGGTTTTTGTTTTGGCAGGTATTGTGCTGATTACAGTTGGCCTCTTCTTTATCCTGGGCGGTAAACTATCGTGGTTTGGCAGGCTGCCCGGGGATATTCATATACAGAAAAACAATTTTACGTTCTTTTTTCCCATAACGACATCGATCATTATTTCGATGATACTGTCGGTGGTGTTTATCCTATTGAGGCGAAGATGAAAAAGTTATTATTTTTAATAAGCGCAGTATTCTTTATGTGTGTTGCTATCCCATCCACGGCCTTTACTGTTGATGGTCAGACGCCGACAATAGTCAGGGTCTGCATCATAGACGACAAGGATTCGATAAATTTATCATTAAAAGGCAACTACCGTATATATGCCTATAAACCCGAGAGGCTTCTTATGGATGGCCCGTCTTTGTCGGCCAGGGTTTCCGGAACCAAAGAAGGGCTAGTGGTGGGTTCTCGTGAAATCAAGACGCCGGAGATCAATGTTAAGGTGGAATACGACGGAAATGTTTACGTAGATGGCCGGAGATTCCGGGGTAATATTGATATAATCAGAAAAGATAACGGTAAATTGATGGTCGTAAACCGTCTTCCGCTTGATGAGTATCTGTATGGAGTGCTCTATCATGAAGTTTCTCATCGATGGCCGATGGAGGTTCTTAAGGCGCAGGCGATCGCTGCCAGGACATTTGCACTGCAGCAGGTGCGGCAGAGTAAAAATCAGCCTTACGATCTCAGGAGCGATATATATTCTCAGGTGTATGGAGGGAGGACTTCCGAGAAATGGTCGACAACCATGGCTGTGGATAAAACGCGGGGTGAGATATTGACCTATAAAGGAGATATTTTCCCGGCGTATTATCATGCTACCTGCGGAGGGTATACTGAGGATGCCTCAAACCTATGGAATGTAGACATGCCGCCGCTGAAAGGCGTTGATTGTACTTTTTGCACAAATTCGCCTCATTACCGATGGACGAAAGATGTGCCGTTATTTTATCTGGAGAACAAGCTGAAAGATAATGGCTACAAAATCGGCAGGATATCATCTGTCGCGATCCTGTCGAAAAATAAGTCGGGCAGGGTGGATAAAATCGAGATAAAAGATGCGGCTGGAACGGTCATTGTGCTGACGGGAAAGGACTTCAGGCAGATCTTCGGGCCCAACGAGCTCAGGAGTGCTAAATTTGATCTGTCAATGCGTTCAGATCTGCTTGTTATACAGGGCATCGGATGGGGGCATGGTGTTGGAATGTGCCAGTGGGGGGCTTATGGTATGGCAAAAAAAGGTAAAAAGGTTGATGAGATACTAAAACATTATTATCCCGGTGCTGAAATATCTACGATGGACAAGATAAAGCTTTGAGATGAAACTATCCGAATTTGATTACAACCTGCCTAAAGAGCTGATCGCGCAATATCCTTCCGAAAAACGAGACGGATGCCGGTTGATGGTGCTTGATCGTAAGACGCGATTGATCATACATAAGACATTCGAAGACATCCTTGGGTATTTCAATCCAGGCGATCTGCTTATTCTGAATAACACAAAGGTCATTCCCGCCAGGCTATTCGGCAAGAGATCATCGGGCGGCAAAGTCGAAATATTTTTACTGGAAACAAAATATCCTATTTGCGAAGCACTTGTAAAGCCGGGGGCGCGTGTTAAGGACGGCGAGGTGATTGTCCTTGAGTCCGGCGATGAAGTTGAGGTTATGGGGCGCGGAGACATTGGAAGGCAGGTAAAATTTAATAGGCCGGTCGAAGACATAGCGACAGAGATAGGCCACATGCCGCTACCGCCTTATATTGATAGGAATGATGAGGAATCAGATAAGCAAAACTACCAGACAGTTTACGGCGCAAAAGACGGCGCTACGGCGAGCCCGACAGCGGGGTTGCATTTTACTCCCGAGTTACTGGACAAGATCAAAGGTGTGGGGGTGAGGGTAGGCTTTGTTACGCTGCATACAAATTACGGAACTTTTGCTCCGATAAAGACTGACGATATAGAAATGCACAAAATGCATAGGGAGAATTTTGAGTTGCCCGCAGAGACAGCGCGGGCAATCGTGGAGACTAAGAAGTCGGGCGGCAAAGTGTTTGCGGTGGGAACTACAACGACGCGGACGCTGGAATATTGCGCGCCGGATATTGTAAAGCGCAGCGGGCAGACAGACATGTTCATTTATCCGGGTTACAAATTTAAGATCGTGGACCACCTTATCACGAATTTTCATCTGCCCAAATCTACTCTGATGCTTTTAGTGAGTGCGTTTGCAGGTAAGAATTTTATATTTGATGCATATAAAGAAGCGATCGCCGAGCAATACAGATTTTTCAGCTATGGCGATTCAATGCTGATACTATAATGTTTAAACTAATACACAAAGACAAAACGACGAAGGCCAGGATCGGGATGCTTAAGACGGCGCACGGCCAGATAAACACGCCTGTGTATATGCCCGTAGGGACGCAGGGCACCGTGAAGGCTATCTCGACGCAGGAGTTGAAAGACTGCAGCGCAGAGATAATTTTGGGGAATGCGTATCATCTTTACTTACGGCCCGGGCTTGATATTATAAAAAAGGCTGGAGGATTGCATAAGTTTTCAGGATGGGACCGGCCGATATTAACAGATAGCGGCGGTTACCAAATATTCAGCCTGGCGACTTTGCGTAAGCTGAGTGATGAGGGCGCTGAGTTTTCATCACATATAGATGGGTCAAAGCATTTTATCACGCCCGAAAAGGCTATCGACATACAGCAGACGTTGGGCAGTGATATTATGATGATTCTGGACGAATGCGTGCATTATCCGGCTGCAAGAGATTATGTCGAGCAATCGCTGGCATTGACTACGCGATGGGCGAAAAGGGCGCGGGAATATTTTAAATCAAAAGGAGATGAGGGGCAGGTAACGAAAGGGCAGTTATTATTTGGAATAGTTCAGGGAAGCACGTATCTCGATCTAAGGAAAAAAGCAGTTGAGGATCTTGTCGGGATAGGCTTTGACGGATATGCGATAGGTGGTGTAAGTGTGGGAGAACCGGAGCATTTGATACAGGAAATTGCCGCATATACCGCCCCTCTTTTACCTGAAAATAAGGCCCGTTATCTTATGGGGGTAGGGACTCCTCCCGATATAATACAGGCAATCGCCAGCGGTATTGATATGTTTGACTGTGTCATTCCTACCAGAAATGGCAGAAATGGGCAGGCGTTTACCTGGGATGGCGATATTCAGCTCAGGAACGCGGAGTATAAAGAAGATTTCAGGCCAATAGATGAGACTTGCGAGTGCTTTGCCTGTAGAAACCATACGCGTGCTTATATAAGGCATCTATTCAATACACAGGAAATCCTGGGGTTGAGACTTGTTTCGTTGCATAATCTGCACTTTTATGTTAAGCTTATACAATTGTCCCGCAAGGCGATCAAGGAAGACCGTTTTGGCGGATTTAAAGATGAATTTTTAAAAAGGTATAACAAACCAAAGGAGAAATAAAATGAATACAGCGCCGAATCCGTTATTTAACCTATTACCGATAATATTGATATTTGTCATATTTTACTTTCTTCTTATCAGGCCGCAAAAAAAACAGCAGGATGCGCACAAAAAGATGATAGCCGGATTGAAGAAGAATGATGAAGTTATAACTGCCGGCGGTATTCACGGAACTATCGTGAATGTAAAAGATCATAGCGTTACGCTTAAAGTTGATGACAATGTTAAAGTAGAAGTGCAGAAGAATAGCATTGCCACCATGAAGAGACAAGCTTCAGTATAAGAAAATAATAAATTAGTCAGACTTCAGACTAGGGTAGATATAACAGTAAACCGGAGGTATTGCAGGATGAACAGAGCTCAGCAGTGGAAACTGGTAGGGATAATTGCGATTGCCGTTGCGTGTCTTTGGCTGATATGGCCACCGTTTACGATTAAAGATAAAGACGGTGCTGTGATCCAGAAGGGCAAAATAAATTTAGGTCTCGATCTTCAGGGCGGTATGCACGTTGTGCTCAAAGTCGATACTTCTAAATTGCCGGTCGACGCGCGTAAGGATGCCGTAGAGCGCGCTATGGAAATTATCAGGAACAGGGTTGACCAGTTCGGTGTCGGTGAAATGTCCATACAGAGACAGGGCAAAGACAATATTATAGTCCAGCTCCCCGGTGTTACAGACAGAGAAAGAGCTCTTGAGCTAATAGGTAAGACAGCTCACCTAGAATTTAAGATAGTATCTGACAATGCAGAGCTTCTTAAAAAGGCGATAAATAACGAGCCTGTTGAAGGGTTTGAATTGAAGTATCTGGAAGGGGAAAGGGCGGGGCGTGAACCTCTTTTATTAGAGAAAGATGCAAGCTTAACCGGCGATATGCTGGTAAATGCTAAAACAGAATTTTCCTCGCGCGGTTTCGGTGAGCCGTATGTTTCCCTGACGCTTAATTCTAAGGGCGCAGAAATTTTCTCAAACGTAACGGCCACTAACGTAGGCAAGAGACTGGCTATAGTTCTTGATGGTAAGGTTGTGTCTGCACCAGTTATACGCGAAGCGATACCATCCGGGCAGGCCCAGATATCCGGCAACTTCTCGGTTGAGCAGGCAAATGATCTTTCGGTTATATTGAGGGCCGGCGCGCTGCCTGCACCTGTTATAGTGGAAGAAGAAAGAACTGTTGGTCCTCTGCTTGGAGCCGACTCGATAAAAACCGGCCTTCGGGCAGCTTGGATAGGAACATTACTCGTTCTTCTATTCATGTTTTTCTATTACAGGCTTGCGGGCCTGGTAGCGAATTTCGCTGTCCTAATGAACATGCTTATAATACTTGCATGTCTGTCCTTATTCAAAGGAACATTGACGTTGCCGGGTATCGCGGGTTTGATATTGACCCTTGGTATGTCGGTAGACGCGAACGTTCTTATATATGAGCGTATGCGCGAAGAGTTAGCGCTTGGAAAGTCTTTACGCGCATCAATAGCGTCGGGATACCATAGAGCTTTATCCGCGATCGTCGATTCTAATTTAACAACAATAATAGCCGCTGCACTTATATTCCAGTTTGGAACCGGCCCTATCAGAGGTTTTGCCGTTACTCTTACTATAGGGTTGATAGCAAATCTTTTTACTGCCGTAGCTTGTACAAAGGTTATCTTTGAGGTTATGTGTGATCAATTCGATCTTTCGAAGCTGCGATTTATGCGCCTCTTCCCGCAGACAAATTTTGATTTCATAGGAAAGAGAAAAATATGCTATATCGCTTCGCTAATAGTTATAGTGGCCGGATTAGTTCTCTTTATGATGCGCGGCGAGAAAAACTATGGTGTTGATTTCTCCGGAGGAACGCTGCAGCAGTATGTTTTCGATAATCCTGTTAAAATGGATGAGGTGAGGAGCGTTCTCAAAGACATAGGGCACGGCAATGCGTCCATACAGCAATACGGCAATCCTAAAGAAATCATAGTCAGGACACAGGCGGATATAACAACGAAGCTTTCGGAAGCATTCCGGAAGGATGTAAAAGATAATCCGTTCCAGTTATTAAAAGTTGAAACGGTCGGGCCGGCAGTGGGTAAGAATTTGAGACAGAATGCGCTGCTAAGTCTGGGGCTTGGTCTTGCGGGTATAATGGTTTATGTAATGTTCAGGTTTGATTTAAGATACGGCATAGCAGGTGTCCTGGCCCTTATTCACGACGTATTTTTTGCGGTAGGTGCTATGGCGCTTACACACAGGCAGTTTGACCTGACAATAGTCGCGGCATTATTAACGATAGCCGGTTACTCTATAAACGATACAGTTGTTATATATGATCGTGTCAGGGAGAATTTACGTCTCGTCAAGAAGGGCGGATTGGCTGAGATAATAAACTTGAGCGTCAATCAGATGCTTGGCAGAACAGTGCTTACTACAGGCGTTACTATGCTTGCTGTAATAGCCCTGCTCGTATTTGGCGGTGCTGTGCTGAATGATTTTTCGTTCTGCATATTCGTAGGCTTTCTGGCCGGAGTATACTCAACCGTTTATATAGCAAGCCCAATGGTTATTTCGTGGCACAAAAAGCGAGTGGCCGCGAAAAGGTAAGCCCTTTGCCTTTGCCCGGGGTTTATACTGAGCAAAGCTGAGGCGTAAGGACTTTAAGTGCAAAAGATCTGGAGAGTCAGGGATTCTGATCCCGAAATTCAGAATCATCTTTCATCGGCGCTCAATATTTCGAAAATCACAGCCCAGCTTTTATTCAACCGTGGAATAAGGACTGTCGAAGGCGCTTTCGATTTCATGAAATGCTCACTTGCGTCATGCCACAATCCATTTCTTTTAAAGGATATGGATAAGGCTGTGTTCAGAATAAGGAAAGCCATTTCCGGCGGCGAACTTATACTGGTTTACGGCGATTATGACGTAGATGGCATGACCAGCGTTACTGTCCTGTATTCGGCCCTGAAAGTTCTGGGCGCAAAAGTTGAAACCTATATTCCGAACCGTATAGAAGAAGGGTATGGCCTTAACGGTTCCGCGATTAAAAAAGCTCACAAGCTGGGCGTCTCACTTATAATCACTGTAGATTGCGGTATAACTTCTTTTAAGGAAATCGAACAAGCCTCCGCTTTAAAAATAGATGTTATTGTAACCGACCATCATGAGATTTTAAATTCGAAGGTTCCCGCAGCATGCGCTGTCATCAATCCTCTTCAAAGTGACTGTAAGTATCCCTTTAAACATCTTGCAGGTGTGGGGCTGGCGTATAAGCTGGTTAAAGCACTTTACGACGGGACGCCGCATTTTGCGGAAGATTTTCTGGATCTGGTAAGTCTGGGGACGGTTGCGGATATCGCACCGCTTGTAGGGGAGAATAGGATCCTGGCAAAGCATGGACTGGATGAGCTCAACAGAAGAGAGCGGGTGGGGCTGAAAGCGCTTATGGATGTTGCAAATCTTGACGGTAATATATCGGCTGGGCACATAGGTTTTGTGCTTGGGCCGCGGATTAATGCAATGGGCAGGATAGGCTCTCCGCAGAAGGCCGTAGAGCTGCTGCTCAACAAAGATTCAGCTGCTGCCACTGAACTTGCCAAAATACTAAGCACTGAAAACAGAAACAGACAGAAGATAGAGGCTAAGATACTGGAAGAGGCTCTGGCGAAAGTAGGGCGCGAAGTCAATTTTAAAAATCATAAGGTTATTGTTCTGGCCGGTGAAAATTGGCATCCCGGCGTGATAGGTATAGTGGCCTCACGAATTGCAGATAGGTTTTATAGACCCACGATCCTCATATCTCTGGATGGCAAGCTGGGTAAAGGATCTGGCAGGAGTATAGACCAGTTCCATCTATTCGAATACCTTCTTCGATGCAAGGACCTGCTTGCAGGTTTTGGTGGGCATGAGTCTGCCTGTGGGATAACGATCGAGAAGGACCGGATAGCCGAATTTACCGAAAAGATAAATCTGGAAGCCGCCGGCGATGCGGATGAGAGTATTTTCAGCCCTAAGCTCGATATTGAGATGGATGTGCCGCTGAGCACGCTGAGCGAAGAAGTTATAAAAGAGATAGAGTCTTTAGCGCCGTTTGGGTCAGAGAATCCAAGGCCGGTTCTTTCGTCGCGCAATCTTCGTATAAAAGACGGGCCCAGACAGATAGGGAAATCCGGTTTTAAATTTTGGGTTACTGAAAGCGGCGTAACATGCGAAGCAGTAACTTTCACTAAAAATAATCTTGATATGCCCAAAGCTGGCACAGGCGTGGACCTTGCTTATGTGCCGTCAATAAATAACTGGCAGGGCGTTCAGTCTATACAGCTGGAACTCAGAGACATAAAATAACGTTTGAGGTGAAATTATGGCTAAGAGAGTATTGCTTATTGACGATGAGCGCGATTTTACTGACATGGTTAAGATGAGGTTGGAGGCGCTGGGGTATGATGTTATATTCAGCAATGACGGCAAGGCGGGCCTTGAAATGGCCAAAAAATACAGGCCCGACATCATACTTCTAGATCTTGTTATGCCGGGAATGAACGGATTTTTGGTGCTGACGGAACTTAAAGGCAATCCCTACACTGCAGCCATACCCGTAGTAATGCTTACCGCTAAAACCGAAGCCGAGTACGAAATGGATGCAGAGAATTTGGGCGCGATAAACTATCTATCGAAACCTGTTAAGATGGAAGAGCTGGAAAACGCGCTCAAGAAATTGCTTTGAACGATACACTGAAAAATAATCGCGAAAAAGCGAAAAGAACCCGCCGTTAGTTATCCGTTTTTTTCTGAAAGCCGAAAAAATTAAATTGCTTTTACGACTTTGCCTGCTTTGAGGCATTTGACACAAACGCGGATTCTTTGCGGGGTGCCGTTTACAATGGCTCTGACGGTCTTTAGGTTAGGGAAAAAACGGCGAGCCGTTATACCTGTTATCTTTTGGCCAACTCCGCCTTTTTTCTTAGCTAAACCTCGTCGGACAATAGTTCTTCCGGCTACAGGTTTTTTACCGCAGACTGAACATATTTTTGACATTTTTATTGCTCCATTTTGATGCTTCGGACTTCCTCATGGTATATCCTGAGTTTGCCGAAGGAATGAGTCGATATAGTAACACAGGTTATAATCATATGCAAGAGAAAAATGACATATTAAAAACTCCGATACGGTATTTCAAAGGTGTGGGACCTAAGAAGGGGGAACTTCTTCTGAAGCTTGGTGTAGAGACGGCTGTGGATATGCTCTATTATCTGCCTCTTAGGTATGAAGACAGGTCCAATCTTACGTCTATAAAAGATTTGAAGCTCGGCGAATTCTATACCATTGAAGGTGAAATCGTTGCCTGCAACAGCCGGATCGCACGATCAGGGCTGCGATTTTTTCAGGCTACTGTTACAGACAGCACAGGCTTTATTCACGCAACATGGTTTAACCAGCCTTATCTGAAAGATTATTTCATAAAAGGGCAGAGGGTAATTTTATACGGCAAAGTGGAGCTTCACGATAAGCTTCAGATATTGCAGCCCGAGTATGAAATTCTGGAGGGGGAAGATACTGACTCGATCCATATAGGCAGGATAGTGCCGATATATTCGATCGTTAGCGGATTAACGCAAAAGTATATCAGGGCCCTTGCTGATGCTGCCGTGTTAAAGTATTGCAGATTCCTATCAGATAAATTGCCTACCTATATTCTGGCTAGGGAAAAGCTCGTAGATATAAAATTTGCCATGCATAATATTCACTTCCCGTCCACTTTTGAAAATCTCGAAAAAGCTTACAGGCGTATAGTATTTGAAGAATTTTTCATGCTTCAGCTTGCGCTGGCGCTTAAGAAAAAACGTTTCTGCGAAAGTGAAAAGGGTTTGGGGCATAAATTGTCGGGTGAGCTCGTCGATTCTTTCAGAAAAAATCTCCCATTCGAATTTACGGAAGGGCAGAAGAAAGCGATAGCCGATATATCGGGCGATATGTCAGCGGGAAAGCCGATGAACCGTCTTCTCGAGGGCGATGTCGGCAGCGGGAAGACGATAGTGGCTGCATATGCGCTTATACTTACCGTGCAGAATGGCTTCCAGGGTGTTATAATGGCGCCGACTGAAGTTCTTGCGCGCCAGCATTTTATAGCATTGAGTGAGCTTTTGATGCCGCTTGGCGTCAATATTTCGCTTTTGATAGGCGGGATGAGCCAGGAGCAGAAAAGAGGCGTGGCCGAAGAGATAAAGAGTGGAAAGACCGATATCGTTGTCGGAACGCATTCTGTCATACAGGAGTCGGTCCAGTTTAACAAGCTGGGGCTGGCCGTGGTCGACGAGCAGCATAAGTTCGGGGTGACGCAAAGGGGTATTCTTAAGCAGAAAGGGTATAATCCGCATGTACTTGTGATGACCGCTACGCCCATACCAAGGACGCTTGCCCTTACGGTGTATGGAGACCTTGACATCTCAATGATACGTGAGCTGCCGAAAGGGCGCAAACCTATAGAGACATATTGGGTTGAGGAAAATAAGAGGTCTGAAGCATATAGTTTTGTTAAAGAAGAGATAGAGAAAGGGCGTCAGGCATACGTAGTTTGTCCATTAATAAAGCAAGGGTCGGGCGGAAGGAGCAAAGCGCAAGGGGCCACAGAGATGTTCGGAAAGCTTAAGGCGGAGATTTTCCCTGATTATACGGTTGGTTTACTACACGGCAAAATGAGTGTTCCGGAAAAAGACAAAATAATGAAAGAATTTAAAAAAGGGAAGATCCAGATATTGGTTTCTACTGTGGTAATCGAGGTCGGTATCGATGTGGCTAATGCCTCCGTGATGCTCATAGAGAATGCCGAAAGTTTCGGGCTGGCGCAGCTGCATCAGCTTCGCGGCCGCGTCGGTCGGGGAGAGCACGAATCCTACTGTATTTTACTCGCCGATCCAAAGACTGAGGACGCCGCGAAACGCATTAAAGCCATTGAAAATACCCTTGACGGTTTTGAGATAGCCGAGAACGACCTTGATATCCGTGGCCCTGGAGAATTTTTTGGTACGAAGCAGCATGGCCTGCCTGAAATAAAATTCGGCAATATATTAAAAGATTTTGATATAATGGAGCGTGCCAGAAAAGAGGCTTTTGCCGTTATCGATAGAGATCCCGTTTTATCGGAGGAGCATCACCAGAAGCTGAAGGAAGGGCTGACCTCGCGATTTAAGGGCAGACTGGATCTTATAAACATAGCGTAAAGGGAAACTTATGAGAATAATAGGCGGAGAATACAGGTCGAGGATAATAGAGATGCCCAAAGGCGCCGAGGTGCGTCCCACCCAGGACAGGGTGCGGGAGGCGGTGTTTAATATCCTTGCAGATGTTAACGGCAAGAAAGTGCTGGACCTGTTTGCCGGAAGCGGGGCTTATGGATTGGAAGCATTATCGCGGGGAGCTGATCACGCCACATTTGTTGAGAATAATTCGCGATGCCTGGCAACGATAGAAGCCAATATAGAAGCGCTTAATATACCGGAGTCTAGACGTACCGTGCTAAGGTCGAGTGCTTATATGGTCCTCGACCGTCTTTATAGGGATGAGGAGACGTTCGACCTTATATTTTTAGACCCGCCATACCATAAGGATATGGCCAAAAAGTGCTTGCTTTACATAGACTATTATGATATATTGTCCCCCACAGGTTTAATCGTAGTAGAGCACTTTAAGGCTGATAGTCTTGAGGCGGAACTGAATAACCTGACCCCGGAAAAAGAACGAAAGTATGGGGACACTATAATAACGATATTCAAGAAATCCGTTGAATAAACATAAGCTCAAAGCCAAAAACGATGGTGTTTAAAGGGCTTTGAGTTTTAAATTTAAAGGCAAATAATGTCCGGTAAAACCGCAGTATATCCAGGCACCTTCGATCCCGTAACATATGGGCACATAGATCTTATAAAAAGAGCTGCAAAGATATTCGATAGGGTAGTGGTGGCTGTTGCGCATAGCAAATCCAAGGGTGTGCTGTTTAGTGTGCCCGAAAGAGTGCAGATGCTTAAAGACGCGACTAAAGATATAAAGAACGTTGAGATAGATGATTTCGGCGGGCTGGTTGTAAAATATGTTAAGGAAAAAGGTTCTCACGTCATGATCCGGGGGCTTCGCATGATATCGGATTTTGAATATGAATTTCAGATGGCGCTTACCAATAGAAAACTGGCAGACGACATTGAAACCATATTTATGATGCCGCATGAAGATTACTCGTATGTATCGAGCAAGCTCATCAAAGAAGCTGCTTCGCTCGGCGCAGATGTGAAAAATTTCCTTCCCAGAAATGTCGAAGTTGCTTTAATGAAAAAATTAAATCTTTCGGCCGGCTCAGGATCTAATCCTGATTGAAACCGAAAGATAAAAATGTGAGGTAATAAGTGGGGCTGATAGACGACATAAGAAATAAGGCCATACAGGCCGGCAAGACGATAGTGCTTCCGGAGAGCGATGATAGCAGGACTATGGAAGCTCTAGAGTATATACTCGATAAAGGGATCGCGAAAATAGCATTGATAGGCGAAGACAGTCTGAGAAGCAAAATAAAGAGTAAGAACTTGAAATATCTGGAGATAATTGATCCGAAAAAATATAGCGATACAGATCAGGTGGCGGCTGAATATTATGAGCTGAGAAAGCTTAAAGGGGTTACGCTGGAAGAAGCGAAAAACCTGATGAGGACAGATTATCTTACGTTTGGCACTATGCTTGTCCGGCGCGGTCTGGCTGACGGATTTGTAGCTGGAGCAAATCATACCACGGCAGATACTGTGCGCGCAGCACTTCGTTGTCTTAAGATCGACAAGAATATAGGTGTCGTTTCCGGAGCGTTTCTTATGGTGGTGCCGGATTCTGTTTACGGGGAGAAGGGTGCTTTTATATATGCCGATTGCGGTGTGAATCCGGAGCCGAACGCAAGGCAGCTTTCCGGAATTGCCGTATCTAATGCTGAACTTTTCAGGAAATTAACTGGGCAGACCCCCAGAGTTGCTTTCTTAAGCTATTCCAGCAAAGGAAGCGCGGAAGGTCCGCTCGTAGAAAAAGTTAAAGAAGCCGTATCGCGCGCAAGGGAAGCTTCTCCCGGCATACTTGTTGACGGTGAATTTCAGGTCGACAGCGCTATTGTTCCCGAAGTAGCAGCTATAAAATGCCCTGCCAGTGATGTGGCGGGTAAGGCAAACGTATTAATATTTCCCGACCTTAATTCCGGGAATATATCATATAAATTGACTCAGAGGCTGGCTAAAGCCAGGGCCGTAGGGCCGCTTCTAGTGGGATTTTCCAAACCGGCCAGCGACTTGTCCCGCGGATGCAGCGCGGAAGACATAATTGACGCTGTTGCCATAACAGCTGTAAGGGTGTAATGGTAATACTGGTTATTAATTGCGGCAGCTCATCGGTAAAATATCAGCTGTTCAATGTTGAGAAGAGATTGTCTTTAGCGCGGGGTGTGGTTGAGCGCATAGGGCAGCCGCGTTCACGTCTGAAGCATCAGTGTAATGGTGACGGTGCTGTCGAAAAAAAAGTTGTTTGCAGAGACCATCGTGCGGCTATAAAAATAATAGTCGATACGCTTATAGCGAAAAAATACGGTATAATAAATTCACCTGATGATATCGGCGGAATAGGTCACAGGGTTGTGCACGGAGGGGAAGAGTTTAAAGAGTCAACCCTTCTGGGGCCAAGAGTGATTCGGTCGATAGAAAAATACAGCGAACTTGCGCCGCTGCATAATCCGCCGTCGCTTTCAGGTATAAGAGCTTGTTCTGAAATTCTGAAGGGTATTCCGCAGGTAGCGGTTTTCGATACGTCGTTCCATCAGACGATGCCGCAGGCGGCGTTTTTATATGGTTTACCGTTTAAATATTATACAAAGTACGGTATCAGGCGTTACGGTTTTCATGGAACCAGTCACAGGTTTGTTTCCGAAGAAGCTGCCAGGGTGTTGCGTCGTCCTGCTAGAGCTCTTAAAATAGTAACCTGTCATCTGGGCAATGGTTGCAGTATGGCGGCTGTGTCCGGCGGCAAATCTGTAGATACATCGATGGGATTTACGCCTCTGGAAGGTTTGCTGATGGGAACGCGTTCCGGCAATCTCGATCCGGCAGCAGTTCTTTATATTCTGGAAAAAGAAAAGCTGACGTTTGCACGCGTAAATGATATCCTTAATAAAGAGAGCGGTCTTCTCGGCGTTTCCGGCGTGAGTAATGATATGCGGGACATCCTGAAGGGAGCGAAAGGACAGGGGCAGCAGGCCCAGCGGTGCAAGATAGCGATAGAAATTTTTATTTACAGGATCAAGAAGTATATAGGCGCGTATCAGGCTGTTATGGGAGGGTTGGATGCCGTAGTGTTTACGGCTGGTGTCGGAGAAAACAATCCGTGGATAGTTAAGCGTATTTCCCGGGAACTCAAAGGAGTGGTTTCCGCGAAGACAAAATTTCTTGTCATACCGACAAATGAAGAGTTGTTGATAGCGCGTGATACGTATGAAATAATAAAAAAGAGGGGGAACGATGGCACTACCAAAACGTAAACATTCGAAATCGAGAAGAGATAAGAGGCGCGGCGGCAATAGTAAGCTCTATGGCGCAAACCTTTCTGTCTGTCCTCATTGTAAAAAAGCAAGGCTGCCGCACAGAGCATGTCCGCATTGCGGATATTATAACGGTAAGCCGGTTCTGGTTATCGAGACTAAAGAAGAAAAGAAGAAGTAATAGCCGTAATTTTCAGGCTATAAGTTCTACTTAAGGAGGGTTCAAGGTGAAAATAGTAATCGATGCTATGGGCAGCGATATGGCGCCGGCGGTTGAAGTCCAGGGTGCGATACAGGCCGTAGAGGAATTTGGTTACGATTTGATTCTTGTGGGCGACGAAGCTCTTATAAAACCAGAGCTGGATAAACGCGGCGGCGGCAGGGGAAAGATCAATATAATTCACTCGCCTGAACGCATTGAAATGCACGAACCGGCAGCTATATCTGTCAGGCGTAAGAGGAAGTCGTCAATAGTGATGGGCCTGGAGATGCTGAAGCGGGATGAGGCTGATGGTTTCGTCAGTGCAGGTAATACCGGTGCAGTAGTTTGCGCTGCTACTTTATCGTTGCGGCTGCTTCCCGGCGTAGAGAGGGCAGGTATAGCGATCTGCATCCCAACACTGAAAGGCGTTTCAGTTATAACTGATGTGGGAGCGAATATAGACCCGAAGCCTATTCATCTTTTGCAGTATGGTATTATGGCGGATGCTTATTCGAAGTATATACTGCATAAGCCAAACCCGACCGTTGGTCTTCTTAATGTAGGGGAAGAGGAGTCTAAGGGTACAGATTTTATCAAAGAAACGCACACTCTTCTCAGTGAATCAAAATTAAATTTTATCGGTAACATCGAAGGCCGTGATATTTATGCAGGCACAGCGGATATAGTTCTCTGCGATGGCTTTGTCGGGAACGTAATACTTAAAGTCTCTGAGAGTGTTGTGGACACTATCGTAAAACTTCTCAAAAAAGAGATAAAAGCCAATGTCATCGCTACTGTTGGTGCTGTTCTGGCGAGATCGGCATTTAACGGTCTGAGAAAAAAAATGGATTACAGCGAATATGGCGGCGCACCGCTTTTAGGCGTTGACGGCAGGTGCATTATAAGCCACGGATCATCAGATCCTAAAGCGATAAAAAATGCTATAAGGGTTGCCGGAGAGTTCATGACGCAGGGTGTCAATAAACATATCGTCGAGGAGCTGGAGAGTTATTAAAAATATGTGTACAAATAAAAAAGTAGGTATTATAGGTTTGGGTTCTTATCTGCCCGAAAAGATTTTAACGAATAAAGATCTTGAAAAAATGGTCGATACTACCGACGAGTGGATAATTACGCGGACGGGTATTAAAGAACGCCGTATAGCTAGGGCTGATGAAGCAACCAGCGATATGGCTACAGAGGCTGCTAAGAGAGCGCTTAAAGATGCCAATCTTACAGCTGAGGATATCGACCTGATAATAGTAGCGACCATTACGCCCGATATGTTTTTTCCCGCGACAGCGTGTCTGGTCCAGGAGAAGATCGGAGCCAGGACGGTGCCGGCGTTTGACGTCAGCGTTGCCTGTTCCGGGTTTATTTACGGGCTGGCGATCGCGAATCAGTTTATCAGTTCCGGCGCGTATAAACACGCTCTGGTAATAGCGGCGGAGAAATTGTCTGCGATAACTGACTGGACGGACAGGAATACCTGCGTGCTGTTCGGAGATGGGGCAGGTGCCGCTGTGCTGGGACCTGTCGAAACCGGAGGCATACTGTCAGTTCATTTAGGTGCCAATGGAAAAGCCGGGGATCTGATAAAGCTTCCCGCGGGCGGATCCAGGATACCAGCGACAAAAATGAGCATAGAAAGCAATCTGCATTTTATAAAGATGAATGGCTCGGAGCTTTTTAAGCACGCGGTTAAAGTAATGGCGGATGCGGCTCTTGAAGCCACAAAGCCTTTAGGTCTGCAGGCAAGCGATATCAGCCTGGTAATACCTCATCAGGCTAATGCCCGTATCCTGAATGCTGTTGCTAAAAGGATGGGATTGACTTCAGATAAGATATATCTGAATCTGGATAAATATGGCAATATGTCGGCCGCATCAAGCGCTGTTGCGCTTGTGGAGGCAGTAAAGGAAGGCAGGATAAAAAAAGGACAGAAGATCCTTCTTGATGCCTTCGGCGGCGGTCTTACATGGGGGGCAATGGTAATAGAATGGTAGAGACAGCGTTAATATTTCCGGGGCAGGGCGCGCAATACGTAGGAATGGGGAAAGACCTTTACGAGAATTATCCACAGGCAAAAGAAGTTTTTGATAAGGCTGCCGAGATCCTGAAAATGGATATAAAGAAGCTTTGTTTTGAAGGCCCTCAGGAAGAACTGTCTACTACGCGCATAAGCCAGCCCGCTATATTGACGGTTAGTGTCGCTGCTCTTAAGGTTTTAGAATCATCATCGTTTTATTCTCAGATCGCCCCCAAATTTAGTCTGGGGTTGAGCCTTGGCGAATACACCGCCCTGGTGGCTGCGGGAAGTATAAAGTTTGAGGATGCACTGATATTGGTAAAGAAGCGCGGCGAACTGATGGAAGAAGCTTCAAATAAAAATCCCGGCAAGATGGCTTGCGTCATAGGTATGGATGTCAATTCCGTCGAGGCTTTATGTAAAGGGATAGGCTGCGAGATAGCAAATCTTAATTGTCCGGGGCAGGTGGTCGTTTCCGGAAAGACTAATAATGTAGAATTATTTGCAGGTCTTGCGAAGGAGAAGGGGGCAAAAAGAGTTCTGATGCTTGAGGTCAGCGGACCGTTCCATTCTTCCTTAATGACGTCTGCCCGCGATAAGCTTAAAGATTATATTGAAAAGGTGCAGATAACCCAGCCGGTTCTGTCATTTATCAGCAACGTGGATGCGAAGCTGCAGAGTGACCCGGTTGCAATAAAGAATAACCTTATTATGCAGGTAAATTCGAAAACTCTTTGGGAGGAATCTATAAAACTGGTTGCCTCTAGCGGAGTGAAATCGTTTATTGAGATAGGTCCGGGCCAGGTTCTCAAAGGCCTGCTCAAAAAGATAGACAATAAACTGGAAGTCAGGAATGTCGGTAATTGTCAGGATGTCCAGGCTTTATTGCAAACAAATGGAGCGGTATAAAAATGGCTAAATCTATTATAGGCACTCAGACGGAAAAGAATTTGCTTGCTTCATTTGCCGGAGAATCGCAGGCGAGGAACAGGTATACATATTTTGCAAGTGCGGCGCGCAAGGAAGGTTTCGAGCAGATAGCGAACATATTTGCTGAGACCGCTGAGAATGAAAAAGAACATGCGAAGGTATTCTTTAAATATTTAGAAGGCGGTGAAGCTACGATAACGGCGGCATATCCAGCCGGAAAGATATCCGATACAAAGTCTAATCTGGAAGCTGCGGCGGCCGGTGAAAAAATGGAATGGACCACGCTATATGCCGATTTCGCCAAGATCGCTAAAGATGAAGGATTCCCTGAGGTTGCCAGGTCGTTCGAACAGATAGCGAAGGTAGAGCAGTTCCATGAGTCGCGCTACAGAAAGTTTATCCAGAATATTGCCGACAAGAAGGTGTTTAAAAAGAGCGGCTCCGTCAAATGGCACTGCATAAACTGCGGCTATATTTACGAAGGCGCGGAGGCTCCGAAAGAGTGTCCTGCGTGCAGGCACCCTCAGGCTTTCTACGAACTTCTTGCTGAAAATTATTAAAATATATGGCGTTCCGCCACGAGGAAATTTTATTTTCTCCTACTGCCAGATGTAATCTTGCCTGTCCTCATTGTAATAGTCCCAGATCGCATACTTCCTTACCGGTAACAGTTGCTGAAAAATTTCTTATTGACTGCAAAAAAAATGGTGTTAAAAGACTGGGGTTTACCGGAGGTGAACCGTTTCTCCGTAGTGATTTTCTGATTTCAATCACCCGGCTTGCCGTTAAAGAAGGGTTCCTCTTTTCCAGAATTGTGACGAATGGTGTATGGTATAAAGATGCTCGCGATCTGGAGTGTAAGCTTAAAAAATTATTTGATGCCGGATACGATGGTTCCATATGTTTGAGCGTTGATGCATATCACCGGCAGAACCTGCGGAAGCTGGCTGTGTTTATAAAATGCGCGATCAGGATATGGCGGAGGCCGGATATTGTATCTTTAGTTTACGTTACCGGACAGGATGCACTGACTAAGCGGAAGCTGGAAGGTCTGGCAAAGTTGCTTGGTGCCCGCCTCGTAGGTTTTGGTACAACTCATCCCAGAATATCTTCGGAAGGACTTTTTCTTAAAATTGACAGCATAGAACTTTCCCCTGTTGGCAGGGCGGGCCGGCTTAAGGATCCGTGGGATGGCAAATGGTTTAAGGACGATATGTGCAAAGAGCCGGGTAACGTCTTCTTCGTTTAGCCGTCGGGTGAGGTTAAACCGTGCTGTGGCTATGCGTCGGAGCTGG
>Ga0172381_10002205_pt1 | contig 21840 bp, 32 predicted proteins | sample Leawel6488metaG_FD_119754 | JGI IMG/M metagenome (GOLD analysis project Ga0172381, IMG submission 119754) | Leachate microbial communities from a municipal landfill in Southern Ontario, Canada - Leachate well 64-88 metaG | ecosystem: Engineered > Solid waste > Landfill > Unclassified | place...
TATATTTTGAAGGGCGGATAAACTGACGGGCAAAAATCTCAAAGAAGGGATTTTCCCTAACGTGAAAATCCCTTCTTTGACAGAGTAGAAATTTAAGTTTCATTAAAATTCGGTAAGCTCCCGACCGTTCAACCCTTCGACCTTTCAACTTATCGACTCATCGACTTATCGACTTATAAACTTATAACCTTTCAGCCCTTCACCCCCTTAAGCCCTTAAGCCGTTCAACCAACCCTCCAACCTTCCATACTTCCCGTTTCCCTATTTTTCCCCTCTTTCCCTCAGGGCAATTCTAATTGGTGTTCCGAAAAATCCGAACGCTTCTCGAAGTTTCTTTTCCAAATATCTTTTGTAATGGTCTTTCATCAAATCGCCGTTATTTGTAAACATAACAAACGTTGGCGGTTGGGTGTTAATCTGTGTTGAGTAAAGGATTTTAAGCCTTTTGTTTTTAACAGTTGAGGGCGGATTCATCGCATAGGCTTCATTGACAATTTTATTCAAAATTCCCGTTGAAACACGTTTTGTAGCCTGTTCGTAAACTTCAATTGATTTATCAAAAATCTGGTTAAGCCTTTGTTTTGTAACCGCACTTATATAAATTTTTGGTGCATATTCCAAAAATGGAATGTCGTTTGCAATTTTTTTCTCAAAATCTCTCATGGTATTTGTTTGTTTGTTTTCAACCAAATCCCACTTGTTTACGGCAATTATAATACCCTTTCCGGCTTCCGTGATAAGTGCGGAAATTTTCTTATCCTGATCGGAAATTCCTTCCGTAGCATCAATTATCAAAACGGCCACGTCGCACTCTCTGATTGAACGAATTGCTCTGTCTACTGCGAATTTCTCTACTCCCCAATCCACTCTTGCCTTTTTCCTGATTCCTGCAGTGTCGATTATAATAAAATCTTTATCTTTGTATTTAATTTTTGAATCAATGCTGTCCCTTGTCGTTCCCGAAACCTCTGAAACAATTACTCTATCTTCGTTTAACAGAGAGTTGACGATAGAAGACTTGCCGGCGTTCGGACGTCCGACAATTGCTATTTTAATCGTATCTTCAGCCTGAATTTCATCTTCCGCCTCAAAATCTTTCGTTAAAACCTCCAACAAATCTCCGACCCCGCCGCTTCCATGCAACGCAGAAATCGCCATAGGTTCCCCGACCGCAAGTGAATAAAAATCTGAAAGCATTGGCATTGCGTTCATTGAATCTATTTTGTTTACAACAAGAAAAACCTGTTTTTTTGATTTTCTCAGAATATTTGCAATATCTTCATCGGCAGGATGGACCCCGTCTTTGCCGTCAACTAAGAAAATTATTTTATCTGCCTCGTCGCAGGCAATTTGGGCCTGATCGAAGATTGAGAGCATAATTTCTTCTTCGTCGCCGGGAATTATTCCGCCGGTATCGATTACGGTGAAATATTTGTTTTGCCACTCGACGTCAAAATAAATTCTGTCACGGGTAACGCCGGGTGTATCGTCGACAATCGACTGCCTTGCACCCACAAGACGATTGACGAATGTGGATTTTCCCACATTCGGACGTCCTACTATTGCTACTATCGGTTTCTTCTTTTTCATCATTACACCTAATTGTTTTATCACCGCTGTACTAGCTTATCATGGAAACAAAGTTCTTTTCTCACATAGCAATTTTTTTGGGATGAGATTTTTTAAACGGAATTATTTTACTTAATTCTTCTTTAATTTCTCTTTCAACTGCCATTAACTCAAAATCTTCCTGTAGTCCAATAAAAAAACCTTTACTCATTCCAAAATATTTTGCGAGCCTTAAATCAGTATCTGCAGTAATCCCTCTTTGGCCTTTAATAATGGCATTTATACGATTTGCAGGCACGCCAATAGCCATTGCTAAAGCATTTTGTGATAAATTTAGCGGCTCCAAAAATTCTTCAAAAAGAACTTCGCCTATATGTGGAATTGGAATATATTCAACCATAATAATTATCCTTTCTTTATATTTATTATACTATACGTACAACGTACAATCAACCCTATTTAGTATAATCTTTACAAATCAGTGATAATCTACTATTTCAACATTAAAAATATCATAATCAATCCACCTAAAACAAATTCTATATTGCTTGTTTATTCGAATAGAATATTGTCCGCTTCTATCACCTGAAAGTTTTTCTAAAAAATTTGATGGGGGACTTTTCAAATCGCTAAGACTTTTTGAACGATTTAGCACTTTTAATTTTTTTAACGCTGCTTGCTGTATTTCATGAGGCATTTTTTTAGAAAATTCCCCAAGGAAAACTTTTTCCGTTTCTTTGCACTTGAATGACTTTATCATTTTTTTATTGTATCATAAAGGTGAAAAGTGAGAGGTGTAAAAAATGGAACAACTTAGAATAGCAATTCCTAACAAGGGAAGATTATCTGAAAAAATATATGAACTTTTGAATGATGCGGGGTTGAATTTCCCTTCAAAAAGTGAAAGAACGCTGCAGGTTACGACCCGTGACGGAAAATATTCGCTGATTTTTGTCAGAACTCAGGACATTCCGAAATTTGTTGAAGATGAAGTCACAGACGTCGGGTTTACGGGGTTTGATATCGTGACTGAAACCCGTGCGGATGTTGATAAAATTATGGACCTTGACTTTGGCCAGTGTGAAATGGTTGTTGCCGTTAAAGAAGAAGATGAGTTTAAAAGTGCAAAAGAGCTGCCTTATGAAATCAAGGTTGCAACATCTTTTCCAAACATTGCAAAAGATTATTTTGAAAAAATCGGTAAAAAAGCAAAAATTATTGAAGTTTCAGGTGCAACTGAAATCACCCCGCGTTTGGGGCTTTCAAATGTTGTCGTAGATATAACTTCATCGGGTTCAACACTGAAATCAAACAAACTAAAAATTATAGACAAAATTTTGACTTCATCTGCCGTTGTAATTGCCCGAAAAGGTCTATCTGAAAGCTTAAAATCAAAGACGGATGCTCTTTTAATTGCATTAAAGGCTGTTATTGACGCACGAGAAAAAAAATATTTGATGGCACATGTGCCAAAAGCGGCTCTGGAGGAAATTAAATCCTTTTTGCCGGGGCTTTCTTCTCCAACCGTGATGACGCTAATGGATGACGACAAACATGTTGTAATTCATGTTGTAGTTGATGCGGATAAGGTTTACGATAGTATTCCGCATCTCAAATCTCTCGGCGGTCAGGGGATTCTTATTATGACTGTAGATCAGATGGTCCGTTGAGTAAACAACAACATAGAGGCTTGAATGTACAAAAATCTGGAAGAATTAATTGAAATTATAAAAATATTGCGTTCCGAAAACGGTTGCCAATGGGACAGAGAGCAAACCCATGCGTCTTTGAAGCCTAATATGCTTGAAGAAGCTTACGAAGCCGTGGATGCAATTGACAATAATGACATGAAGCATCTCAAAGAAGAATTGGGCGATGTTTTGCTCCAGGTTGTTTTGCACGCACAAATTGCCGACGAGGGAAATGCCTTTAATATTGATGACGTTGCAAAAGGGCTTAACGATAAGCTAATTCGCCGTCACCCGCACGTTTTTGGAAATGTGGAAGTCAATTCGACCAAAGAAATTTTGGACAACTGGGAGCAGATTAAAAGTGAAGAAAAAGCTCACAGAACTTCGATTATGGACGGAATATCCCGCAGCCAGTCGGCTTTAATGTCAGCACAAAAAATAAGCAAAAAAGCTGTTAAGGCGGGATTTGAATGGGATTGCGAGAAAACATTGTACGATTGTGTTTTTTCTGAAATAAAGGAATTTCAGGATGCATGCCGCAGCGGGGATTGCGAACATATCGAGGAGGAAATGGGCGATATTTTGTTTGCAATGGTAAATTTGGCACGCTGGAACAAGCTTGACGCCGAACAGTCACTTTTGAAGGCGAATAAAAAATTTATAAAACGGTTTAAAAAGATGGAAGAATTGGCAACAAAACCGCTCGAGGAATACTCTTTTGACGAATTTGACACCCTTTGGAAGTGTGCCAAGGGTGAAATGATAAAAAGCAAGGTTCATTGAAATATTAAAATAAGTTACAATTTTGCGAAATTTGTTCAAATATAGGCTGCAAGAAACGTTTATATATATATAGTACTAACGAGGAAACTTTATAAATGATTACGCTGGATACAAACATATACTTATTATGCAATATGTTTAACATCAGTCCTAGGAAGCTGTCTGATGAATATTCCGGCATGTCTGTTGAAGAAATCATGGAGGCAGAAGCGGCTCAGGGTAACGCTGCAGCGGCTAATTTTGATAAAACTATTTTAAGCGACCCGATTAAATTGATTGAGTTGTTTCAGCTTAACAGTCCCGGCAACAAATATGCAATATTGAGCAATATGAACGAGAAAGATTTAGAAGATCTCCTTCCGTTATTAAGTGTTGTTGATCTGGCAATGGGGCTTAATTTTTTCACTAAAGATAAATTACTGAAGCTTATGGAAGAAATGCCTAAGGAACAATTGCTAAAGTTTACTTTTGCGATGTTTACTCCGGCACAGATTATGCAGTTGATGCCGGAAGCCCAATTAAACAAACTATTGCAATCACCAGAGATGGATAAAGATATGGAGTTAAAATATTTGAAAACTATCCAGCCTCAGGTTTTGGCACAAATGATTGAATCTGTAACAGGACAACCGGTTGCAGGCTCACAGGAGAGAGGGTTGGATGGTCAGGTAAGTCTAAATGCTCAAGCTTTGTTAACCCAACTTCAACAACTTCCTGATGACAAGTTTCAGGAGGCAATGATTAATATGCCTGCCTTTAGCAAGAGAGCGTTTATTTTTAAAATGACAGAACAAAATCCTAAACTTTTTCAATTATTTGATTCGGATGCCTATACCGGAATTATTGCCGCCAAGAAAGACAAACCGGATTTGATAAAAGCCGCCACGGTGCTTGACCCCGAACAGCTTGTAAAAATGGTTCAAAAATTACCTCAAGATTTGATGGCAACAGTATTGACACAAATAGATACGAATAAATTTGCCAATATACTGCTTAAAGAATTCAAGGATATTATCGGACAGATTGTCGCAGGGTAATTAAATCTGATTATTATTTTCGATATCAATTTCTTTTAAAAATTTGATTAAAAATTCCAGTGCGGCTTGAGAAAACAAGAATTTCATGGTTTTTCTTTTGTAATTCGGGTTGAATTCAATTTTTTTGACTTTTGTTATGTATTTATTTTTAACAGCAATAAATAAAAGTCCGACATTTTTGTCCTTTGTTGCCCCTCCGGGGCCTGCAATACCCGTTGTAACAAGGCTTATATCACATCCTGTTTTTTCAAAAAGTCCTTGAACCATTTCTTTTGCACATTCTTCGCTGACGGCACCGTATTGCTTAAGGGTTTTTTCGCTCACGCCCAAAAGCTTAGTCTTTGACTCGTTGGAGTAGGTGACAAAATTTTCTTTGATATAAACCGAACTTCCCGCAATATCGGTGAGCCGCGAACTGATAAGCCCGCCGGTGCAGGATTCTGCGACGGAGATTGTCATAGACTTGTTGAACATTATTCTTGCGATTGTCTGTTCGGTCTTGGTGTCAATTTGTTTAAAAAATAGTTTTATGTTTTCTAGTAGCATACGTTAAATGTAAAACTTCGCAAGTAAATTGTCAATTAGTTTAAAGGTAGAATTGTCAAAAGTTTGAAAGATTTTTTCCAAACTGTTCGGCCATTCAACTGTTCAACCGTTTAGCCAATTATTACAAAATCTACACAAAACATGAAAATTGTTGTTGACACTGAATTTTGTTTATTATACGATTGGAAAACTAGCAGACAAGGAAAAAGGAAAAAGAAAAAGGAAAAAGAATTCAAACTGCTTTTCCCCTTTGCCGTTTCCCCTTTCCCTTTAACAAATAGCAAATAAAATACAAAGGACGTAGAACAAATGGCAACCGAAACAAAAAGACAAAGAATCAGGGTTTGTTTAAAGGCATATGACCACAAGTTGATTGATATGTCGGCTGAAAAAATTGTTGAAACAGCAAAAAGAACAGACGCTAAAGTTGCAGGGCCTATTCCTTTGCCGACAAAAAGACGTATATATTGTGTTTTGCGTTCCCCTCACGTAGACAAAAAGTCAAGAGAACATTTCGAAATGAGAACACACAAAAGAATTATTGATATATACGACCCGACTCAACAGACCACTGAAGAGTTAAGTAGATTGGATTTACCGGCTGGCGTCGATATTGAAGTCAAACTGTAATTTCTGAAAATTAAATAGCATTATGCAATTAATGTGATCTACAATGGCTTGGCAAAGTAAAATCCAAAAAGCAAAAGCAATGTAGCGCTCGCAAGGAAAGGTAAAAATATGACATTAGGTGTAATAGGCAAAAAGCTTGGAATGACAACAGTCTTTGATGATAAAGGACTGGCAATTCCTGTAACGGTAATTAAAGTAGACACAACTGTGGTAACTCAGGTTAAGACAGTTGAAAAAGAAGGCTACAACGCCATTCAGGTCGGAACGGTTTCCGCTAAGGAAAAGCACTTGACAAAAGCCCAAATGGGACATTTTAAGAAAAATAAGCTTGAAAATTTCAGACATTTACAAGAATTTAGAATTGACAATCCTCAGGATTATGCAGTAGGTCAACAAATTGAAGTTTCAGTTTTGGCCGATATTTCAAAGGTCGATGTGACCGGAATATCTATCGGTAAAGGGTTTCAAGGCACGGTAAAAAGATGGAACTTCTCAAGAGGGCCAATGGGCCACGGCTCAAAAAATCACAGGGAACCGGGTTCAATCGGTGCAGGTACAACTCCGGGCCGTGTTATAAAGGGCAAAAGGATGGCCGGAAACATGGGAAATGAGCAGGTTACAGTAACCAAGCTGAAATTGGTTAAAGTAGACAGTGAAAATTCTCTAATATTAATAAAAGGTTCAGTTCCGGGACCTGAAGGAAAACTTGTTACAATTAAACCTTCAAGAGTAAAATGGAATTAAAAAAGGAAATAGGAAGTAGGAAATAGAGTTAGAGGCAATTCCCCATTACCTATTACCAATTTCCAAAGACATAAAGGAAACAAAAATGAGTAAAGAATTATCAATTTTAAGTACAAGCGGAAAGAAATCAGGCGAAATAACCTTAGACGAAAGCGTTTTTGGTGTGGAACCCAACTTACACGTTATGCACTTAGCTTTAAGAAGACAACTAAATAACGCACGTCAGGGTTCAGCTTGTGCAAAGACAAGAGCGGAAGTAGCCGGCGGCGGAAGAAAACCATGGAAGCAAAAAGGTACCGGCAGGGCAAGAGCTGGTTCAATTCGTTCACCTTTGTTTGCGGGTGGCGGAGTTATATTCGGACCAAAACCGAGAGATTACAGTTTCTCTATTCCGCAAAAGGCCAGACAATTGGCTTTGAAGTCTGCTTTATCAGCAAGAAGCGAAAAATTGGTTGTGGTTAAGGATTTCTCGGGAATTACCGAACCTAAAACAAAAACGATGGTAAAAGCACTTTCTTCATTGAAAGTCGAAGGTAAAGTTTTAATAATTGCAGACACAAAAGCGGCAGAAAACAAATACCTTGAACTCGCAGCAAGAAATATTCCGAGCGTGAGATTAATTTTGCCGTCAAACTTAAACGTAAAAGATTTATTGGAAGCTGATTTTGTAGTGATTACCGAATCTGCGGTCAATGAAATAACTGAAAGACTCAAATAGGAAATGGGAAATAGGAAATAGGAAATGGGAAATAGACTTAAAAAGCAATTACCAATTCCCCAATACAAAGGATAAACAAAATGAGCAAAGAACTAACAAGCACAGGAAAACTATACGATATAATAAAAGCACCATTGATTACCGAAAAATCAATGGCGGGAACTGCTTTGGGCCAATACACATTTGAAGTGGTTAAGACTGCTACAAAAATTGAAATAGCCAAAGCGGTGGAATTAGCTTTTCCGGGCAGAAAAGTAAAAAAAGTCAGAACGGTTTATATGCCTTCTCATGCCAAGAGAATGGGAATTAAATCAGGACGGACTTCATCAAGCAAAAAAGCAATTGTTTCAATTGAGGGAGACCCGATTGAAGAATTAACAGGAGCATAGGCGGGGAAATAGGAAATAGGAAATAGAACCCAAACGCCATTCCCAATTCTAGAAAATAAAGTTATAAAATAATAAAAAAGGAAAATAAACCAATGGCAATCAGAAAAATAAATCCAACTTCACCGGGTCAAAGAGGAATGACAAAGAGTGATTATCAGGAGATAACAACATCAACTCCGGAAAAATCGCTGTTGAAACCTATAAAGAAAAAATCCGGCAGAAATAATACAGGCAGAATAACTTGCCGTCACAAAGGCGGCGGAGCAAAACAAGCTTATCGTATGATAGATTTCAAACGTGAAAAATTTGGAATTCCTGCAACCGTAAAAACGATTGAATACGACCCTAACAGAAATGTAAGAATTTCTTTAGTATTTTACGCTGACGGTGAAAAGAGATACATTTTGACACCTGAAGGCCTAAACGTGGGCGATATAATCGTAAGCGGTCCTGATGCACAAATTCAGACGGGAAACGCACTTCCTTTGGAATTAATTCCACTGGGTACAATTGTTCATAATATTGAACTTGAACCGGGCAGAGGCGGAATATTGGTTCGTTCTGCGGGTAATTCAGCTCAATTGATGGCAAAGGAAGGAAATTATGTCACAATCAAACTTCCTTCTTCTGAAATGAGAATGGTAAGAAAAGAATGTTTAGCGACAATCGGTTCTTTAGGAAACTCCGAGCATAAAAACTTATCAATCGGAAAAGCGGGAAGAAACCGCCATATGGGCATAAAGCCGACAGTGCGTGGCGTAACAATGAACCCTTGCGATCACCCTCACGGTGGTGGTGAAGGTAAAACCGGTCCGGGCGGAAACCCTAAAACACCTTGGGGAAAACCGGCTCTCGGCTACAAAACAAGAAAAAAAGGCAAAATTTCTGATAAAATGATTGTCAGAAGAAGAAAGAAATCTCGATAAGGGAAAAGGTAATAGGAAATAGGAAATAGAGCTAAAATGCCATTCCCAATTCCCCATTTACAATTTCCAAAAAACTCAAATCAAAAAATATAAACAAAAAATAACAAGGAGAAACAATGGCACGTTCATTAAAAAAGGGTCCATACGTAGAGGATTCACTACAGAAAAAAATAAATAAAATGAATGACAATTCTGAAAAGAAGGTTATAAAAACTTGGTCAAGAGCATCAATGATTATACCTGATATGTTAGGACATACAATTGCGGTACACAATGGCAAAACGCATGTTCCCGTTTATGTAACGGAACAAATGATTGGACACAAGCTGGGTGAATTCGCACCTACGAGAATGTTCAGAGGGCATGCCGGCGGCGACAAAAAAGCGGTAAGGAAATAAGGAAATGGGAAATAGGAAATAGACTTAAAAAGCAATTCCCAATTCCCTATTTACAATTTCCTAAAGCATAAGGTAAACAAATTAAAACAAAGGACATCGAAAACAATGGAAGCAAAAGCAAAACAAACAGACATAAAAATGACAGCAAGAAAACTTCGCAGAGTAATCAATGAAGTTCGCGGGAAAGCGGTCGTTGAGGCACAAACAACACTACGTTTTATGCCATATTTTGCGGCAAGAGTGGTTGAAAAGAACTTGAGAGCTGCTGTTGCAAATGCACAGGAAAAATTTGGCGTAGGCCCTGATGCTTTGAAAATTTCAGAGATTTTCGCAGATGAAAGCGTAACCTTAAAAAGAGGTAAGCCAAGAGCTCAAGGCAGAATTTACAGAAGACTGAAACGTACATCACATTTAACAATACAGGTAAGCGACTAGTAAAGGAAATAGGAAATAGGAAATAGGAAATAGAATTAACAAGCCATTCCCAATTCCTCATTTACAATTTCTTAAGACAATAAGTTAACAAATAAAACAAAGGACGTAAAAAATGGGACAAAAGACACATCCAACCGGATTTAGAGTAGGTATAATACAACCCTGGGTTAGCACATGGTATGCTAAGTTTGGAGATTATGCCAAATTTGTTGCAGAAGATGCAAAAATAAGAAAATTTGTTAAAAAGAGATTGTATACAGCAGGTGTTTCAAGAATTTTGATTGACAGAAAAGCCCAAAGTGTAACAATAACTGTCGTAACTGCTAAGCCCGGTATAGTTGTAGGACGTGGCGGACAAGGAATTGAAGACTTGAAAAAAGAAGTTTCAAAATATCTTAGTAAGCCCGTAATAGTTAATGTTGTTGAAGTTGCGAGAATTGACGCTGATGCTCAGCTGGTAGCGGAATCAATTGCCCTTCAATTAGAAAAACGTATAGCTTTTAGACGTGCGATGAAACAATCAATGCAGCGTACAATGAGAGCCGGCGTTCAAGGTATTAAGGTTATGGTATCAGGAAGACTTGGCGGGGCTGAGATTGCCCGTTCCGAATGGGCGAAAGAAGGAAGAATCCCTCTTCAAACATTGAGAGCTGACGTTGATTACGGATTTGCAGAAGCTGATACAATAATGGGTAAAATTGGCGTTAAAGTTTGGGTCTTTAAAGGACATTTGATGCCTAATGAACAGGCTGATGCGAACATAAAGGCCGCTAAAAAACCCGGAACCTTTGAGGACAAAGCAGTAAGACGCCCAAGACGCAAACCTGAGGAATAGAGGTTTAGAAGCTCTCCAAACTTCTAAAAACATAAAGTAAACAAAATAGAAAAAGGAACGTAGAACAATGTTAATGCCTAAGAAAACAAAATATCGCAAAATGATGAAAGGTAATATGAAGGGTACCGAAACAAGAGGTACCACCCTTGAATTTGGTCAATATGCACTTCAAGCGGTAGAACCCGGCTGGATAACGAGCCGCCAGATAGAAGCCGCAAGAAGAACAATGACCCGTAAAATCAAACGTGGCGGTAATGTTTGGATAAAGATTTTCCCTGATAAACCGATTACTGCAAAACCGGCAGAAACTCGGATGGGTTCAGGAAAAGGAAACGTAGAATACTGGGTTGCTGTAGTTAAGCCAAACAGAATTCTGTTTGAATTAGACTACTTTGACAGAGCGGAAGCAATTGACGCCTTACAGTTGGCGGCTCAAAAACTTCCTATCAAAGTAAAAATCGTAGAACAGCCAAGGCAACAAGCCTAAAGGTAGGTTGGGCTTTCAGCCCAACGACATAAAATAAAAGGAACGAATAAATGAAATTGCAAGAAATGCGTGAAAAATCAATAGATGAATTAAAAAGTGCAATAGTTGAATTTAAAAAACAGCTGTTCGATTTGAGGTTGCAAAAATCAACACACAAATTGGAAAACACGGCTTTAATTTCGACAACGAAGCACTTAATAGCACAAGCTAAAACGGTTATTGAGGAAAAAACAAGGAGCAAAAAATAAATGCCTAAGAAGGAAAAACAAGGAGTTGTGATAAGCAACAAAATGGACAAAACGATTGTAATAAAAGTTGCATCGTACAATCCTCATCCAAAATACAAAAAGATTATCGAATCAAACAAAAATTACAAAGCACATGATGAAAAAGGAATTTGTTCAGAAGGTGATGTTGTAAGAATAATCGAATCAAAACCGATTTCAGGCGGCAAAAAATGGACCGTGCTTGGGGTGGTTGAGAAAGCGAAATAAAGAAATAGAAAATAGGAAATAGGAAATAGAATTAACAAGCCATTCCCAATTCCCCATTTACAATTTCCTAAGACATAAAGCGAACAAAATAAAAAAGGAATGTAAAAAATGATACAGCAAGAAACAAGATTACAGGTGGCAGATAATACAGGTGCAAAAGAAATTTTATGCATACGTGTTCTGGGCAGCTCAAATAAAAAATTTGCAGCAGTTGGCGACGTAATTGTCGCAACGGTTAAGGATGCGACACCGAATATGGCTGTAAAAAAATCTGAAGTAGTCAGAGCGGTTGTGGTAAGGACAAAGGCTGATATTAAAAGAAATGACGGTTCTGTAATCAGATTTGACGAAAACGCAGCAGTGATAATTAACAAAGACGGCAATCCGAGAGGCACACGTGTTTTCGGACCGGTTGCCCGTGAATTGAGAGATAAAAACTTCATGAAAATTATCTCTTTAGCACCGGAAGTAATATAAGAGGTGAAGAGGTGAAGAGGTGAAGAGGTGAATAAGAAAACCTTTCAACCGTTCGACCGTTCGACCTTTCAACTAAAAAGGACGTAAACAAAATGGCAAAAGATAGTAAGAAAACATTAAACGTAAAAACCGGCGATAGAGTAATGGTTATTGCAGGTAAAGATAAAGGCAAAATAGGAAACGTTAAAAAAACAAACCCTTCCAAGGCTAAGGTGGTCGTAGAAGGTGCAAATTTGGTTACAAAAGCACAAAAGCCAAACCCAATGGCGGGTGTTCAAGGCGGCTTGATAAAAATTGAAGCGGCTTTGGATTCTTCAAATGTGATGATTGTATGCCCGAGTTGCGAAAAACCGACAAGGATCAAGCACGATGTAGTCGAAGGCAAAAAAATCCGTGTTTGTAAAAAATGTGGTGAACAGTTGGATGTGTAAAGTGAAATGTGAGACGTGAGACGTGAGAGGAAAAATCTTCTCACTTCTCACCTCTCACTTCTCACCAGTACATAAATCCATCAAGCTAAAACAAAGGATGTAAAAACAATGACAGTAACAGAAAGTTTAAAGAAAAAATACGAAAAAATCGTTAAAAAGGCGTTAAAAGAAAAATTTGGCTATAATAATGACCATAAAATTCCAAGAGTACACAAGATTGTGTTGAATATGGGCGTCGGAGAAGCCTCTCACAACTCTAAGATAGCTGAAGTAATTGAGGTCCAATTAACAAAAATAGCCGGACAAAAATGCGTTGTAACCAAAGCGAAAAAATCAATCGCCTCTTATAAATTAAGAGAAGGAATGCCGGTTGGAGCGATGGTCACTTTGCGTGGCGAAAGAATGTACGATTTCTTACAAAAACTAATTTGTGTTGTATTGCCTCGTATCCGTGACTTCAGAGGAATCAGCCCAAAAAGCTTTGACGGACGCGGCAACTATACATTAGGCTTGAAGGAACAAGCGTTATTCCCTGAGATAAAATATGAAGAAGTTGATTTGGTAAAAGGAATGAATGTTTCAATAATCACAACGGCTGAAACAGACGACGAGGCAAGAGCTTTGTTGGCAGAACTCGGAATGCCGTTTAAGAAATAGAGGTAGGGATGTATAGAAGGCTAGAGGCACAGCAAATAAAAGCCATACATCTAAAAACATTAAGTAAACAAAAAAAAACAAAGGACAAACAAAATGGCTAAAAAAGCAATGATGAACAAAGAAGCAAAACGCGAAGCGTTAGCTGCAGCGGGAAAATACCCAAAAGTAAGATTGCACAACAGATGCAGTATTTGCGGCAGACCTCACGGTTTCCACAGGGACTTCGGTTTGTGCAGAATTCACTTAAGAGAAATGGCACACAGAGGCTTGCTTCCGGGTGTTGTTAAAGCAAGTTGGTAAAATCAGGCAATAGGGAATAGGCAATAGGTAATAGAAATTAGAAATCCATTTCCTATTTCCTAGAACATAAAGTAAACAAATAAGACAAAGGATGACACACAATGAACACAGATCCAATAGCAGATATGCTAACAAGAATTAGAAACGCAAATTTGGTAAATCATGAAACAGTTGAGATGCCGAGTTCGAAGTTGAAAGTTGAATTGGCTAAATTGCTGAAAGACGAAGGATATATCGTTGATTATTCGGTAAAACAAGTCGAAAAATTCAGCTTTTTGACAGTTGTGTTAAAGTACGACGAAAAACACAAACCGGTTATTACCAATTTGAAAAGAATTTCCAAACCGGGTTTGAGAAGTTACTGCAAATCTAAGGACCTGCCTCAGGTATTTGGCGGACTGGGAGTTGCGATTATCTCAACAAGCAAGGGTTTATTTACTGACAGAAAAGCCCGCAAAGAAAATCTCGGCGGAGAAATTCTCTGCTACGTCTGGTAGTTACTTTTTCTTTTAGTAAAAAAGTAAAAGTAACCAAAAAGAAAAACCAAACATGGCTTTTCGCTAAAGGAAAACAGACACACGTAATGTAGGATGGGCTTCAGCCCATCAAAATATAAATTATAGTCAGGTTCAATTGACAGAAAAGCTTGACTCAGAAAAGGAGAACAATCATGTCACGTATAGGCAAATTACCAATAGAAATTCCTCAAGGAGTAGAAGTTGCGATTGATGGACAAACCATAACGGCAAAAGGGCCATTAGGAACTGAAAGCGTCACGGTCAGGGAAGAAATCGTTATAACTAAAGAAGAAAATAAGGTTATTCTGGTCAGAAAAGACGAAGAAAGAAAAACTCGTGCCTTGCACGGGCTTTCAAGAACATTAGTTGCGAATGCTATTAATGGGGTTAAAACAGGATTTGAGAAGAAATTGGAACTTCAAGGTGTGGGTTATCGTGCAGCAATGCAGGGAACAAAACTGAATTTGCAGCTGGGATATTCTCATCCGATAAATTTTGAACCGCCAAAAGGTATTACTATTTCCGTGGACCAAAACACGAATATTACAATTAAGGGTTCAAGCAAACAGACGGTAGGCGACGTCGCAGCGGCAATTCGTGCGAAAAGACCTCCTGAAGTGTACAAAGGAAAGGGTGTTCGTTATGAAGGCGAATACGTAAGAAAGAAAGCCGGTAAGGCAGGAAAGAAATAGAGGTTTAGAGGTTTAGAAGGTTAGAGGTTTAGCTATTTAAAAAAGCCGACCCCCAAGCATTCAACCATCCAATCCTCCAAATAAGCCCGCATAAACCCTCGGCGATTTGCTATCTCGAAGCGGTTTGGGTGACAAGGAGAAAAAAATGATAAAAGTAGCAAACAAAAAAACAAAAGTACAAAAAAGACACCAATCAATCAGGGTTAAGCTGACAGGAACGACGGAGGCTCCCAGATTGGCGGTTTACAGAAGCACAAAACACATTTACGCTCAATTGATTGACGATGTAAAAGGCGTAACAATTGTTTCAGCTTCAAGTGTCGATAAAGATTTGAAAGAGAAACTCGGACACGGCGGAAATATTCAATCTGCAAAATCCGTTGGTGAAGCGATAGCCAAGAAAGCTTTAAAAAAGGGAGTAAAGGACGTCGTTTTTGATAGAGGCGGGTTTTTATACCACGGAAGAGTTGCGGCATTGGCTGATGCGGCAAGAGAAGCAGGCTTGAACTTCTAAAAATTTTTGTTGGGGTATTGAGCATGGAAGATTTAAAAGTATTTGAAGGAAAGAAAATCCGGCACATTTATGATGAAGAGAAAGAAATTTATTATTTCTCTGTTGTAGATGTTGTTTCAATTTTGATTGAAAAAGATTATCAATTGGCAAGAAAGTACTGGAATAAATTAGCTGAAAGGCTAAAGGCAGAGGGTTCAGAGCAAACGGTGACAAATTGTCACCAGTTGAAATTAGAAGCTGCTGACGGCAAAATGCGTTTAACTGATGTAGCCGATGCACAAACTATGTTAAGAATAGTTCAATCGGTACCGAGTAAAAAAGCAGAGCCGATTAAACAATGGCTTGCAAAAGTCGGCTACGAAAGAATGCAAGAAATCGCTGATCCATCTCAATCGCTTGATAGAGCGAGAGAAAACTGGCAAAAACTGGGCAGAAGCGATAAATGGATTCAGCAGAGAATGACAGGGCAGGAAACTCGTAACAAATTGACGGATTATTGGAAAGGCCATGAAATTCAAGAGGGAAAAGAATACGCAATTTTGACAAATATTATTCATCAAGAATGGTCGGATTTGTCGGTACAGGACCACAAAGAATTAAAGGGTTTGACCTCTCAAAATTTAAGAGACCACATGAGCGAAGCTGAACTTATTTTTACGGCACTTGCTGAATTATCCACAAGACAAATTGCAGAAGTGGAAAAAGCAACAGGGATGGACGAAAATAAAACCGCAGCCAAAATCGGCGGTCATATTGCAAAGAAGGCAAGATTAGAACTTGAAAACAAAACAGGGAAGAATGTTGTTACGGGGGAAAATTATTTACCACCGACAAAGAACGCAAAACAAATTAAAAACAAACCTTTTAGTTGTTAAATTTTTAATCCAAAGATTCCCAATAACCCTTTGTGTTGTCATCGGGGTTTTTGTCAATCAGTGCCCAGTAAGAACATGAGCGGCCATTTTCGTATCCGCTGCCGTATTACGCCGTACATGCACTATTTGTTTCCTCAACCCTTAGTCTATTGTTCAAAATGTAGAATGTAAATATGTCATAACCCCACCTATTTGGCTTTTTATATCCGTTTGTATCCACGTTAATCCAGCTTGCTCCACTATTCCGGTATGAATGAAAAATCAATCCATTATTTAATATAATACTTTTGCCATTTTTAAATGTTTGGGCGGATGTTGATAAAGGATTTTCCACGTTTCCGTTATAGTCTTTTAGATTGGATATATAATTATAATTGTCGGAGTAAACTGATACTTCTTTTAACGCATTAAGAAATTGCTTCATATCCAGGACATAGTCATTTGTTAGCCAGACCAAATATTTGGGGTCCTCACTATCGTACCCGTTAGCTTGCATTTGTAATATAGCCTGATTTAAGGTGCTATAACTTTTTGTGAATTGAGCTTTCAATTCTTGATTTTGTGTGTTATGCAAAAGTGTAGGAATTGTATAAGCTGCGATTACACCAATAATTCCAAGTGCTATCAGAACCTCAGCCAAGTTGAACCCAAACTTTTTCATATTACTTTCCTTAATATTAATTACAGTTATTAATTTAATTATAAACATATAAATATAATTGTCAAGTTCTGCAAAATTTCTTTATGTATACATATAAACTTAATAGTAGAATTATAAATGTATAAGAATATATTGAGATTTTATGATAATTAATAGAGTAAAAAAAATACTTTTGGATGTAAACATAACTCTGACGGAACTGGCTGGAGCAATGGGAAAGCGTCTGAACAAAAAATATACACTCGCAAATTTGTCTAATAAGCTGCGAAACGAAACCATCACCTTTAAAGAAATGGAATTGATTGCAGACATTTTAGGTTATGATTTGGATTTTACAAGAAAAAATGTTTAAAAACTCAAAATTATAGAAATCTGTGCAATAAAAAAAGAGGACTTTCGTCTTCTCTTTTAAAATGGTACGCTTGGCGCGATTCGAACGCACGACCTATCCCTTAAAAGGGGAGTGCTCTACCAACTGAGCTACAAGCGCATAGTTATTTGTATTAAGTTTTCATTTTTTGTTTTGTATCTCAGCCGGTAGAGCCTTAATCTAACTGCCGTAAGTTTTTGCTTCGCAAAAAGCTTACCGGGCAACTGAGCTACAAGCACATATGGTATTTAATTTGTATTAGCTACTCATTGTTGGGTTAAAAAACCCAACTTACTTTACTATTTTATGTAAATTTCAGCCCTTATTACAAGCCTATCAAGAACATGTTTTCTCGTCAACTATTTTTTTATTAATTAATAAAAAAGATGGCGGAAAAACTTTTTTTCAAAAAAAGTTTTTCCGCCACCGAAGATTTTAAAGATTTTTCATTTCAGATGAATAAATTTCTTTGCACAGTCAAACATTGTGTTTATCAGTGCCGAATTTGCGTTAATATTCATTCCGCTTGTTTCTAAAACCTGTCTAAGCCTGTTTTCCCAGAGCGGGTAGACTTCATCCTTTTTTAAATCGAGTACCTGTGCAATCATACTAAGTTCTTTAAAATCGATTGGCAGCGGGATTGCACCTCTTAGCATATCGACGACTTCAAGCCGTTTTTTGCGTGGAAAAGACTTCAAAAAACTCACAATGGAAAGGCCTTTCAGTTTTATGCTGTCTTTTATAAATTCGATGGAATCATCTATCAAGATTGGTTCTTGCGGAATTTTATATTCCTCAAATTCTTCCGGTTCTACGCCCATGACCGTTGCAATTCTTTCCAGAGTAGTTGAACGGGTTGAAAAAGGGATAGTATTATCTATCAGATTGTAGACATAAGACAGGGTAACGCCTATCATCTCCGCAAAATCCTTTTTGTGCAGATTATTACTATTCAAAAACTTTGCAACTTTCTGCGAACTTTTTGTTTGTATAATCGGTTTACTTTTTAACGCCATATTATCCTCCCTCTCAAAATAACAATAATCGTTATTATATTCATAAACTTCTTTAAACTTTTTTAAATGCACAGGTTAGATAAATCTATGCGGTAATATTTATTTGGGTTAAAATTATAAATATAATATAATTGCAAGGATAACAACAGAGATGAAACTAATAGTCGGACTGGGAAATTTTGAAGACAAATACCTTTTCACAAGGCACAATGCGGGTTTTATGGCGGTTGACTTTTTTGTCAGGCTGAACAATCAGGTGTTCAAAACCGAAAAAAAACTTAAATCTGCCGTTTCCAAGTTCAAACTTAACGGTGAGGATATCGTCGTAATTAAGCCCCTGACATATATGAATTTGTCGGGCGAGGCTGTTATTGCGGCAATGAATTTTTACAAAATTGAAATGGGTGATATTTTGGTTATTTATGATGATATTTCGATTGATTTAGGTATAGTAAGGTTTCGCCCGTCGGGTTCTGACGGCGGACATAACGGGATTAAGTCTGTTATAAAGCATCTCGGGACAGATGTTTTTGACAGACTAAAAATCGGAATCGGCCCTCAGCCGAACATTCCATCTGAAGCATTTGTTTTGCAGAATTTTTCAAAAGATGAACTGGACAAGCTGAAAGAAATCCTAAAAACACCGATGATTGAGGATTATTTGCAAGAGGGAATGGAAAAGGTTCAGAATACTTATAACTAAGATTTGATTCTATCCAACTCTTTTTTTATTCTTTCAGGTATAGTTTTTTCAAAATCTGGGGGCCACCCAAGTCGTTGCCTATCGCTTTCTGTAAATAATGCTGCTAAATCCTTGCACCTTTTTACAGAAATTCTATATAAATTTTCATCATGTATTTTTAATGCTTTGGGTTCAACTTTTTTATTAAGGCTTAAAACATTACCTTTGTGTACTCCGCCTGCAACAGCAGGTACTAAGTACGTATTTTCATATAATTTATTTTTTGGATTCAACACCCTTGCAACACCTAAAGCGATATCTGTATGAACTGTACCGTAGGAGCAACCAATATAATAATGACCTTCATTTATTGCCTCTATAAAGCTTATTAAATTTTCTTTAGTCTCGGAAAGAGTTAGAGACTCGTATCGTACGTACTTTAGCCCATTCTTTTCACAAATTTCTTGGTATCCTCCAATCCCGTCCGGGTCAATAATGGTAGTAATTCCTGCCTTTTTGAGGGTTAAAAGTTCTGATATTTTTTGGTCAAGAGCTTCTCCTCTAAAGCCTGTCGGTTCTACTTTAGCAAAATTCCATATCCTTAAATCTTTTAGACCTTCGTCATTTACGGTAGAAGGTTTCATCATATTTGCCAGCATCTCCTCCATTTGCTTAGGAGTTTTTCTGCCTTTGCCTTCCTGCTCGTAAGCTTTTTGCCAGAGAGTTTCAAAAAGATGCTCTCTAAGTTTTTGCCTTGTTTCTTTAAAATCAGGGTTGTCGGGACAAAGCTCTAATCCATCATTATTAGTACTTAACTCGATTACTGAAGGATGCTTTTTGTAGGTTTTACTTTTAGCAGACGTTAAAAACAAGTCTGTTTTTATTGATTTTGGTATTGCTCCTAATTCTACAACTCTAATACCCATAATATTTCCTTAAAATTTCATACATATCGTATTAAAAACCCAACAAGATATCTTTTGCTATTTTATTAAGAAAAATTTACACTTTATCTAAAGATGGCGTCTAAAATACATGCATTTGCCCTGAATAAGTACAACCAGCTAGTTTTTAATTTGTGTTTTTGGTTTAATATTATGTATTATTCCGTTATTGCGAAAAAGGGCAGAGTCCCGATACGGCGATTTGAAAAAGTCTTTGGATTGCTTCGGCTTTTTCAAAGCCTCGCAACGACACTAAAAATCGGGAGAAATATATGAGTCTAAATACAGCCGAACAGCTTGAAGAAAACGAACAGTACGACAAAGCTTACGAGGAGTACAAAAAAATGCATGCCCAGAAACCTAAGAGCATTGAAATTCTCGAAAGGTTGGGACATTTGGCGACCATGTTGGATAAAAAAAGTGAAGCCGAAGAGTATTACAACAAAATTCTTGAACTTGATGCGACAAGTGTTTTGGCCTATGAGCAGCTGATGGATATTTACATTCATACAAATTCCTACCGGTACTATATTTCGAGGGGAAATTTACACGTGGTTCAGCAGGAATTGAGCCATGCCATAAACGACTTTAAAAAAGCTCTGGATAAGGCTCAATCTCATGAAGAAACAAATTCAACCCGATTTGTTCTGGCAAATTTATATGAACAGACCGGCAAAAACCATCAGGCAATTGACGAATATTTGAGAATTCTGGATACGGGCAGTGTCAACGAATTTGTCTATCTTAAACTCGCACAGATATATTTAAACGAGGACTCCGTTATAAGTGCCATAGAAACGCTGGAAAGGGCCAGAGAAAACAATTTTGATACTGATAATGTAAAAGAAAATTTGGCTAAGCTGTATTTGAAAAATAATCAGCCTGATAAGGCGAGAGAATTAACGAAAGACGATTTGGTCAGAACCAAAAGTTTTTTGGAAGAAGGGGCAAATCAGGCGGCGTTTGAAATTTTGGACAAAATCAAGGAAGATTATAAGAAAAATGCCCAATATCATTTACTTTTGGCCCAGTATTATTTTAATGTTAAGAACTGGGAAAAAAGCCTTGAGAGCGTGAATGAGTTTGATAAATTTGAAAAAAATTCACCATTAAATTATCAGATGCGGGCGTTGATTTTTGAGGAGCAAGGAAACGATTTTGACGCACACATAAATTGGGCGAAATACAACTTGGCGAGAAAAGACAGGGATGTTGCTTTGAATGAGTATTTTTCGGCTTATCAGGTCAAAGCTGATGATGGAGATTTGTTGAGGAATATAGCTGAACTTCTTGAGGATACAGGCGATAAAAATCAGGCGAGCGAGTTTTGGGAAAGATTAGTTAATCTTGAACCGAGCAATAGAAAAGCATTGGAAAAATTGGCTGATTTTAAGGAAAACATAGGGGATTACGGAAGTGAGGCGGAAATTTTGGAGAAACTTTATTCCATTGATAATAAAAACGCAGCGGTTACCAAGAGATTAGCCGGCATTTACGAAAAAATTAAAAATAAAGATAAAGCACTGGAATTTTATAACAAATTTGTTTCAATGTCGCCGGTGAACGAAGAGTATGAAAAGGCTAAGGCCAAAATAAAAAAACTTGAGTCGACCGAATTTGAAGAAGACGAAGGACTTCTAGGGAAAATAATGAAACTGATAATCAAAAATTGACTTGTTTTTAGGTGTTTTTTTTATTATGATATTCTAAAATACGTCATCCTGAACTTGTTTCAGGATCGCAAAAGCGAACGGCCATGAGATGCTGCCTGCCCCGCAGATGGCGGGAACTGGATTCAGCATGATGTGAGGGTTTAACTCCGCCACTCGCTCAACAAAAAATGACAATTAAATAAAAATAGGTGTCGATGTGGCAAGGACTCCGCTTTTTTGATTAAATATCAAAAAAGAAGGAGGTTAGACCGAGGGTTTAACTCCGCCACTCGCTCAACAAAAAATGACAATTAAATAAAAATAGGTGTCGATGTGGCAAGGACTCCGCTTTTTTGATTAAGTATCAAA